>Ga0209454_1000554_pt1 | contig 20056 bp, 11 predicted proteins | sample WorMetHERISLAND1_2_FD_187400 | JGI IMG/M metagenome (GOLD analysis project Ga0209454, IMG submission 187400) | Marine gutless worms symbiont microbial communities from Max Planck institute for Marine Microbiology, Germany - Olavius geniculatus... | ecosystem: Host-associated > Annelida >... | reverse complement strand
AATATGGTGCTGCTACCTGGCGAACAACATGGCCTTGGCGGAGGTCTGCGGGCTCTGACTGCTTTCTAGTTTGGCAGATACATTTAGAAGCAAAATTGGAGTCTTAAGCACTTATGATTTGTTCGGTCGGAAATTTCGCTGCTGTAGGCTATGTCGAAACTGAAGCTGTCTGTCGAAAATTTGCCCCCGAAAATAGCAAATTTTTGCTCCTTTACTATTTTTGACCCACGACGCAGCTGGTATTTTATAAATCCTGATCTGCGCTGAATGCAACGTCAAAAAGTTAGAATTGATAGAAGAAGGAATACCCGCGTGGTAACAAAGGGTTAAGAATGGACTAAAATTTCTGTAGCATAATATCTGTTTCAAAGTCTGAACTCTTACCTCATGTCTCTGCATGGCATTTTTATCCGCTATTCAGAGCTTCAGCTGCGGCAAAATAAAACATTCTTTAAAGTTTATTGCTAATTTCTCAACAAATGCTTGGAATTTTGATGTGGTTGCAGAGAAAAATTCAATAACTTTGTCGTAGTTACAGATAATGTATTTTTGGTAGTTTTACATGACTGTGAACAGGCTATAAACGTGTAGAACTTTGCCTAAAATTCCGAGCGACTGCTAAGAAAATAGCAAAACAAACTTTTTAACCGCACGCTGTACAGTTTGGTAGTTGAGCAGCTGATGACAGCTGTGCGTGGTTTGCACGTGCAAGGACATCTGTCCGTCTTAGCTGTAGGCCTACTGTTCACATTGCTGTGTATGTGGAGGAGGGGTCTTACCACCCAGGGAGCACTTTCTCATGACGCCTTTTTTACTCTGCTGCTCACTCATTACCTGCAGCATTATTTTGTATAAAAAAAATTACGTAGCAGCAATGTAAGGAAAAATAGCAAAACATTATATTAAAATAATGTTGGCCTTTTTAAACTGCCTGCACTGGAAAACGTACACGATAAATGCGTTTTGTACGTTTCTGATGTCGAGTTAGGAGCGTGCGGGCGCCGGGCCGGACAGGACAGACTGACATACAGCGTGGACGTGCAAGCCATGCATGACATTGAACAGTGATCGAATCATTTAATGTTAAATAATAATTATTTTCTTTACCGTGCCGGTTTTACGGTTTCCAGATTATTTGCGTGGCTTTCGGAGACGCCTCTTTTTTCTGTGTTAACTTGTGCATTTTAAATTATTACGTCATGCCAGGGGCAGAGATCAATGCACTTCTTCAATTTGTTTAAAAATTTTTTTTTGGAATTTTTTTTAAAGTACAAAATTTCAGGCTTGACATTTTTCATTTTAGTGGGCTTTAGGGGCAAGTTGAAATTTTGAGCATCTATAATTTCCTTCGTCGAAAAGTTGCGGCTGTTTGTCGAAAAATTGTAACTCCAGGTTTTTTTTCGTTTTGTTATCCAAACACGCCGCAAAACAGCTGGTATTTTCGCCGTTTATGTGCATTTTTTGTGGCTTTTGTGCTTTCGGAGGCTTGGTGCCGTAAAGGTACGGTGTCAAATTTACGACCGAAAAGTCGTTGGTTTGACTTCTAGTTTGGTCGCCATCAAGTGGCTATGGCTTAGATGGGTGACCGTCGATAGACATGTAAGCCATCTAGGTATATCATCATCATTGTTATCACCATCACCATCACCATCACCAGTTCCATCTCTGCGGCAAGACGCGTTCACCTGCGTCGGGAGCAGGTAACGCTTTGTGATCTCATGTGAAAATAGTTTCGGCACGGCGTGAGAATTCACGGAAGGCTTAGGCTTAAGCTATAATTTGTGATCTCATATGTTAGGTGACGCTCCGTAGCTGTGCGATTAGTTTTCGCAAAGAGCTATAATACACCACCTTTTGTAAACGCGGCATTTCGTGGAATTGTGCGGATGTGGTCGTATCTTTTGTTGTTTCGCCCACCTCGGGATCAGTGCGTCTTCTGCAGGTTCGCAGCGTTCTCAATCTGCCGAGAAGTTGTGTAGTGATAAAGACATGACAGGTGCTGTGTGAGACTATGCGGTAGGTCGAGCTACGGGCGCGGGTGTATAGACAAGACACGTGTGAACGGTGTGATGCTCCGGCGAGGCGAGTGTTTAGTGTTTACCCATCAGTTATACACCTTTACTTATGCCAGGTTTCCACCATTCGTTGCTGTTTAGCCGTTGCCGTCTCCATAACCTCATATAAACCTAATTTTTATTATTTTAATAGCGGAATTACTAACAGATTACACAATGCAGTACAGTAGGCCTATACGAAGTTCAAAAAAGTGCAATAAAATATGCAGAGTCTAGAATATGTAATACAGTATTATATCCAGGCAATAAAATAGCCACTACGATAAAATACAATACAAATTAAGAATAATAAAAACAAGAACAAAAAGAATTGATTACGAATTACATTTTAAAAGAAGGGAGGAAAGGAAAAGGTTGTTGAAAATCTAGGAGACAGGTCTAGTGCCGGACAAAATATGTAAAACGCTTAGTTCGTACGTCGTCCGTTACTTTTGCCGTTACGTCGACGATTGTCTGGCTAACAACGGAAAAATAAAAATCGATTTTATTTCAACGGTAGAACGGCTATGTCAGCTTTCTGCCATAACGAAGCGAAATTTGTTATAATTGACAGGCCAATTTTTTCGGAAAACGAAATTTTACAACGGTGGAACGGCGGCGAAACGGCATTGGAAGAAAGACAATGTGAGATGATGAAAACGGGGCATGAGACAACCGTATAGTCGCGTGCACGGCACGTTTATGCCTATTTCACACGTCGTACGTCAATCACTCAGCGCTAAAACAACCGCAGTCAGCTGTGTACATTCGAACTAAACTCTGTCTTCTTGCAAACAGATACATTCTAACTTTTCTCTTCGGTTTCTCATTCGCCCGCTAATGTTTACGCACCTAGCCATGCACGCTTTGCTGTAGTCTCATGTGGTCCAAATGCAAAATTTGGGTTTGAAAAATCTAGCATTTTGAAAAAATTTAGAGACAAAATTGAAATTGTGAGCACCCATCATATCGTACGTCGCAAAATTGCAACTTCTTGTTCTGCTTTTTGACGCGCTACTACTGTCCGTTACGAATGTATTGTGGCTAAGCGTTAGGTTATGGGGGACACTTTTTGCACGAATATTATTAGTTATGTGTCTTAAACTTAAGCGTGCAAAATTTCAGCGACCTAGTGCAAAAGGAACATTTTTAAAATTGAGATTGAATAAAGGGAGTAGGAAAGATGTGCGTTTTAAACGGAAAACTGGCCATATCTAAGAAATGGTGAGAGATAAGGTCAAAGTTACTACTAAGCACTAATAGAAAGTGGCATACGCTTTTTTAGATTACGTAAAAATCATTGACTTTGGAAGACCTTGAAGGTCAATACAGCAACAGGAACTGTATAGGCTGTGGCGCGTCTTCCCTAGCGACAGCTGGACTTCCTTGTTTAATTCGCGACTGACAATGAAGATGCTGATGCCGCTGGTGGTGCAGAAAGGTCAGGTAGGGGCGGATGTGTTGAGGAGCGACTTCAAGCGATTGAAGAACAAACTCGAGGTCGACACGACGTCTACGTGCCGCGCTGTCGTACCGAAGACGGCGCGTACACGGACGAACAGTGTCACAACGCTACCGGCTACTGCTGGTGTGTCACCGACGACGGTAAACCCATCCCCGGCTCATCGACACACGGCCGACAGCTCGCATGCTCAACACACTATTCCACCGGTATCATAGCACTGCGGGGACCTATCGAAAACCTGGCGTCGTGGCAGGAAGGGCAGGCGGACTGACAGTGCTCCAATTCCCTAAATTTGGGGTTGTCGAAAAATTTTTCGTCCAGAAGTGCAAACTGTGAAGCTGTGAAACTGAGAACCGGCCCCCATTTTGGAGAAATTTGGGAGCAAAATTAAATTTTGTGCAGCGGTAATCTCTTCTGTCGCAAATTTGCAGTGTTTATCGGAAAATTGCAACTGCTTCCCACGCCTATTTTTAACCCACGACTCCTCTGGTTAAAAAGACGAACTTTTAAGCAGCGCCGCCATGGGTTAAAAAAGTAAAAAAGGGGATCAAGGCAGAAAGTTGAAATTTTCCGATATATAGCTGAAATTGTTATAAGTGCTCCGAATTTTCATTTTGCCCCCCACGACGCCATTGATCTTCTCAGGCAGATCTTTTACTGTGTTTCTTTTTTAATAATTCTAGCAATGTAACTTGGTGTGATAGTTTCATGCTGGTAGAGTGTAACATCTAGAGTTCGTGCGATGCGTTATAGTTTCTGTTATTAAGTGAAAACGGTTTAATGATTTCAACGCCAACTAACCTTTTTCATTGCTGGATTTTCACGCTTGTTTTTTGCTGTATTTTCTCTACTAACCGCCAGTAACTGATAACTGTTGGGTATAGCTGCAGCCTAAAAGCGGTAATGCTTCGAAAGAGGGGAGGGATGTTTTGACAATGACTTTCCAAAAAAGTTTTACAACCTCGGCAAGAAAATAGTTTTTAGGTTTTCGCCTAGCACAGCATTAGAATTCATGGTGAGCCTAAGGTAGGCCTATATTATTGCTATGACAAATAAGTGCGTGTTGGGTACCGGGTTTAGCCTATATGTTGATTAGATATTCGTGTCCGGCATTTTTGATCCGCAGTATAGTCGTTGAAACACCGTCATTTTTGGTCTTTCTTGTTACTGTTTTTTGATGGCAGTGTTGTGCAATTGTGTTCATAGGCGTAAACTTTGTTGCAAAATTGGGGTCCATAATGAGCTCGGAGCGCGAGTCTATAACGGGGGTCTGGAGACAGAGCCCCCACACACAGTGGGGTCCAGGGCAGAGCCCTTGATCAGCGGGGCAAGGAAGCTAAAATCATATCATTTTAGCTTTTAGAAATGTGAGGCGGGCGCAAATTTGTTTATTATTTGGATGTCCTGTAAACTGCTTAGATAATATGTTGTGTGAAAGAAATCTGTTGCGTATCTGGCGCGCGCGCTTTGCTAAACTACACGTACGCCTATTAGGCTGCTACTTCTCTTAGGCCCACTATTTGTTTGAAGGCCAAAACTAACAACATGCTGTCCATAGAGCCTATTTTATAAGCATTAAGTGTGGTTTAGATTATTTTGGAGGCAAAAATGAGATAACAAATGTTCATATTATTGGGAATGGGGAGGGGAGTTCAAGCCCAGCTGCATGTCTATTGAAGTTACGCCTATGATTATGTCACAGTACTTGGTAGCATGCAAACAGTGAGTGACGTTGTAAATAATTGTTAGGCGCCAACATCGTCACCTCAGCCCCGGTCAGAGCTGGAAAAAGAAGACGCGGTATGTTGTTTGTTTTTGTCGGCTTATGAATGACTGAATGTGCTGGAGTTTCCGGAAACTAAGCCACACCTAGCAAGTTTTCGTAATTTGATAACTGTATGAATTACTTACCGCCGATTTTTGGCCGACCGACAATTGGCCGATGACGATTTTCTATAGGCTGTCGATAGTAACCGTGTCGCCATCTGCAGCGGTTTGGCCGCAATTTTTTACGCAAAGTTGTTGCATGCGTCTATACCTTATGTGCGCCTATTGTTGACGGCACGATGTGCAAATTATTATTGTTCTTTTTTGAAAAGTTAACTATTATACACTTTTAGTCGTCTTTTAACCTAAAATATTGACAGATAAAAAATTAGGATTTTTGTAGGTTTATACCTCGTTTCGTGCTAGTATCGCTGCAGTGATTCTTGCCGCTCTGTGAAATTGTTCAACAACTGAAAAACCTACTTTTATGAGGAAAAAAATGTTTACATTTTGGTATTTTATAGTTTAATTTTTTTAAAGTTTTAATGCACAAAAAAGACGGAACACAAATTTCAAAACACAGGAAAAACATACCGTAGGCTACAACATTCTTCGCCTTGTCGCGCAGTTTTTATCCTGGAGTGCATGACGTGATGCCAGAGCTCGAAAATCACGATTGAAATATGAAATTATTTAAGTTACACGTGATTTGTGTTATTTGTATTGCACAAACAAATAAAATCAGTGCTTTTGAGATTTTGAAAGTTTTGTTTTAAAAAGCTTTAAAACCTATGTTTTTCAAAGGATTTTTGCATCTTGGGGCCCAATTTGCAATACTCTCTAGGTCGTTCTCAAGCAAACCTGTACGCAAAACCTAGCTGACCTAGGAATAACCCAGGAAAAACGTGATACACCATACAAAAATATTAAAAAAACTAAGGATAGCTTGCGCTAAAAAAATTTATGACAGCTCCCGAGATAAATTTGAAAAAAAAACTAGTCAAAACCTGGGAAAATGTGATAAAAATTCCCAGGAAGTTGTACAAACCAAGCCGTTGTTCTGTCGATTGGTTTAGGCGTCAGCAACGGAGACTGCAATGCCAGCGCTTTGGCGCAGTTTAACAGTCGTCTGCTAGGTCTCTTCACCGACGAATATCTACGAGTACTGCAGCACGGCACTGCACAAACTAAAGGTCTGCAGCTTGTCGCCATTAACTTCAGGCAGGACGGGGTAGGCAGGCGGGTAATTTCTCCCTCACCCGCCCCTAAATTTTAGCTTGTCGGAAAATGTTATTCAGGTCTAAAAATCATCTTTCAATAATGCAAAATCTGGAGCTGAAAATCCCTCGCTTTGGGAAAATTTGGTGGCAAAATTAAAATATTTAGCTCCCGCAAGTAGATGACAAGGAACAGTTCTGCATCCGCATTTTGGCCTGTCATATGTCTGACATATGGCTCTATATGTCCACACAATAGACCCGTTGACCTCACATGTGTCTTTTTTGATGCGTACTGTTTTTTGACCTGTCACAATAGACCCGTTATGTCTTCGGCCCTTGACCATATGCCTGTAGGTCATCGAGTACGGTGTTCTGGTCTGGAATCTTATCTGTTCCTTGTCATCTACTCCCGCAGTGTCACATGTCGGAAATTTGCAGCTGTCTGTCGCAAAATTGCGAGTTTCTTCCCACTGTGTATATGCAACGGATTGCTCCTAGTCGGATTAGTGATTTGTTCACTGTACACGATAGCGCAGGTTTTCTGTTTTTTTGTGTGCATGATATTGCGGTCACCGCAGACAGTACTTAGCTTTGAGCAAGGCTTGACGATTTTGTTGGTTTGTAGTAGTAATAGTGGTAGTAGTAGTAGTTGTTGTTGTTTTAGTGTTGGAGTGGAAGTTTACGGAGCTGGATGCAAACAGTGACCGAGTGGTAGAGAGCAGGGAGTTAGAGCACTTGTCCACACTGGTCAGGAAACTCGTCAAACCGACCTCATGTGCACTCAGCTTTCAGTCACGCTGTGACCTCAACCTCGATACAAACCTAACGCTGCACGAGTGGAACGCATGCTTTGATGACGTCACTCATTCAGCTGCCGATGGTAGTTGGCGTCAGCGGCGTCGTCGCGGGGGCAGGATGCAATTTCTTCCTTCCCCTCAATTTTGGGCTGTCGGATTATTGTCGGGCAATCTTCTTGTCGGGAAATTTTCGTCAAGAAATGCAAAATCTGAAGTTAAGCCAGTAAACCTCAAAATTGGAGAACGAAATTGAAATGTTGAACACTTGTAATTTTCCTTTCAGAAATTTGCAGCTGTCTGTGAAAAAATTTCAATTTGATCTTGCCACGCCTACGACACCTCTGGCTCACGTTCAAAACGGAGGTCTGTGACGTCGTGACAGGAAACCGGGGGCAATTAGGCAAGGACAATTGCTTCCCCTCCTAAATTTTAACCTGTCGGAAAACTTTTTGTAAAATTTGTTTAAAAATTATAGCATTTAAACCTTTTTTATTTTCAAAAATTTTTATGACGCAATTAAACTTTTTAGCACCTATAATTTTTTCTATACGACATTTGCAGATATCTTTCGCAAAATTGCAACTTTCTGTCTCCATTACATTCTCAACTTACGACGCCGCTGTAGCACGGGGATTTTGTGGGAAAACAGTCACAACAGTGATAACCTTTAACATTTGTGCATTTTCCCTCTACCAAATTTCAATTATTTTTCGCTGTATCGTACCGTCTGTAAAACGCAAGAAAACGGACTCTTGATGCGACAACAGCCAGCATTTATTATCCACAAAAAGTGTCTGAAGTAAGTGAAGTTGCATAAAATTGGGCAGAGAATCCTTCGAAAATTCTGCGACTGCAAGTAGGCCTACCCTTCGTCGAATTAACTCACGAGTTTTAAACTCTGATTGTTGGTTAAAAACTTGTGTAATACAGTAAAGTTAAGCAACTAACATGCGACGACAGGAGTTGTCGTTTTATTATTTTCTCTCAGCTCAAGTTATTTCTGATTCTGAAAGTACAAAAAAATCGTTAGGCTGCAAATTGCACTTGTGTGCTCTTTTTACAACTGGCGGGTTTTCCGCGTATTTTAACAGTCGCTTGTAGAAGCCAATCTTCGTCTTTCATGCTATAATTTGTGTTACTTTTGCTGTCGCTTTTCATTTATGCTTTTTTCTCACAGAAATGCTGTCTGCGTAACTAAACTTACTGTATATAATGTGCAGAAACTGTAACTGATTAATGTGTACGTATGGGGCGACTCAAAATGCGAGACTGGAAAATGGAACACAAAAAATGTTACTGGTTGATGTGCGTAGTGCTACACTGTCCGAAAAAAGCAACCCTTCGGACACCGTACAGTAAAAATATAAAATATCAATTTATTAAAAGTTAAGAGTAAGAAATGTTTTTTTTCAGTTTCGTTCATATTTGTCATTTAGGCTTAAATTGTAATTGTACGATGTCTAGGGGCTTATTTTTTCCGGACACAGTGTATAAGCGCTATGCAAGCAATGAGCCGAATTCCAACGACACTTGTCGGTTAGTAGGCCTTGTGATCAGTTGATGGCGCCTACTGAAAACTGCCAACAGTAGTGACGTCATGTCCAAAAATCGGCCTAGACGTCTCGTGTCTCAATGTTCAAAGCGGGCCAGTATAAACACTTAACGGAACAGTTTTACGTGTTTTTTGCATGCAGCCGTAGCTTTAGACGCATATTTAATTTTTGTAACTACATTAACCACACACGAAGGCCCCTAGTTTGTTTTTCTCGCATTTTCCGGTCCTGCATTTCTGGTGCGTTATTTTCCAGTCTCGCATTTTTCACCCCTGCATTTTTGACCGCGTTTGTGCCGCGAATTCCAGTCTCGCATTTTCAGCGCCTTCGTACGTATAAAGGTGCGTTCTCGCTGCACGCGTCACGCCACTTGACGCGCTTTACGCGGCGTGACGCGCGTCATGCCGCGTAACGCTCGTCACGCGGCGTAACGTGCGCAGTGATAACGCCCCTTAACTATCTTCACATACCCATAGTAGTGCTCACAATTATGTTTGACAAAGATTGTATCAATCAGGGTATAAACTAAACGTATAAACTAAACGTTTCTAGGAGGTGGGGGCTACCTGTCGTATTTGTTTTCATCTACTGTACGTGATGTGTATTGTGTATGTTCAACTGATTCAGAAAATTTGCCTGCAAACAACCAGTCACGTTTTCCACGCTCTGTATTATTTTGAGTACGACTGTGAACAAGGAAAAATCCTGCTGTAGGCCTACAACGTTTCTTATGATTATAGTTGCCGCTGCAGTTACCTCCGAAGAAGGTTATGTTCTTTGTTTATTTTTCAAGTAGATTTAGCCTACCAAAAAAGTTAATAAAAACTATGAATGGATTTGAACGAAATTTTGTGAAAGATCAGGCAAGAAGAAAGTGATTGGATTTTGGTTACGATCCTAATTTTTGTGGAAAGTGGATCATAATGTCTGGAACTTTACCACTAAGTGACTAAAGACATCAACTATGCAGTGATAAGGTCATTTGTGTTCACTAGATGGCAGCATTATTCCCATCCGGAGGTTGAGATTTCTGATCTCTTCTAGCAAACTATTGTAGAAATGAGGCGGACGTTTCAGGAGCGGAGCGAACGTCAGCGTCGAGGCGAGGCAGAGGTCGAGGGTCAAGGTCAGGAGGTCGAAGTTCAAGGACACGTGGAAGCGAGGCCGGTAGAACTGTGCTGCAGGGGTCACGACCACGGTCAAGGTTAGGGTCAAGGTCAAGCTTGAGACGTCGATCACGTGCTGATCAGACCGTAACGACTTCGTCTGCTGATAATGCCGGACATTCGCTGCTAGACCTTATCAACAGCAGTACGTATATGCTCTGTATGCTGTACTGTCTAGAGCTGTGTGCCTGTTCTCATTTCCTCCCATTCCCGTAGAATCATTCCCATTTCCATTTCTACCAATTTTTGTGACATCACTTTGTTTTTATTCCTTTTTTTCCGACACTATTATTCTCGATTTTCTTGCCTATTTTTGTCAATGTACTTTTTAGAAACAATGCAAGTCAAGAAAATTAATGTATACTAACTTACCGAGACAGACATAAGGCCTAAAACAAACATTACCACGTTACATCACCATTGTCAATTTTTGTTTTGTTTATTATAAAAAATACTAAGGATTTAAATAAATAAGAAAAAGAATTCGGAGTAGCCATTAGTTATCGTGGGCAACTCTTGGAATCTGAAGGTCGTCAATGAACGTTCTCGCAACAGGAAAAAATATCCTCGCAAATTCGTTAATGAATATATAGTGGTTTAGCTACGATAATCTAAAAGAAAACAAAAAAAATCGTATTAATGTAAGCTTTTTTAAACAATTGCCTATAGTCGTTGCCTGTCGATGCTTGGACACCTGCGCTGTAGCGCATGAAAGGTTAATTTTAATGTTATACAATATATAAATTCACGTTTTACTTGATAGACCTGTCTAATGTTCGTGTGCAGAAGTGAGCCTGCGGCTGAATCATACCAGCGCGCCGGATCACGTGACTAGTTCCCGGCGCGACCGCCCACGACGTCGACAACGAAACAACGACGACAACAACGACAACGCAAACAGCAACGACGTCCCTGTAGACGACTGTACGCCACCACGACTACTACTATTACTACTACTACTACTACTACACAGCCTCTTAGTCCTCTTCTCAGCGGGACAAAAAATAAGTAATAGTTTATGGGCTAAGCGTGAAGACCTAGTGTGACTGATAGTGGTGGTGATATGTCTGCTAGTTACAGATCGTGGGTCCAGTTGTTCGTTATGCGGGCAATAGATGGCCGCATGGTGCGCTGCGATATTATTAGCTCATTCCAATCAACTGCTACTTCCGAGATTGTAAAACGCTTCTGGCTACGAGTCTACTTGTGTAAGAAGGGCCGTAGCAAACATAACGACTTTTTTACGCGCGACAGCAGCTACTGCTGTAGCGCGTCTCAGCCATCGCAATTCTGTCTGTCCGTCCGTCCGACACACGCGTGGATCAGTCAAAAACGGTGCAAGCTAAAAACACGAAATCTTTACCGTCGGATGCCTGGAAGACTCTAGTTTTGGGATCCATAAAGGTTTCCATAAATTCGAAAGGGGTCACCCCGAGCAAAAGCGCTAAATGACGGGGTAGAAAAAATTTGCGATTTTTAGCCAGTACGGCTGCGCGAGACCGGTCGCGCTCCCTGTCGAGTGTAAATGAAACATCGTTGCTGGGATCGGTGAGCTTAGATTTTGTTAGCACTGGGCCTTCAAACATGCATTGCTGTCGCGCTTTCCCTTTTGCGTTAGCTGGGCTTTTCTTGTTTACTTCATTAGTCTACTATCATCACTATTGTATAGCCACTGACATAGCGAAAACAAACAAAAATGGCGTCACGCCTTGCGGCGTTCTGTGTGCAGCCCAACGCCGTTGTGGGTATAAGAAAAGGTAGGCGAGGCAGAAAGTTGCATTTTTACGCGCGAAAGCAGCTAGGCTCCTACTGCTTTAGCGCGTTTCAGCCATCGCAATTCTGTCTGTCTGTCCCTCTGTCTGTCACACGAATGGATCAGTCAAAAACGGTGCAAGCTAGGATCACCAAATTTCTACCGTCGGCTGCCTGGAAGACTTTAGTTTCAGGATCTATAAAGCTTTTTTATAAATTCAAAAAGGTCACCCCGAAAGAGAGCGCTAAATGAGAGTGGTAAGGAAAATTTGTGATTTTTGCCAATAAGTCGCTGTGTCTCAGGAACGGTGCGAGATATGGCCTATGTTACTATTAATCACTAATAGGAAGTCGTACACTGGCTCTTGACTGGCACCGAATTCAATGACCTTGAATGACCTTGAAGGTCAACATAGGGTTTGTATGAATTTTTTGGCGATTTCGGGTTGCGAGACACATTTCAAAAGCGAATTGCGGCGAAATCAATTGAGATAGACATGGACAAGCTGCATATAAAATTTTTAGCATTGAACATAGATTTTGACAGCCCAAGTCTCGATTTTTTAGGTTCAAGGAAATCTACGCACGAAGGCATCAAAGAGCGGTACCCCCGTAAAGGTGGTTATTTTACCATTGTTGGCCAGTCTCTCGTGAAAACGGTTGCAGATAGGCATGGGCATGCTGCCTATCACAACAAGCATTAGTGACGAGCTTTTTAGTCGTATCAACATCGATGACTTTGAAAAACCCTGAACTTCCAAAAGGGATTTTATTGATTTTTGCCATCTTCGGCCGCAGCGCACACTCCAAGAATGAACTGCGACAAAATGGCTGGAGGTAGACTGACAGTTTGCGAACAGGACCTGTTATACCATTTCGCGCGTCTCGTGAGCATTAGCTCAAATTTCTTGTTTGCTTTTGACAGACACTGCAAATTGCCGACTGAAAAACCTATGACTATGTTTGCTCATAATTTTAATTTTTCAAAATTGGCATTTTAACCATAAATTTGGCATTTTTAGACAAAAAAATGTGTCGACGAGAAGAAGATTTTCCGACAGCCCGCAATTTCTTCCCCTACGGCCACAAAATCATTGGTGCGGCCGCCCAGTATCGGCAACGCAGTTTTAGACAAACATCCCAAGACAGGAATGGAATAAAACGTAATTCAGTCACATTCTTACGCTCATCGTTTACCTCTAAGACACACTTCACAGTCATTTGTATTGCACAAAAAACGACTAAAATGTTGTCACGAGACGCGTAAATAGCGCATGCGGCCAGGGCTCCAATATACCTTAAGTCTGGCGAGGTTATAGCGCTTCCCAGATCCCCTAGCTAAATGTTGGGAAAAAGAGAGAAAAAGTTCAGAGAAGAAAAAAAGAGAAAAGAAAAGGGAAGGAGGAGGAGGGAAGGGGAGGACCCCAAGAATGTTCCCAAAACAAATTTCTGCTGCGCCTATGCATGCATCGCACGGTGTACGATTCTTGTGTTGTACTTGCAGCAGCATCATCGTCAGGTGGTGTACGGAGCAGATGTGCCGAGGCGAGGTCACGAGCTCTGCAGTTAGACCACGCTGATCCAGAAGGTAGTCTATATACCCATAGGATTTTCTTCCTAGCTGGGTTCAAAAAAATCTGTGTCTTATCCTTTTTGTACACTAAAGCCTTTAAAAATTCAAAATTAAAATTAAATCAAAATTTAAAAAGTAAAACAAGCGTAAAAATTTGCTCAAAAGAAACTTAGGATTTTTTTATAGTCTTAAAAGTTAAAACCCTTAAAATCTTTTAAAAATTGAAACATTAAAAAATAAGCGGACAGATCGCTACGCTCCCTGTTCGTTTGATCTTTGCCATAGTATCGGCCTGCGATTTCCATTTTTGCCTTTCGGGCCTCAGCTCGGCCTGCAGCCTTGATCTCGACTTACGGCCTAAATTTTCGGCCCTTTGGGCCTCAACGTGGCTTTGCGGTCTCGATACACAGCGCTGCAGCGTAGTCTGTGGCTATAATGATGCTGATGATGCATCACCATGGTGACGACGTCTATATGACGTCACAGCCAATCGCAGTCAAAACTGAAACATCTCTATTTTAAAAATATTGATAAAAAATTTGTAACAATAAAATTTAAAACAAGTAAAACAAATCTAAAAACTTAATTGTTCCAAAGAAACTTAGATTTTGTCTAACCCAGAGGTTATTGGTTAAGGCTACCTTAAGCGCTGTTACTTATGAGCTTGGTGATTTGTCTTGCCAGTTGTGTTTTCATGATCTTTATGTACTTGCATTCTTGGTAAATAAATGCTGTTGCTAATACAGGTCATATCTTCATTCCAGTGTGTCAGCACGGCGGCTCGTTGTACCGGGCGGCACAGTGTCACGCGGCTACCGGCTACTGCTGGTGTGTCGATGAGAACACGGGCACTCCCATACCGGGCTTCTCTACTCGCAACGTCACACCGAACTGTACCCAGATCAACTTACACACGTTCAAAGGTACTAACTCGATGTGGGAATTAACGTGGGTTTGGGGTTTGGCCCCCAGTTTATGTCGTCAACCCCCCGTCTGCCCTTAGTGTGTTCTTGTTTATAACGTCATGCCAAACTGCACATACCTCAAGATACGCACGTTCAAAGGTAGCGCTCTGTAGATTTGAAGTTTTTAAAGTTTGAAGAGTAGCTTATAGCTTTTTGTGGAGCGTCGCCTGCCATGTGGGATCATACAGTGTTACTGAAACAGCTGAACCGTTGAACGTGCTCCTCCTCAACCCCAGCCAAACAGGCCCGTACTCGATTCACCTATGCCCCGCCCCCGGAAGTTGAAAGACTGAGTTGACCTTGGTGTTGGTTATGTAGATGGTTATCTTTCCGTAGACAATCATCCATCGAAGTTAATAGCGACCTGACCTGGAGTCGAACTCGCGATTTCGCAATTATAAGATTAATGTTCTAACCGCTAACGCCACTAAAACAGAAAGCTATGTCGGTCCAGTGCCGACATATTATGCGAACGTCCGCCGGACATTTGACCGAATGAGCTGGAAACTAGCACACCGATTACTTCTACTTTGAATAACGTTTACACTAATTTTGAATTTTTAAAAATCTTTTTTGTTTTCTAGTTAAAAGCCCGTACGGGACGGACAGAAAGACGGACGGACGAACGAACGAGATCTGTGTTGTGGCCTGTTATGGCGGCTGTGCAATAACTACGTGCTCAGTGTTGGCAACGAGACAGACATTGTCAGGCTGCTTCCGAAATACGTGTACATGTAACAGTTTTTTTGAGATCTGAAAGCTTGGAATCATGATTCGACTTTATTTGCTGGAGAAAGGCAGTTTTTACAGCAGCAGTCAAATAAGAACGCGTGTAATTTATGGCGTGTGTGTGCGCCCAGTTTGTCCGCCTTCGGCCAAACGAAGATTTCTCACGGAGCTGTTTGACTTACTCACGCAAGAGATGGTCGCGTCCGTAAACAATGGCAGTTTACACAGGTATGTTGAATCTCCAGCACGTTATCTGATTTGCTTTTGCTTACCAGTCGTCTTCATAAAGTGTTCGAATAGTTTGGACTTCGTAAATGTCTGCAAGAAATACGATACAGTACCGTACGTCACAGTACGATACGATATTGTTTTATTTTCACCGTAGACAGAGACTAGACAGGCCGCCGCAAGTGTCACATTTTTTCTCGTTTCAGTTTTTTTCTAGTTTTAATTATCATTATTTCAATCCTTTTTGTCCGACCGTTAAGCTCGAACATATGGGCCAACCACGATCATTACTGTGTGTCGTCAGAGCACATTTTGAATAGCATTTTAACGCCATAGTTGGTTAACAGCAATTTTATTACTATTGTTTACAAATCAAGCAGTTGCGAGCTGGAAAGACTATTTTTTGTATTGTGTGTTCATTTTGATGCGGAGTTTTGTAAAAATAAAAAACAGAGATTGTTCCATTTCACACGGTATAGTGGTGTGTTACTTAGGTAAGGTGGACAATCAGTATTACTGGCGGTTGCGCATTGCTTTTTAATGTTGCTTACTAAAAATTATAATCGTGCGTTTGGATTTGTAAAAGTTATTATCCGGATATTTCAGTTTTTTTTATGTCGAATACAGTAAAAATGTCCTTTTTTGATGACGCTTGGCGCTACATAGTGACAAGCAAATTAATTTCTGAAGCAAATCTTGCATGTTTTAGTAAAATGTATTATCAGGATAGGCCTACAGTGTGTGTGAAAAAATGGGGAAAATATATAGATTTAGATTTTCTAAAGTTATCTAAGGAAAACTGTAGGTTGTTTTGTCTTGGACACGGTGTATATGTTCACACATCATGCAGGTTAACGTTTTTTGGATAAAATTATTAAATTGATAACAACTGTCGAATGCTTGTAGCGGGAAGAATGACCCTGAACCTGGTTTGTCGATAGAAGAGCAGGCGGTCCGGTGGAAATTGCGACAACTTGACGTCAATAAAAACAACGTCAGTTTATTATATTCGATATTTTCTTTCACTCGATTTTATTAGTTAGAGTGCCACTTTTCGTAATATTAAATTCGTAAATGTTGTAGGCTAGTGCCGTATCTACAAAAGTGGGACCGATAGTGCATTTCAGCTGCAGCAGCGGTGTCGTGGACTGAAAAAAAATCGACGGGGCAGGAATATGCAATTTTCCCACAGGCACTGTCAATTTCCGACAAAAGAGATTATGGGTGCTAAAAATTTCAACTTTGCTTTTAATTTTTTAAATAAAGGTTTTTTATTTCCAAATTATGATTTTTGATAAACATTTTCCGACAATTTTACGACAGCCCAAAATTTAGGTGGTTAGGGGAAAAGCAGCTGTAACCCCCAAATATCTTCCCCCCCGGCAACGACGCGGCTGATCTGCAGAGCTTTGCGAAAAGCCGCAGCAGCATGAAGGTTCTTGATGTAGGGATGAACCTAGTTTTAGATACTTGGACCGCAGTCGGGGAAGGCGCGCTGTCAGAACTGGTTCCGTGACTCCGTGTCCTTATGACTTTTATTCATCTCCATTCCTCTTTAAATTTTTTTAAAATACGAGGTCCTTGCTTGAACTATAGCAGTAGCACCGCTCATAAAGCAGCATTTATGGCACATTCATATAAGCATCCAAGGCAACGGACGTAGGCCTAGCGCAACCGACGTATAGGTGACGTAACGACCGCTGCGTTTTTTTGTGTACTTTTCTTGCGTTCACTGCGTTTACCGCGTTCGTCACGTAGTTTCGTGCGTGCGTTCGTGCGTTACGTTGGATGCCTTTTGAAGGGTATAACTTTTCATATAAAACCCATCTCAAAGCTATGGAGCGTCACCTGCCATATGGAATCACAGTGTTACCTGCAACCACCCGACACAGGTGAACGCCCAGACAGACCGGTGCTAGACTTACCTACCTCGAAGGGATGGGAGGCTGAGTTGACCGTGGTGTTGGTTATAGGTCTGTACCGAGCTGGTTTATCTGTCTGCAAACAGTTAGACATTTCAAGTAGTAGCCACTTGACCGGGAGTCAAACCCACGACCTCGTGATCGCAAGTCCGAGGTCCTAACCGTTACACTATCAAGCCAGCTTTATAATACTTAAGACTCGACACTGTGGTGGTTGCTGAATATACAGATGTTAGAACGGCGTGAAGTCAAATCGTTCAAGGCTGAAATTCGCGCGCTGCGGGCCGACGACAGGTTCGGCAGGAAATGTCGACGGCATTTTCTGCGATACTGCGACGCTGACGCCGACAAACGAATTACGCTCGACGAGTGGGTCGACTGCACCGACGTCAACGGTAATACGATGTCATTAGCAGTGGTGCAAATATTTTGGAAATAACCGCCGAGAATTTTACTTAGAGGACAGAGGATGCCTAATCAAGCTAAATGCAGGCCCGTCGAGAGCCACAGCGGGGCCCGGGGAAACATTCTTGCGGGGCACCTCTGGGGAAAAAATTCCAATTTTTCTTATTAGAATGGCGCATTCTGGCGTACGTTATATTTTTGAACGACGGCGGGGCCCCAAACGTCGCGGGGCCCGGGATAACTTACCCCCCTACCCCGCCTTCTCGACGGGCCTGCCTAAATGTGCAATGTTGCACAACTGTTCGCAACAGTTGCATAATGCACACGCAACCACTCATAACGAGCCGATAGCTCTGAAAAAAATTAGTAAAGTTAGCATTAAAGATTGCGACCAAACCACTACGATATGTTAGCCAGATAGTTAGACCGTGCTTTTGATTTTAGGTCCATACTGTGTGCATGTTTGTGTCGCTGCCGCCATGGCGAAATAAAATTTACAATAGACAAAATTAGCTTAATTTACAAATTAGCTTACCGGTATATTTAGTATCTACGCAACACAACCGTGGCGCAGCCGAGAGTTAATGTCAGTTATTGTTGATGAATTGGCATTGTTGTGGTGGTGTTTTTTGAACAGAGCGAGAAACAAACGTGGCGGAGCAGCCAAGAAGGCGAGGTCGCAATCCTTTCAGCACCGTGCTAAAGAGTTAACACTGTCAGTCACACAGCCGTCTAAACTAGACTTGATTGACGAAGGAGAATAGACATCTCATCTCATTTGCCAATGACTCAAAACTGGCTCTTCGGGAAAATCTACCGGGACATCGTCATCTGAGCAACATTGTATTATTTCCAGGGCTGTTAACAATGCTTTTAAAAATACTACCAGTATCAATATACATGTAGAATATTGCGTTGTGTTAACAACGCTCATGATTAGGCCTATCTTTCTTACGAATTTTCAGTTCACTATTAACGTTGGCTTTCTGACCAGCTTTTATGATCAGTGAATGAGTAAAGTCCAATTCACACTTAGACGCCGACTCAACTCACAACTAAACTGTAGCGTCGCGTCGGCGTCGTATGTGTGAACTGGCTATTGTCCCACTCAACACATTCAAGGGCATTTTGGAGAGGATCAGCCTCACTAAAGCTCGCATAATACGTGGATAAATCGTGCTCCTCACGAGGAATAATTGATCATTATAAAAAAATCTGTTGCAGGGACAGAATTTTAATTGACACCACAAGCAAGCAGCAAGAACTGAACAGATTTCAAAACTGGACAAATTGTACATATCGAGCCAAGTACAAGACATCTGCATGCACTATAATACGCAACATGCTCAGTCAGTCAACGATATAGACAGATATCAACGCAACAAATCACAGAACCTGTGCCATTAAACACAAGAGTGCTAAAATCTACCACAAAAGCTTCTCAGAAACGTTCTGCAGCATCTTCAATACACAGCGTGGCACAGAAGTAAGCTACTGAGCGAGCATAAAGTTGGAATTCAATACAAACTAAGATAAGACCTCATGTCAAAAATGCAACAAGTTGTTGAATTCATACCGGGTATAAGCCAAAGACCTAAGCAACTGTTTCTTGCCCAAATCCTCCAGTGCTGTTTTGACATTGTTGGTTTGGCGACAGAACGATGTCTCATATGAAATTGTCGCTGGCAGTTCCAAGTTCCAAACGTTCACTTTTTGGGGCCAAAATTACACCCACAGTAAATTTACAAAATGGGCTGGCTGAACATTAACTGTGTACACGTATATGTGAGTTAAAATTTCACTCAAACTGTGTACTTTTTGACCGATCCTGCTTTAAAAAACAAACAGGCAAGACGGAAAGAGAGACAAAGAGACATGGAAACAAACTGATACAAAGACAGAACGTCACTGGCAAAGGTGATAAGTGACGTTAGCAACATGAACAGCACTTACAACCATAAACAGTTCAACCAGGCATCTGTACACATGTATCTATGTGTACCTACATACTGTAACAGTCACAGCTACATGACAACAGCACAGCAACACTGCATGCTGTGGAAAACGTTCAACAACCACTGTAACATACTCCATTATATAGTTAAGATATAGTATAATAAATATGGTAAATGTGAGTAAGAACAACAGCAATAGTAGTAATGTTTATGGGATTGTCATCATGGCACAGCCACTGTGAGGGTTCACCGGCTTCATCCGAAACAAGCAAATCTGCTCTAGGCGTCTACAGGGTGGGCCAATAAAAAACGTGGCACTTTGTTTTTGTCCATATCTTTGCCAATTATTGACCGATTTTCAAAATTCTTTCACTCGCACACTCTGCAGACAATTTGCAATAATGTGATTATTATACATCCCACCACACTGTAAATGTGTCTTTACACTGCCTCGTAAAATATCAATGAAATATGCATATATATAACGATAATAACAAATAAACAT
>Ga0209454_1000553_pt1 | contig 20061 bp, 9 predicted proteins | sample WorMetHERISLAND1_2_FD_187400 | JGI IMG/M metagenome (GOLD analysis project Ga0209454, IMG submission 187400) | Marine gutless worms symbiont microbial communities from Max Planck institute for Marine Microbiology, Germany - Olavius geniculatus... | ecosystem: Host-associated > Annelida >... | reverse complement strand
CCTTCCACTACGAACAAAGTTATAAGCGCTCATGTTGACCTACCCTAAGTTGACAATGCGCGTTTGGCGTATGCCAATGCATTTGAGTTCGGGCCACGTGACTTTGATGCCGGGAAAATTTTACCCCCCCCTATAATTTCCCCCAATTGGACTTACGGCGCCGGGCGGACTCACGTTGGGCTTTGCCCAAATTTCTAGTTCTTTTTTTGTTTTATACTGGTTTTTTACATAGGCTACTTGTCAGCTATAGAATGTTTAATTTTCAAAAATGACAGTGAAAATTAATTGAAATGGACAGGTCAGGCGGGACCTGGCCTTGATTTGTAGCAGAAAACAGACAGAGCGAGCAAAGGGGGTTTCTGTGTTGTTACAGATTGCAGCGCAGATCTGTCGGCAAGGTGGTCTTGTCAAGCTGCCTGGCAAAGCAGTGCTCGACGATCACCAGGACAACTTTGCCATCGTCTTTGCTGCTATGGGCGTAAGCACCTCACTTCATTACTCATTGCTAGTGCTGCTCCATTGCTTCATTTTGGATTTTAATTAATCAGTCGTAGCAGCATTTTCTGATATTAGAAAAGTTGCTTTTCCAGACAAACGTGGCATCCAGTGTCTTCTGTCTCTTTGACTGATAATGTGCTATTGCCAAAAGTATTTTACCACATTCTTTGATGAACCGTGGTTTAGTTATAACTCAATTCTGCTTTACATGTATTATTAGTATAGTATAGTATAGTATATGTTTGCAGCAAACACATTTTTAAAGCAGTCCTGAGAGTAAGGTACCAACAGCTGCTTTAGCCTACATTTACTGTAGCAGCAAAAGTAATCCCTACTCAAATAAAAATATTACTCTAAACAATTTAGAAGTACTTTACTTTCTCATAGGAAGTGTGTTTATGCCTGTACAGACTGCTGGTTGATGGTGCCAAGTCAGTTGTGTATTACCAAGCTTTCAAACTTTTGGTCAAAGGACGATTTGGTAGGCCTGCCATCAGTGCCATGGCTTTCTGGGCTGAAGAGTTATTTTTATTATATGGAGGTTAAATCAGTAAAAAAAGAGATTGATTATAGTTAAAACGGTGAAAGATATTCAGTGTGATCACTATGTTGGCAAAAGTAATTCACCACATTCTTTGATGAATCGTTGTTTAGGTAATCTAGCGTTGTATCGGGTCTGGCTGTTTCCTTAGGTTAATATGGAAACGGCTCGCTTCTTCAAGCAAGACTTTGAAGAGAACGGATCGATGGAGAATGTCTGCCTATTCTTAAACCTGGCCAACGATCCAACGTATGTGAATTTGGAAAGATTCATTTGCTGTATCATGATGATAGCAAACCATTAGAACAAGACAATTAGTCCGTCATACAACAGATACATACATTAAAAAATTCTAGATATTCGACTAAAGGCTCACTCCATTACGGAATTCATTATCTTCAAAACGGCCCCCGCTGACTAGCGCGCTTTGCGCCAAGCACGATGTGGCATTGCATCACCTGATGATTCGTCTACAAATAAGGTAAGCGAGCATAAACGAATCGTAATCAACACTACGTTATAAAAAAAAATAAATGCTCAGCAGTTTAATATTGATTACACGTTAATTGAAGCGATGAACGAACAATATGGTGGTCGTTCAGCTGCGGGCAGATCGCAATGCATGCTAGTCAGGAGGGTCCGTTTTGAAGACGTTTGGTTTTTTTTAACTTTGGCTGGCGGCGCTGCCCGTGTGTATCATACAGAAAGGGCTTGATAGTCTAAGATGTGTATGTACAATGCAACTGAACTGAACGGAACTTGGGACACTTTGCAAACTGAACGGCTAGTATGAGCGGCACGGCTGTTCAGTTTTGTTGCTGTGCAGATGCAAAGCAAAGCAGCTAACAAAGCAATCAATGACCGGTCCACAGAAAGCATAAAAATCCAATCCTTTGTAGCATTTATGTGTCGGAAAGCCATCATTTACAATGAACGCAATTTACACACATTGCAAATGGGGTACTCCTGAATAGCTCGTAAGGTTATAAATGGAGGACTGGGGAATCACGAGAGAAAGTTGGGATGACCAGGGGAAAACCGGATGGACGTCGTCAGACGAGATTTGAAGGACGTGGACACTCGCTGCAGGGAAGAAGCCAAAGAACTGGCGACAGACAGAACAGAATGGTGTCAACGTGTGGCCAAATGCATCCACTAGGATGAGAGTTAAACCACAGTGCTAAGATAAAGTAAAAAAATAGTTTCTTTCTTAACCGTTGATGCTGTTTTGCAATCTGCGTGCATTTTGTAATCTGTGCCTGTGTGTGCAGAATCGAGCGTATTATAACTCCGCGCATTGCGCTGACGACTGCCGAGTTCATGGCATACCAGTGTGAGAAACACGTCCTTGTCATTATGACAGACATGAGTTCGTACGCAGAGGCCCTGCGTGAGGTGTGTGCATGCCATATATTCTGCGTTATCATGTTGAACAGCACTCCGAAATACTGTTTGTAGGGATCGTCGAACATGCATTTTTGTTGATTATTATTCAAGTTTTAATTGTTACATTAGTGATTGAAGTCACGCCTATAAAAAGCATTGTGAGGTTGATACAGTGATGAGCATTCGAAAGACAACCACCAGAAAATGTGAACTGTGCTACAAAATGGTTTTCGGTGTTTACTGAAAATAGAAAATGTGCTGGGCTGGTGTGTGGTCAAGTTAAGAAACCGGAGTTTGTGGTTGGCTATCGCTGAAATTGGAACTATTAAATGGGTTTAGCAGTTTTAAGATTAGAAGGGCATCAGATTGATGAATATTAATCCCTTTTATGTTAACCGAATGCACTGAACGGAACACTTGTTTGGGACATTTTTCCTGCTTTAATGTAGGCCAGCAGTCTCATGCCCCGGAATATATTATATGGATGAATATGATGCGGCATACAAAGTGTCAGAACTGGACTGCCGGTTGTCCAAGTGGTAGTGAACTAGCAGTAAGTTAGTTCAGGGAGTTCGGTTCACTTTGCGAAGTGTCTAGAGTAAGTTTGGTACTTTTTACATTTCTTTAGACTATACGTGGCTTGGTAGTGGTAATGTAATGGTAGGGTGTCGGGTGTACGATTGTGCAGGGTGTCTACAAATCCAGCCTAACAAATTTCCAGGACACATTTAACAAACTTCCAGTAGACTTTTTACATTAATCGAGCCTCTTAAGCATTACAATTACGTGCACAATGAAATGACAAGCCGCAAAATATTAACGCATATATGAGTATGAATTTTGAAATGTCTGCAACTGAGCATGTGATAAAGAGCTGCGGCCAACGCTCATCACTGTGCCATCCTTCCTGCTTATTAAATGATAATTACACGGCAAGTTATAAAAGTTTTCCAGGAGCACCAATAAGATTCCAGGAGTTCCAGGAGTTGTAGACACCCTGTTGTGAGACTGTGGGTTTGTTTCCCTGTCGGGTCGCTATCGAGTGGTTACTACTTGGATGTGCGACTGTCCACGGATGCGTACGTAAACCATCTCAGTGTATGACCAGCACCGAGGTCACCTTCTTCCGTATCTTTCGGGGTAGGTAAAATAAGTACCGTCATGTCTGGCTGAGTTTAGGGACAGGCACGGTCACCTCTCTCAGGTGGCACGTAACACTGTGTGGTTCCATATGGCACCTGATGCTCCATAGCTCTACGATGCGTTTCCCATACAGAGCTATACATGGCGTTTAACCTTTAACGGTGAGAGGTTGATGTTGGTGTAGGTATCAGCGGCTCGTGAGGAAGTGCCTGGTCGACGTGGCTTCCCGGGCTACATGTACACGGATCTGGCAACCATCTATGAGCGTGCCGGCCGTGTGGAGGGTCGCAGTGGGTCAATCACTCAGATCCCCATTCTCACGATGCCCAACGATGGTAAGCATGCTGCTTCGTGAACCATTTTACATGTACGTTGCTCCTACTTTCAGTTTGTTATAATAATAATAGTCTGACTTGTATGTGCTAAAAGAAAGACTTCGGTGGCGCTGGCAGACAGAAGTAGTCGCTGAGGTTAAATGTCTGATGGAAGATGTGTGTTAGCACGTTCTGTTAGTTACACTCAGAACTTATTCTAAATTTCGATTTTTGTGTAGTTTGCTGAGGTCATAGCAGAAAACAAATACCTCAAGATCGTCATTTGTCATATTAGCCTTGATGTGACTTTGCAATTGGTTGATTGTGTTGCTGTTAATGATTGCTGTTTGGATTCGACTGTTTTTGATTTTATAATTTCTATACCCAATTAGCTATGACACTGTGTGCTGAGATGCTGGTTGATTGCGGAAGCTGGCATATCATACTGCATGCCTGCCTGTGTCTATGTGTCGTAGATATAACGCATCCGATTCCTGACTTGACCGGTTACATCACCGAAGGACAAGTCTACGTTGACCGACAGCTTCATAACAGACAGGTCAAATTGTCTTTTTTGCATTTGCTGTTGTGTAGGAGCTCATCGTAGCATACAACTCAAGTTAACAGCCAGCACCGTTGACCGACTAGAACTCACCTTTTCTGCTTTAGCAGTGGCCACAGGCATTGCTAGTACCCATCATACCTGCCCACGGAGGGACGGCTAGGCTGAGTTTGCTTGTGTGGTCTTGTTAAATAAAAGGGGGTATTTTCATGAATGGTCAACCGAGCTGTTTGTAGAGGCGGTTGATGTTAGCACTGCAATATGCTGCTGCCAAACTAAAGATACCTTGCTAGGTACAAAAGTGAATAATAATAATAATAATCTGACTTGTAAAGTGCCAGTATGTGCTAAAAGAAAGATCATTAAACAGAAAGCTACAGTGTTATCGTATTTGTTACTAATAATTAAGAGAAATAATAAGTATTATTAATAGTATTGTGGCTGATGTGTGCAGATTTACCCGCCGATCAACGTTCTACCGTCTCTGTCTCGACTGATGAAGTCCGCCATTGGCGAGGGCATGACGCGAGATGACCACGCTGATGTCTCGAACCAGCTGGTATATTTCTACCTTAAATTGGTCTTTGTTTCAGTCCGTTTCATGTTTCTCAGCAGAGCAAGGGTGGCTGTACGCTGTCAGATTGAGATACTCAGGTGGGTCGATAGGATTGTTTACTAATGTGCTTCAGGAACTACAACAAATCTGACGTTGAAACTTCCCGTAGTTAGGCTGACCGTGCTGCAGCGTTGATGCCAATCCTGTTATTGCTTTGAATTGTTTGAAGTAAACTGATATGGTAAAAATTGCTAAATTTTTCCAGACATATATGCTCCTAATACAAACAGTCAAATTAGCAGAATGGCATGGTTATAGTTCAATTCAAGCATTGGTTGCCTATTGTCTGTTCCAGTTTTGCAGTGACATAGGACACTAACCAGACAGCTGTACAGGCAGTGTCTGTAATGAAGCCTACTACGTGGTAACTGGGTGTTGCGTATCAATGTGTAGTATGCGTGCTATGCTATCGGCAAAGATGTGCAAGCTATGAAGGCAGTTGTTGGCGAGGAAGCCTTGACCCCTGATGACCTTTTGTACCTTGAATTCCTGCTCAAGTTTGAGAAGAATTTCATCACACAAGGTGACCAGCACATGATCAGTTTGGCTTTGCTCGTAGTTGCATGCAACTGTAAATTTCTTTTCACTTTCGTTGTTCATATATTTGTCAGCCATAATGCATTCTGATAAATTCTTGGTTATCCTACGTCTGCCTCCTGCAATTAGATACCAATTTTATGTAATATCTGCATTAAGTGCCCCTAGCTAGAATGCAGTAATCTCTGCTTTGGCATTATATATGCTTAGCATCAGCATTTAGCCCTTTGTTGTTTTTTTCTGATATAGTATTGATTTTTCAGCGATTTAGCTTTTTCACTGCATTGTAACAAGTTGTCCATTAGTGGCCCATTTCTTTCATATATGTTCACAATATCCACTGGCCAAATCACTGTAAATTTGAAAAACGCAGTGTGTTCAAGATCTTGTCACATTCTAAATGCATCGTTAGTTACTACTAGCTTTTGAATACTAAAAGTTATGTTGTAACTCACTTATTCTTAAGTTAGTTCATAAGGTAGTGTAGCAATGTATTTGGCATCTGGGATTTTTCAGGATGGCTTAATCACAGATTTACTCATCAGTTGAAGAATTTTACAAATAGGTCAGTATTGGCTGACATTTTGACAAAGTTATGCTTTTATTGGGCCACTTTGTGCATGGGATAATTTGCTTTTGAGCACCGCATAGCGAGTCATTTTCTGTGGTGGATTCAGGTCCGTATGAAAACCGTACAATCTTTGAGACGCTGGACATTGGATGGCAGCTGTTGAGAATCTTCCCGAAGGAGATGTTAAAGAGAATCTCTCACGAGAGGCTTGCGAAGTATTACCCACGTGACGGCCAGCGAACCTAAATATCCAAACACATGAACTGTTAAACACTGGTGTCTGATAACACATAACCGGATATGATGAAACTGCTGGCTTGTTTTTCTGGTTTCCTGGAATGTGCAGAAAATGGAAAGTTGGTTTCGTTTTTGATTACCAAAGCATCCCAAATTTTCAATTCCATTCAGTTGGTTTTCCATTTCATTTACAGAATCGCCTGATCGGCTGTCTTTAAGTATTGTGGTCAACAAGTGAAGTAGAAACTAACATATTAGATCTTTAAAGCAACTACAAAAAAATTGATCCATGCCAATTACGAACCAAAACTGCAGTTTTTTTAACAAAACAAAACCCATGACTATTCAAAATCAAAAATTGCAGTTATTTTAAAAACTGACGAAAACTCAGCTGATCTTTGAAAACCATTCCACAGACCTCTACCGGTTTTTTCCTTTGCATTACTGCAACACCATGTGGTACTAATTTATCTGTGCTAGCTGGCACGTGTTTGAATCAGTTTTTTAGCTGTCTTATAGATGTACATATTTATATGAAGTATTCTATTGGCATGTATGTCGTAGGCTTACACTGGACATTCCAATGTCATTGTGTTATGATACGTAGACGTCTGTCGGTGATGTACATGTAGATAGGCCTGCATATTGTTTGTTGTGCTCACAGCTCAAGATGTCAAACATCCAGGTTGATTATTCATTGTAAAATTATTGCAAAGATCCCTGTTCAAACTGGTGCAGTTGTATCTGTCAGCGTTCCTGACAGCTTGCGAAATTGAAACCAGTTCACTGTAGTTGACTGAATTGCAAATTACATCGCCAATTACCAGTACATTTCAATCTCTGCTCCCATATGTCTTAAAATTAACCTGGAGCAGCGCTGGCAGAATATGCCAGTTGAACATAATCAGTCTGTATGGTAGGCAGGAGAGACGGAAACGTGAGGAACTGACCCCAAAATTGGGAAATACCAGGGTAAACATCTGGTCGGGGAATGTATCCATTGTTGTTGTCATGTTTGGGCCAACACCAGTATTCAGTATCATAGTATTAGCAGAAGAATTGGATGGTGCATTTTTGTGACACAGTGGATTGCGTTGTTATCCTGTTACCATATTGTCGATATATTTCATTATTGCTGTTAGCATCCTGTTTCTGTTATCATAAACCACTTTCTATCTTTTTTAAGTCCCCTGTCCTCCAATAGACAGCATTATGAGGTCTGTCTGGAGGATAACAGGGAGATTATTAGAACTGCCATTATCAGTACGTATGCACAATTATAATTGGCAGTTCTTAGAATTTTAGGTTTAGGTCGTTTTTTTGTTTTGTGTGCCATAAAGGTTAAACTTTCTGTGAAGGTTAAACTTTTTGTTTCGTTATTATGTGTACGTGCAATTTTGCCTGCAAAGACTGTCCTCGAAATGACCTATACTGTGTTGGGCGGGATGTTAAACCCTACTCACTCACTATCTTTTTAAATTTATAAACTAAATTGCACCATTTATTTTATGATTTGTTGACATTTTGGTGGATGGATCATAAAAGCAGTGCACATGAAGATAAACGAGATAAATAACTGAGGGATATTGTCAACTTTATTGTCTCTTGCGACAATTTGTTGCCATAGTGGGGAACTGAAGATGGCAACAGTAATAGCCCGAATGTAAGCAAATCGGCAAATAGTTGGCAATTAGATGAACATTAGCTGACTAGTTACTGTTTCAACCTGAGTTTGTCTTTCTGTCGTACAGTGCGTGTTGTGCAATAGTGCTTGTTGATGAACACTGTTAGCAGTGCCGTCTGTGCAATAGCTGGATGTACCATGCAGAAACTAGGAGCTAGCCTATTAGCGAATTGTCTCTGCTTTTATGTGTGTGTGTGTGTGTTAGCACCAATAGCTTAAACTGATGTGTTGTAAACAGAATTTGATGTTTTATGACTGCACGAATAAATTTTCAATTTCCATGGCAATCTCGATGTCTTGGTTGGCATCTTATTATGAAACGGGTTATTTAGACGTGGATGGCGGAGATAACAAAGAAATAACAGACAGATTTAACTGATGATTGTCGTGTACCACTACAACTAGCAATAGTCACACAGATCCCTGGATCACCCTGGTTGGTTAAAAGGGTTAAGAAAGGAATCTGCAGCTGTTACAGTGCTCCACCGGAATGACGTTAACCCCACCGCACCTCAGCCAGTGCATCTGGTACTCTATATATTATTTACCTACCGCAGAGGGATGGAAGGCCATCTGGACCTTGATGGTTGGTTGTATGGTTTACTTGCACATCCAAGTACTACCAAAAACCCGTGACTTTGCAATTAATTGTAAGCCTGACACCTCACCTTTAGGCCATCAAGTTTCTTTAGTTTAAACGTTACACTCATGCTTAGGTGATACAAGCTGTGGTCAAACAGATGTTGAACCTATAGGCACTGACAGTGACAGCAGCATCAGTAAAATCAGTCTGGCAGTAAGCTGACTATGCTGTTTATGCAGTGATTACAATCAGGGAAGTCACGGAAATTCGAAGACCTCTACTCAGAAATGAGTGAGCGAGTACGGTTTAACATCCCGCCCGTCACAATATAGGTCATTTTGGTGACAACCTTTCCAGGCAGAATGTACACACGCACACATTAATGAAACAGTAAGTTTAACCTTTTACAGAAACACAAAAAACGAGTTAAACCTAGAATTGTAAGAACTCCATTATACGCATGCATATGTAATAAACAATAGTGATAGTTGTAATAATCTGCCCTGTTATCCTCCAAACAGTCATTAATTTCAGAATACTGTCTATTGAAGGACACGGGGGTCTACTCAAAAATCACGAAGTTATTGAAATTATTGACAACTATAATATGTCGCCTCAGAATGAATAGCTGGAATAACTCGAGATTATTTCAATCTCAGCATTTGTTTCACTGTCATCATGACAATAATGACAGTCAGAACTGACTACACATCATACAATGTTCACAATACAAGTAGCATTTGTCGAGTACTATGAACAGTGCGTAGCATCGCAGCATGACAAAGACGCGATGCATGTGTATGTATTTGCAAAAATTGACAAAAACACCTAAAACAATATACAAAATCTGCCAATCACCACAAGAAGCTGTGAACTTGTGCTATGTGAATACAGGGAATGTTGAACGGCTTGCAGCATAGATGTAAATAAAGACTGCAAATAGATTACGATAACAAAAACACTGTGGAAAGGAGTATTTCCAGGCACCCCCACTAGCACTGGAAACAAAAGTAACAACTAGAAAAGCAGTCAGAGACCGCAGACCTCCACCACCACCATGTTGTTCGCCAGGTGGCAGCACCATATTCGGTTTGGCAGCGGTTTCCCTTATGCCCCATTGAAAGCAACGTTAACGAAAATTTCAAAGTGATCCAGAATCCAGGATTCCTTCCGGATCACCCCCAAAATTGAATCACTTGTAGTTTTTGCCATTCCCAACATTCTCTGAAAATTTCAGAAAGATCCATAACTTTTTGAGTTATCTTGCTAACACATAGACAGACACACAAACAGACAAAGTCTGGCAAAAACATAACCTCCTTGGCGGAGGTAATAAAAATCAAACAAACTAAAAATGCAAAAAATACCCAAACAATAACAACGAAAATACCAAAAACTACACAAACATAATTTTAACTTATAAAATATTCACACATGCAACACAAAGTTTTAGGTTAGGTTCCTTGACGCCATCTAACCAGGAAACAGATCAAGCCTATTCTACAGCGAAAGAACTAATGAAAAAGAACAAAGAATGGTTTGAAATTGCAATGCATAAATGAACAATTCAAAATACGAAGAAACAAGACAATGTTCGTACAAACACAGAGTCTGTCCAATGCATCTCGATAGCTTACAGCATATGTCCATATAAATGAAAAATCACGAGCTGCATAGACTAGTGGCAAAATTAAAAAGTTTAATTTCAAATCAGACCATGCACCTCAAGGATAATAAGGTCATGACTTTGACCTTTTGGGGTCACGTGACATCATCGATCACATGACCATTTGAATCGCAGTGGTCGACTTCCTATGGGTGGTTCACTGTGACTGTGGATCTATCTGGCACCGTTATGGAGATATGGCGCCTCAAACGTTGGATGCACGCACGGACGCTCAAGTGATTTTATACCATTGCATTGGACAGACAATAAACACAAGAACCGTTGTGTAACATTGCGACATTAAACAAATTTCATTCGACTCTAATCGGTCGGTCACGCTGTACATCATCATTAATGTAAGTTAAAACACAGTAAAATGTGGGACAAGAAAAAACAACGCTATTTGGCACATGGGACTTTTCGTTATGTAAGCTGAACATCTGAAGTCTTTCAACAAAACAATGACAACTACAGTACAACAGATTAATGGCCAGTTGTACCATGGGGAGACAGACGTAGCAGTCTATTTACAGCTTGGATGCCGTGTCTGCAGCTTAAAAAACTGAACAGCAATAGAACCAGACAATAAGTACCAAAATGTCTGCATTCCCTGTCAACAATTTAAAGGTCAATAAATAAGCACTACAACATCAGCTATAGCAACAAACAACACATATGATGTACAAAAGGTGACATTCTTGAAATTCCACGGCAATATACAGGGTGATGCCAAGCTCATTAAAAGACTGCTATGTTGTCAGTCTCGGGACCATCCTCTAGACCAATGCCACGATCTCGAGACCACGTCTCTGATAACAACGCAAAACAGCACCACATCACTCTGCCAGGAATTAATCCTGCAATATAAACACCAATTATTACGATGGAATGACTGAATTTTGAGCAGTTGTTTGCACACAGTGTCGAAATGTAAGCACATACGGTAAAATCTTGTCACACTCACTGCAGCTACCAATGTTCCTTATACTCTGCATCGCATAAAATTATGAATAACATCCGAAAAACAGATGCCACATAGTAAATAACACTATATTCCAAAAATAATGTGACAGGAAGCAAAAAACTCAAAACAGAATAATTTACAAGTATGTATTCACAGCAAAACAGCAGAAAACATATAAACAAAAAGGATGAATTCGCTGAATGACACCAATGCTCGAAGTTCTATTCATACAATGATGACTAATTTCACATAATACTGAACAGTAAACAGACTAAATATGACTGCGAGTCTTATTTCCAAAAACAAATAAAAATAATGTAAAAATAGATAGATATATATCATTACGAAAAATGAGATTATCGACTCCAAACAGTTTATATCTATCTCAATTATGTACCTCTGAGCCTTTGGAGCAAATTCCCTCACCTCCTCTATCTTTATCCTTTTCTTTCCTTCTTTTCCCTGTTCCTTCCCTGGGCTCCACCCACTAAATCCTTACAGGAGATCATAGTGCAAAGCCCCAGCAGCCGTAGTCGATCATAAAACATTCTGGGGCTGCAAAATGCATACGGAAACAAGCCATGAATCAGCATGTTTCAGAAAAATAACTGTTTCATTTTGCATAGGTGACACCAAATTACACCAACTTTGCTTCCCTGAATGATTGAAAACCTTCCCCCACAGTACTTATATGATAGAGCATTTGCTTTAAGGTTTATATTGTAGAGACGCCCCTGATGTCAGCTGATTTTACAAGGTTCAAATCGGTTCGACTCTAAGCCAATGTTTCAGCCATGTGGCACAGTTACCATCACGCTGATGACCTAAGGCTGCTGACCAACGGAAGGTCCAACAATGGCTTGCTGCTGTGGAGGAGGAGGATATCCCACGATGCCTTGAGGCTGTGGCATGGTTGCTGAGTGTCCGAGCGGTGAGAGGGGGGTTCCTACTGGTATCACAGCACCAGTGGGTAGAGCAGCTGGTTGAGGAGCTGACCCAATCACACCCATCATTGCTGCAGCCTGCTGTCCTCCCGCCAGTGCTGTACACCCATACACAACACTCACATGACATAAGATATGGCGAGGACCTTGGTTCATCCCGCATCAAGCTGGACACATTGGGCTGTCACACTCCGACGCCATCTGTATCTAAAAAGGTAAAAAAGGTAAAAAGGTAAAGGTCGTCAATTTGTAATTTGTATAGCGCATCGTCGCAAACACACCTCTAATGCGCTTTCGTCACTAACCAGAGCCGCCTGCAGCACGGCCACTGTGTGCAGCCTGCAGACACAGGCTGGCGCAGCGGACGGCTAGGCAACTCCAGTCACCTGTACCAAGGTCCCCACCTTCTGTAACCGATGTAAATGAGTTACTACTCATTTTACCATCCCACAGAGGGTAGAAGGCTGAGTCGACCTAGCTGGCAGGCTTTGCACCGAGATGGTTTACCTGCTCGCAGGCAGTCACCCATCGCAGTACTAACCGGGCCCGGCGCAGAGTAACTTCATTTCAGCCGAAACGCGCTATCAACTACACCACGCCACCAGCATCAAAAGCTGCCACCTCTGCTTTCTTCCAAGTGAACGCTGTCATTTGGAGGTCTTTGTTGACTGTGCCCCTCCCCCAGTTAGTTTGTGGTCGTCATTTGTTATTGTAATAAAACAGCAAATATAAATGTACAAAACATCAGATATTATTCAGCAGCACATTGACAGTTAGATGACGTGATGGTGAGTGATATCACCTTTTTATGATTTTTGCTGTTTTTGACGTGTCAGTCAATGCATGTCGCCATTAACAAGTGTATAAACTGATGTTTTGTACATTTATATATGTAGCATCTGCTGCCACATGTAACAAACAAATCAATCAGCAACAAGAACATTTGTAGTGGACGTTGGACATTGGTCTCGATCACCAAAGTCGCTTTGTGCCGAGTCCAGTTCTGCTTCAGTGGATCTTGTCACAAACACAAAAACACTGGTGATGGCTTAACCTGTTAGCGACCGAATTAATTTCTGATTTACCGCATAGATGAATTAAATTTGAAAAATCAATGAGACGCCATTATTTCCTAGACCGACCTCTGGCACAAAATATGCATGAAGCAGGTTTGCGTACCCCTTATTAACTAGAGGTTGGGAGTATATAGCAAGTGGTGCTACACATAACTAGGCTCGCAGCACAAGGTACACCTCGTGTATGTATAACATATTCTAACAGCCCAGTTCCTCCATTTTTGACGATTTTGTCAAGTGTCAACCCACGGCACGAAGCACCTTTGCAATACCGCTTATTAACTAGAGGTGGCAAATGTAGTGATTGACACATTGGACACTGCAGGTTTCAGTCGACAAAGTCGCTGTGTGTTAATTGGGTCCAGTTCTAAGTTGATGGAAAACTGTCTACTGCAGAGGATTGGTGAATCGTCTCAGAACACAACCAACCAACGACGTCAACTTAGCTTTCCATCTCTCCAATTATGTAAATCGAACACTGCCCCTCTCCCCTGGCTAAGGTTAAGGTGGAGCACATTCACCCGTAAACCTGCAAAAAACCCAATTTCATTTACCTACGCATTCTAAAAACGCTTCTATTGGAGACAGCATAACGGTGACTAAAATGAACAGATGGCAGCTGCGACTTTCCAGAAAGGGCCAAATACAAGACATGAGGCAAAAACATGGCGAATGCCTAACAAGAACTGTAACTGTATGAGAGCATGTGTTATAAACAAATATCAAAGGTTGTATGTCAACAGACCAAGCTGCTGCTGCTGCTGCTGATAAGCTGACATCTGACCCATATAAGCAGTGTTCATGTCACCACCAGCCTGCTGGGTGTCGTATGCCATTCCCGGCACCAACCCTAGCAACACAAGTACAAAAAGGTTAAAGATGTGTACCAGAGATGTGTGGACGTGTCCACAGACAGAACGCACATCCGCAAGCATTCTGCGGATGCGGTCGCAATTTCTGATGACTTTGCAAATGCGGATGCGGACATTCCCTGACAAAAATTTTTTTTACAGAAACGTTTTTACTCTCTAATAACAATAATGCGACAAACTTCCACTTGCATTTGTATGTCTTGCACATGCCACGTTGGTTAACCATGAGGTCCAATCAATTGCTGGCAGTGTGAACGTAGTCGCGGACGCCTGATGGCTTGGTTTTGTGAACACGGATGTGGTCGCTACCGTGCGGACACAAACGCAAAATTCTAGGATCCACACATCTCTGACGTGTACATCTCTCACAGCTACAGAGTGTCACCTGCTATATGAGATCACACCACATCACCTGCCATTCGACCCAGCCTGCCTTAACCCCAACCAGGCAAGCTAGTACTTGATTTATTTACCTAGAGGGATAGGAGGCTGAGTTAACTGGAGTGGTTCATTACACGACTAAATCATTTACCTCCCTGTAAAGTGCAAACAGTCACCCACCCACAAAAATATCAGCATGACCATTATTACGATTATCATTATGTTCTGATCTGTTAATTTTGAGACTGAAAAGGCATCTCTCGCACAAACACTGTTAATGCTCCAACATTTCCCAGATAATTTAACACAATTAACTTGGAGTAGGTGTAATAGATAAAAAAAAGTGGGCAACAAAATCAACAGCACTGTTTACTGATTATTGAATGATACTGCATGATTGGCGAGATAGCTCAGTCGGTAGAGTGCTGAGCCTTGGATCGCAAGGTCCTGGGTTCAAATCTCGTAAGGGTCGACTCAGCCCTTCATCCACCTTGGTCGATAAAATGAGTAGCACAACGTGCAGAGGTAACAAGGAGTCTCTGTTGAGGATTAATCCACCCAACAGAGATGTATGCAATCTTGAGTTGTACTCCCTGGCTGAAGGATATCGCAAAGGGATGAGCTTCTCCATACTGTGGCTACCGGTGTCGTGGGAAATTTGTCGCATCTGGAAAATTCTTCCCACCTCCATATCATCATAATGTAACTAACGCTAACGCTAACCCTAACCTCAACCCTAGCCCTAATCCTAACCCTAATCTTAACCCTACTCCTAACCCTAACCCTAAATTTAACCCGATCCTTAATCTTAACCCTAACCCGTACTGCTGGGTGTGGGAATAATTTTCTGGTGTGACAAATTTTCCACTACACCGGCCTTTAGCAGTATAAACGCTTTACCTTATACTGCGTGGCGCTAACAGTGAATGATGTAGACTGCTCTGATATATATATATATATATCAGTACTAACCAGCAGACACCGGCAGAGGGTAGGGCTGGTTCTGTAGACTGTTAACAGAGGGCGCCATAAGTGACTTCTGATACTTGCTGCTGAAACTCAAGTTCTCAAGGTTGATGTCCACTCCACAATCAGTCCACGTCTTTGGCAATGGCTGAACATAAGCCAACACATATCCATGTTATACCTGTGTTTCCCTAGACAAGTTACCGGTATTGTATTTCATTTGGAAAATAAAACTGGCATGAAAATCAAAGCTATTTAGCTGCTATAATCATGTTCATGTCCAAAATGGTTACAAAAACTATCTGAGTCCAATTCTGCCGACACAGACCAAGCAAATGTGGCAACAACACACAGTCTTGCTAGCTGGTAAAAACATAATTAAAATAATAACGACAGATACCTTTTCCGACTTGGATGTCTTGGCTGGAGTGAGCTGATAGCATTGTGCTGATGGCATGACTCCCTGAAGAATAATTACAACACTACTTCATTACTGGACTACAATTAACAGAAACACTACCCTACATTACATAGTGTTTTTGCCTGGCGAAGAGATGATAATATAAGTTTATTCTCTTCCACAAAAAGCACAAACAAATCAGAAAAATTGCTCTGTCAATTCCAAAACTTCAAAAAGTTAACCACAATTACTACTACGTAGGATAAGGTGGCACAAAAAATACTGTCCGGTGGAAACTTACATAAAATTTAGCAGAACTGCTAACACGTCAAATTCTAAAAATTCAACAATGACATTACAACTTGATGACAGGGCAAAAAATGAAATTGGTGCTACTCGTGAATAAAATATTTGCAGTAAGTGACTAAGAAAGTGGTTTCTTAATGGCAGATCAGCAGCTCAGAAGAAGGCCATCATCACAGTATCAACAACAGTAGCTGATTACAGAATGATTACATACTCATAGTCAACATGTTATGTGACAGAATGGTTGGCAGAAGGTAAGTTTTCTCACCTGCAATGGTGCCCCAGCCACCACACCTGGATACTGAATCTGTGGCCCATATGCCGCAGCATACTGCAATATTACACAACCAGATAAATGCCGATGCTGCTTTGCTAAACCAACTACTTACCAGGTGCTCTAGGCAGTTGGCTCACAGTTGGCTCATTGCAATCCTGGGATTCCAGATCCTGACTGTTTTGCCCATCTGAATCATGGGACTGCTGGCATCCCAATCCGAGAAATTTTGAGATTACAAAAATGGTTAAAATAGTACTTTTCGACTGCTAGATGATAAAGTAACAACTCTGGCCACCTAACGAAATATTTCATTCACAAAAGAGTCCTTGCTGTGCAGTGTACGCTGCATTTTAAAAGTCGCAGTCACTACCTACAGATCTGATATATCTACCGGTACGGACCTACTGCATCCTGTGAATGACATAACTCTCGTAGGGTTCCTATACAAATCCTTAATAACAACCAATCTCTAAACCTTATACCAAAAACGAAATGGTAGGATTACAAAATTCTTAATCCTGGATACCGGAATTCAGAAATCAATCCCAAAGATTGCAATCACTAGCTGACAGCCAATACGGTCTTGAATCTGGCAGTAAGCCGCCAATACTTTCCACCAGGTGGCCACAGTTGCTTTCCCAGCCATTAAGCATCAGTGACCTTTAGCCAGCACCAAATTACACCGATGAGTGAAAGATGAGTGAAAGCAGCCCACAGTTCCATCCGCATCATCTCCATCACAATCCCACATTTCTCAAACATAAACAAGCCAAAAAACCATTGAAACAACAAGCTATTTGCAGCTACTGTATTCAACAATACCATGTTAACTGTTATGCGGCCGCCTTATCAGGCCACATTATGGGTATATAGAAAACTCAAGTTGGTATAAACTTTCTGCAGTGCAGGAGAATCCAAAGTGCCAATTTTCAGGTCACAAAGATCAAAGATCAGGATTAAGATTAAAATGGCACATCGCATGCGAGTGAGTGAAGAAAGCTGAGCAGACAGACACATCATGTTGGCACATAGCCAACATGTTATCTTTTTAAATAAAATTGGGGGTCAAATTTTCGACTTCGGACCAAATTTTTTCGAAATCGGTGAAGTTTGGTCCACTTTTTCGGCATTTTCGGAAAGCTCTTGGAGAGGGCTACAATCGCTGAAAATTTCATGGAAAACTACAAAGGAACGACGAAGTTACAGAGCAGAGTCTATTTCGGTCGATTCCCAACCGACGTATAATTATCTGTTAAAAAAATGGTTCGCTGATAAATTTCTGATACCAACCGGCAGTGAAGGCGCAGGGAATGACTGCGTGGGATTCATCTGTGTGGTTGTCATCATCATAGTCTGCTGCTGCTGCTGAACTGACGCAGCCATCTTCATCTGCATCATCGTACTGCTCGAACTTCCCCCTTGCATCGCTGTCTCGGGAAACCCAGTGGCCAAATTTCCCTGCATCATGCCAGCGGCCGGAGTACCCCCTGACATCACAGGAATGACGCCCGGCTGCTGAGCAAACATGTAAACCTGGGACATTCCAGCCATCATCGCCGGTGGCTGGCCGGGGGTAAAAAACCCGAGCGGTTGAGGCGGGGGAGTTGTGACAAGACCATCTAGCAAGTCAACATTGCTGACATGAGTCTGCTGGGAACCAGCTGCCGTTGACGCTGTGTTAGACGCCGTGTTGATGTCCCCGCCACCAGACCTACATCCAGGCACATAGTGAGTAGCGTTTAATGTCCCACGCAAAACAGTATAGGTCATTTCGAAAATAGCCTTTCCACACAAGGCACACATACAAACATACAATGAAACACAAAATTTAACCTTTACCGAAAAAAATTAGATAAAAAACACATGAAACACAAAATATCAATCCTAACTTAGTTCTAACAATCTTCCCTGTTATCCTCCAGACAGTCATTAATTTCAGAATGCTGTCAATTTGAGGACAGAGACAGACATGCTTCTGACTATAATTTAGAACAATTCGACACAAATTCAAAACAAATCAACAGCTGGATATCCAGCTTTCTATCGACCAACTTGTGCAGGAATTAAAAACAATTCGAAAAACAGGTGAATACATCAGGGCAGAGCCAACATAATATGCACATTAATCGTAGCCTAAACTCTGAGCACATTCTTTGATCTTTTCGGCTGAGAATTGTCACACCTGTTACTCCAGCTGTAGGAAATGTTCACACTGATTTTGAAATTCTCCATCTTCTTGTTTTCCAGTTAATACCTGGCGTAGAAAAGATGGAAGTATAGCAAAGATGCGGAGTGTGGCCTATTAGAACTGCCATCAATAATGATCAGATGGTACATCATGGCTATTGAAAGTGCTGCTAATTTATCTAATAATCCAACTTACACTGAGGCTCTATAAGCAACATCAGCAGAACACTGAAAGTCGGAAAAGTCGCCGAATTCTCCAAAACTTCCAGAAGCTGCAGCAACACCACAACACATTATCGGAATAATGTCATCCATCTAATAAATACTTTCAACATAAAAAAACTCACCTGTTCGACACACTTCTACAGCCATCAGGTGACTACTATGAAAACGCACAGCGACTACCATCTCGCTGCTGCAGCAAAAGCTGCTGGGTGCTGCTACTAATAACTACAACTATTAACTAGAAACTGAAATATCACAAAATGATGCTCCTGTTACTGTTAACATCAGTCCTGATGTTACTGTTGTAATCTACGGACAGTATCTAGCAAGAAAATGACAGAATTCACACAGATATTAAGAACAAGGGAAAAAACATACATTGTTTGACTGTGTGTTGTTCGTTGAAATTAGCAAAATCTCCATTAGCATTCGTCATCTTCAAACTAGCAGTCTTCTCAGCCAGTGACGGTGTACCACCGCCAAACTAACACAACATTCAGCAGGATATTAGCAACAATCTGGGCAAAAAAGCTGCACGGAAAAAGGACTGTGATATAGAAATCGATGACCTTAAACTTATCAGATCACAACCTTTATGCACTGACATGTCGATGTTGCAGTAACCACTGTTCTAATTAGTAATTGCTGTATATTGACTTCTGCCTAAATTTGCCACAAATGAAATTTATATACTGTGTTTTTAACACTGTTATAAAGACCATAAGATTTTAAGCCAGGGACCAATGGACCATATGATGTGGTCTTGAAGTTGCCATGGGCCACATTACCATCATCACACTGGCATAAACTGAAAAAACAAAACTCTTTACAATATAGCACATCTTCATTAGCACACTTGTGACTGTTTTTAAACCGTAAGAAACACTAACTTCATCGACTATCACATGCAGTATGCAATTATCATTGACAAACACACACATGCGGACACATATTGCATCATATATTTTACCAAAGTGAGTGAGTAGTTTCTTAACAGCACATCAGCACAAAATAGGCCATTCAGTGCCATACGTGGTTAAAATTAGTTAAAAGCAGTTAATATATGTACTAAAAGCAAAGTTAAAATACTTGTTAAGATCAAGGCTATTAAGCTAATGTAAAAAC
>Ga0209454_1000548_pt1 | contig 20138 bp, 14 predicted proteins | sample WorMetHERISLAND1_2_FD_187400 | JGI IMG/M metagenome (GOLD analysis project Ga0209454, IMG submission 187400) | Marine gutless worms symbiont microbial communities from Max Planck institute for Marine Microbiology, Germany - Olavius geniculatus... | ecosystem: Host-associated > Annelida >... | reverse complement strand
AACTTCGGAGTTAGGGGGTGTAGCCCGACGAAACTTTGGCACTTGACATGTCTCTAGGTGGGGGTGTTAACGCAAGTACAACTTTTGGGGGCACCGCCCCCTTAAAATTTGGGAGGGCAAAAAACGTGCAAAATTGGTGTGATTTACGACAACTTTTGAGTTTGAGCGCAAATATCTCTGGAACTGATGAAGATAGTGACAATATGTAAACGGCGTTGACGAAAATGATCTTTTGGGCGTTGAACAAAAAAAATTTTGTGAAATTCCGTTCACTATGAACAGAGTTATAAGCGCTCATGTTGACCTACCCTAAGTCGACAATGCGCGTTCGGCGTATGCCAATGCATTTGAGTTCGGGGCACGTGACTTTGGTGCCGAGAAAATTTTACCCTTTCCCCTAATTTCCCCCAATCGGACTTAGGGCGCCGGGCGGACCCACTTTGGGCTTTGCCCCAAATTTCTAGTTCTTTATTTTTTACTTTTTCAGTTTTTTCTTATTTTAGTTGTCTTTACTTCAGTCATTTTTGGAATTTTGTCATTTTTGCATTTAACTCTATTTCTATTCTCAGTATCTCTCATTTCATTTTTCTTTTAAACATTTCAGTTCTTTTTAGTTTATGTGCTGGATTAAACTGACAGTTTGTTTGCCAGTTTTTGAGTGCAAATTCTCCATTATGTTGTATTGTATTGTACTGTATTGTATTGTATTGGGTTTGTGGATCTTGGAAGGAATTATGGCTTTTTTGCCCCTTTGCTGGTTCGCTCCTTGGCTCTTTCACCTCTGGCTCTTTCGCCCTTGGCTCTTTTGGCCCCTGGCTTGTTTGCTCCCTGGCTTGTTCGCCCCCTGGCTTGTACGCCCCCTGGCTGATTCGCGAAGTGTCATAAAACTCCAGCGGTGTCTGGCTTGCACCATAAAGAATTGCAACTGCAGTGCTATAGACATGAGCCATTATGTTTATCGCAATTTGCAAGCAACTAAAATTAGTAAACTACAGCTGATTGTAGCCTTACACGTCATCTACATTTGGCAGATAGTATTCATTCTCACATCATACACTTGATCTTCATTGCGACTAGGTCATTTTATGACAAAAAACCTGATGTGACATAATTCTGCTTTATGATAAATAACTAAATGAAAGAGTAAAAAGAAAAAACTGTAAATGAATATGTCTAAGCAACAAATGTCATGCCGGTTAGTACTGCTCTAACTGCAGCTACAGTATGCACGGCACGCACCTGCATAACGCGTCTCAACGAGACGCAATGGCCCGAGACCCGAGACGAAACCTACTGGGCCGAGACCGAGACATATTGCTCCGAGATCGAGACGAGACCCAAGACGCTTCGGTCTGAGATCGAGATGAGACGTTAGTACGTCTCAAGACCGAGACGTCTCGATCGAGACCACATTTTTGGACTACACATGCCGTCAACATGTGATCACTGTCGAACTTGCCAACAGACAATAAATGCCCTATAATAACGTACATTTACAAAATAATAAAAATCTATTTTCTTAGCTCGTCAACTGAAAATTTTTAGACTAGTGATGGAACAGCAACATGATAATTGCTTGAATATTATTCAAACCTTATAAAGCTGGTCTCTCTCCATACATCTGTCAGTCCATCAATCCAAGAAACTTTCTCTATCAAAGTCCTCCTGTGCTATTTGCAGTGTGAGCTGACAAATAAGTACTGATTCGTAAACTACTGGACAGTGCCTAAATTACATTTGGGTTGGCTGTTTTTGCTAGTTTTTGTGTCGTATGATTTTACAACTTCTAGCAATATGCAATGTTGTGAAACCAATATGCAGGAGTTAACTGCAGTTCTGTATGGGTCTAATTTGTGGTATTTATTAAAAATTTACATGTATGTGCTTCCTAAAGCAGTCTCTAATTTGTGTGCTGCAGAGAAGGCAAATATGGCATGGTTCAGCAAGCTTGGAGCAATTTATCAAAGATTTAACCAAGGGATAACTGCCACTGGTTTAGCAGCTGTGCTTTTTGGATGTTTCTATCCACAAACTCTTGGCTTGAAACGTTATCAAAACCTGGTTGCATTTTACAAAGATGGTATCGCAGTTCCAGTCGACAGTGAAACCCAGCAACTTGTAGAAAAGGTATGTTTATGTTTCAATGTCAATTATGCGCCATTAAAAAATAATGTGATCTTGCGATGTCTGTTATATTGTAAGACAAGCCGGTAGGCAGTGTGGCTCGCGATTAGCAGACTACTAGTGCAAAGTTGAAAAGGCTTATGTAGAAGCTGATGCATGAGTCAAGTAAGAGGATCAAACATAGACATTGAATGAAGTCTTTAGTAGAGCAACAGTTGCTAAAGCAACATTGTTAACAACAGTGTGTAAAGACTTTGCACACTGTTGCTGACAGTGGAAACTACTACTACAGCCGTGTTAACTACAACACCTCTGGCAGAAACAACTACAACACTGATGCAGATGACTACGACACTAGCTGAAACAATGATGATGCCCACGGAAACCACTGTGACAACTGCGGTCTCAGATCCTGTTGAAATGCAAATAAATGCTTTAAAGCAGCCAATGGGTACTTGTCCGCAGGAGCGGTGCCAGGTTTTCAGAGCTGGGGGATTCAGGTCGAGTAGTTGTAGATTTTTTGCTGCTACCCAACCTTCACTTCATTCATCCAAAAAAGCTCGGATTTGTGTGAATCTTGTGGGTCGTCTCGTTGAAGGCTGGGGTCCGTACATCTGGACTTTCTCGCCCGTCGTCGCCCCTGCTTTCCGTTAATTCACTCAACTTATTTTTCAGCTTATGGATGACGTTCACCAGCTTTCTTTCACCCACACTAGGTGCTCATCTAACTATCACCGTCACACTGACCCTAACCCCAACTTATTTCTAACTCTAACCATAGTAGATTGGAATCCTAATGCCAAAATTAACTCAAAAAATAATGCAGGCAAAGGTAACAGGAAGTAGTAATTTTGCATTCTTTGGATTAAGGTGTCTGTCCCATTGCCATTCTCAATCCGCCGCATATTGGCCCCTAACATTTATGGCATACCAGGTAAATTTTTGTGGCATTATATATTATTAGAAAAAAGACATATAAAATTGTATTGTAAATGCATTTTATATGCATTTCATTGCTGTCAAGCAGATGGGAGTACTGTGAGCTCTCGCAGCATGGTCTGGGGCAGATTCCCAGTCGAAATCAAATTTGATGCATTATAGCCATGAAATCTGAGATTTGGTCACTCTGGTGGCAAAAATTTCAGTTATTTTTTGAGTTGCTTATATTTTCTTATAACATAAAATAAGATTGGGGAGCCTGGCCCCCCCTTGACTATACAAATGACTTGTAAAACCTTTGCAGTATCTCTCTGATATTTTACTGGAATAATTTTTTTTATCTCAAAACCAATTTTATTCTATGTTCTGTTGCAGGTTTTTTATCGAATGAATATGCCAATGGATGATGAAGAGAGAATTACTTTCTTCACGTCGTTTCCAAAAGATCCACTTCACAAAGGATCAAGTCAGATAAGAACTGGTGCACTCATTGGTCTACCATGGAATTTTTCTTGCCGCACTGTCAGCGATTTGGATTGCAGTTCTGTTTTGGTTGGCGTAGATGGAAAAGAAGTTGATTGGAATACGCCTGCTGCGGAAGACTTGCGTAATGCATTAGTGCTTGGTGACAGGGCAAAGGCTTTTGTCATTGGAAGGGAGATTTCTTACGTTCAGTCATTCAGTGTATTTGTAGACCTAGTGCTGCAGAACTGTTTTTGCTTGTTTGCCTATTATTGTGGCAGATTATTGAATCAGACTTTCATGCTGACGCTGCGTTTGAAGCCATGGGCACGATTTGTCACGTTCTCAAGTGTTGCTGTTGCATGGCTGTTAATGTACATTGCTGTTGACGATGCTGTACACTGTTGGTATGACAATAAAGTTGACGAGGCTATTGCTAAGCTTCGTAAAGTCTATGCTGAAGGTGGGGTTGAGTATTACAATGCTGTGTTACGACAGAACTGTGCCTTGCGGACATTGCAGGGTACAGAAGGAGCCAGACATTTTACACGCTACGGAAATGTTGTGTCAGTGTGGCGAAACCCAACTGTTCAGTTGACATCTCGACGAGACAATTTGCTGAAGTATCTTGCAGAGTATGAGGAGCAAGATACTGTGCCACGTGATGCAGATCTAAATACTCATGTGCCACACGCTGCTGACCCGTGGTCAGACTCAACCTAGAACTAAAGTATAGATCAGTATTTTACTGTTCAGCTGTCCTAAGAAATCGCATAACTTCAGACTAGGGTCCTGTGAAGCTTTAAGATTTGATTCGAATTTCCCATGAGGCCATTCAAAAAATATGTCATGCCTGAAGGGGGAGGGGGTCAGATGGGGTGTGACAAAGTGTGATGGGGGAGAGGGGAGTTTAGGAACATGTGATGTCAGGTTTGTGTGAAAAGTTTTTATAGGCCTAAACAATGTTTATCATACCTGTTAGTCTCTGATAATATGCTTACAGATTCAGAAGGACGTTGGCTGTTATAGCTCAACCTGTTCTTTCGTTGCCAACTACCGTATATAAACTGTAAAATAATGTTCAAAATGATTATGTCAATTTATGGATGCATTTATACATAATTTTTTTATCTATATTCTGTTTATGGGTAGATGAATAACTTCTGGACTGGCTTGGTAATTACAGTGATACATTTGGTAACATGCATACAGTTGAGGTGGGTATTGTGGCCTGCGACATATTTTTCATAGGGGGGTTAGCCATGTGCGACAGTTTGTGGCAGATGGGGTCAAATTTGGTCAAAAAAAGCATGGCATATTTTTTTAATGGCCCCCATTCCAATTTGATTTGAAAGTAATGGGCTGATACCAAAAATTGTTGAATTGGCCGTGCCTGCCTTTTTCTAGTCATAGTCAAACAACTCAAACCATTAACAGCACTTAATGGCATAGACTGTACAGTATACAGACTTGCTAGCTTTATGAGTGATCATACACCAGTATTGTTTAATATGTTTGAGAATGGTAATGATGAATCTGTAACTGCAGTGTACAAACTAAGTAGTAGAATATAAATCATGACTGTCTGACCATCATGGAATGTGTTAACTGTTAAGCGGTATGTACGGTTGATTCGATTTGAGATTAGAATTTGAGTCATAACATGATTTGATTCGTATTCGATTTGTATTCGATTCAAATGCAAACAGCCTATGTGCAGGTTCCTACATGTGCTTTATAGTAAGTTGTGAATTATTGGTAGTTTATTATGGAAGCCTGATATTCTATTGCAATATTCTTCAAAATAGTTATGTTTCAGAACCAGTGTTTTTTGTTGCAGTAACTAATTGCAGTTGCAGTTTAGATTGTGGTTTAATGATAACATAGAATTTAACATTACATAACATAACAGTTTAATGCTGTTATGATGTTGATTTTGTGACTTTTTGCACATTTACGATTTCTTTTATATGTGGTTCTTTTTATTGTCTTATGTGCTGACTGTTTGCATGTTGTGTCATGACACTGATCTGGTGATGCTCGGATTTGTTTCGTTATTTGTGGGATATTTCATGCCTGTGATTGTAATTATATTTTGATATGATACCTTGACCTTTATGAGAGTTTGACTTCTAGATATTAAGATGGTTTTAAGACTGCCATAATAGCAGCCATATGGTTGTAACCAGTGGTGTAACTTCATATTTTACCCCCCCCCCCGCTGCAAGATAATTATTCAGGGTCCTTTTTTCTTTCCCTTCGCGTTTCCTCCTTTTTCAGGCCTTCCACACTTACTTCCTGTCTTTTTTCTCCCTTTCTTTCTATTTCTTTCTTCTAACAGATGTCCTGAAATTGTCTTGAAATCAGCAGTTATCCTGAAATTTTACTCATTTGGTCAGAATGTCCTGATATGGACCTTTGTTATGCTGTCGTTACGGCATTGCATTCATTTTGTACTCTGCTTAGTTAGCAGGACTCAGTACTTTTGGCTTACTTACTTACTTACTACAGTTTTGCCTTAGTATGTTGATAACAGTGCCTTAGTAACATTTTTAGGACTGCAATAATGACTAACATTTATAAGGACAGAAAGATATGCATTTTCTGTGTCTTGAGCCTCATGAAACCTACAAAAATGTCCTGAAATTGTTCTGAAATTTTGTAAACACTGGGTCCTGAAATTTTACTTCTTGCTCCTGGGAGCCATGTCAGTGCAGCTAGGAGGCCTGGAGGAACGCTGTGAGCTCCCCAGCGGGGTCCGTGGCGGAACCCTGGCTGAAAACGTATTTTAGAGCATTTCAGCACCCCAGAAACTGCATTTGGGGATATCAAATTTTGTGTTGTTGTGCAAATAAATAAAACCATAAATTTACCCTCTAGACCTGTGTGCCCTCTGCATTGCAGGTCAGTAGTTACGCCACTGATTGTAACAACACGTTAAAAATTTGCTTTAATGTGATCAGTGTTGCACTTATGCCGAGTTTTTCTCTCATCTTTGTTTTTAATTTGAAAGCCTGGGATTAACTGACAAGAAAATGTCATTCAGGGTGACCTCTTGTCTTTAAAACAGTAAACGGAAATGTCGCCGAATTAACAGCTGTCAGGGAAATGTCTAGGATTTCATTAAGAATCAGGGACAAGTAGGAAAAATTTTGTTAGGGGAAACTTACCCCAAAAAACTTTTCTAAACATTGCATTAAAAGGATTTTAGTATCACTCACTACTGTATGCCAATTATTTATGCTGTTTATTGCTGAATTATGCTTACTTGTGCTTTAGTTTTTAAATATTTATATTAACCTAATCGAGTACTAGTTAAAATGGTTAGGAGTGCTGTGAATCGGCAGGGAAATGCCAGGGAATTTCATAGTGTTTGGAGAGTGGTTACCCTGCTTAATTATGCTTATTAATCGTGCCACTCATTCAAGTCATTTGACTTACAACATTTGTTAAATTGTATATCAGACCTGTGCACAACCTTAAGATGTGTGGGCTGGCTGGCATTGGGCCTAGAAAGTACTCTGTCACAAGGGTCCCAGTAAAAAGTCGACTGCAGGTTGGTCAATGCCAAATCAGTCCAAGCTACGATGCATTTTGTACTTGGAGAACATTTAATACTCGACTTGCCTAACAGCTACAATTAGTGTAAACTTTATACATTCTACAGGCTAATGCAATTACTGCTGCTTTTAATGATTAATGGTACGTACATTAGGCATCGACGAGTCCTATACCGGTAGCTGCAGTAAAATACCGGTACGGCAAAACAGGACTTGCTACAGCATTTCGTTCAGTACCTGATATATACGGTATAGCACATAAGCGCTATATAAATTATAACGAAACTTAAAAATCACTATTACAATATGAAATTAAAATACGATTTTGAAATCAGTTATCCATCCTTTCTGTATTACGATATTTGGTCAATGCGGTATCGGTTACGTATTGACATTGCGCTATTGGCCCATCTCTAGTGTTGATGTTGTGTATTTTTACTATTGGTCCACGTGACACGTATGTTGACAGTGGTGTTTGTTGACTTGATTGTGTTGTAAAATCACTTTTCGTCTGTGTACACTCGTAGTTTTTGATGCAAATCGTTTCGATAAGCAAAATGTCGTCGATGCTAAAGTCTGTGATAGTTTGTGTTATTATTCTGGCGTGCATATGCATACATGTCAGCGAGAGCAGTGTCACGAAGGGAGTGGTTCCGCTCAATTCGGACACGTTCGACAAAGTAAGAAATGCTGTCTGTCGCGAATTAAAATTTTGCTTGTACCTTAAAACTTCTAACAATAGCCCCTGGCGTTTATTTGTACACTTGACAAAAACACCCCGGCGTTTAATGGAGACCCGGCGCTTATTGGAGATCCGGCGTTTATTTTTACAATAATTCTAGCGGTAGATCGGCGATCTTGCTGTTAGCACTGGAAAATTGCTAGAGGTAGATCGGGTAGGCACATTATTAGGTACATGGTAGAACTTATGTTTCTGGTAGTCATAGGACCGTGCCACGACACTGTCATGTATTTTAATCAGGCTTACTCAGTATTATATTAGAGTCCATCTCAAGCCATATCTGTTTCTTTGTAACACGTGACTTAAAAATATATTGTTTTTGAATAAATTTGGTAATTCATAACAAAGTGACTGATATTTCAGTCCCAACCACAGTCCTGGTAATGTAGTGAAGAAATATGGCTGCATTCTTACATTAATAATGTGATAAATGTAATTAGATAAAGTGGCGATCTACCACTAGTAATTTTCTGTTCACTAGTGCGAGATCGCCGATCTACCCCTAGCACTGACCTTATTTTTATCTTGTACAAATGGCAAAATACAGGGAATTATGGAACTTTCGTTCTCACGTACTTTTGCACCCGAGAACGAAAGTTTCATAGATGGAACTTTCGTTTCCTGGAACTAAAAGTGATGTGGAACTTTCGCTCCCCGAAACTTTCGTTTCATGGAACTTTCGTTCCCACAGTCAACGTAACGTAGTTTCGCTCTCCAACACAAATTATGATTATTTAGTTGATTAACTAATGGAAATTAAGGTGTTATAGCTTGTTCGTATCTTTGTACAGCTTCATTAAAGTAAAAGATGGCAGGATCTAGCAAATTATTTTATTAATTCATTTATCTTAAATTTACTAAGTTCTCTAAATTCTTCCTCAAATTATATTTGTTTATAAATTCCTTCTTAAATTATATTTTGCATCAAGTTTTTACCATTATTTTAAATGCTAGTCTGTTCTCTAAATCTTAAACCCATCTTTCGGAAAACCTTTATAGGCTAGCTGTAGCACGTTCCCTAGTGACAGCTGGGCTTTCTTGTTTTGGACATTGAGCATTTACACCACATGTTGGCGTCCTTTGATTTCATCTGCTTCTATTAAGTGTGTTGGCCTATAATGTTAACTCTGAGTGTGGAGCGAAAGTTTCACCTCATTTTCGCTCAGGGTAGTGAAAGTTCCATGTATGGAACTTTCGCTCCCGGGAGCGAAAGTACGTGTTAATGAAAGTTCCTGTTACCAAATACAGGTACCCTTCAGTCAGGGAAATTACGTAATGCTTATAATTTCATGACCTCTCCCAAGAACTTAAAGTCTTGTAAATGGGCAACGGCATTCATTTTTGAGCGCCTATCGAATGTCCATTAAACTAACCACCCAGTATCATCCCCATGCATGAGGCCCACACTGTTCCTGTTCTAGTTTTAGTTCTAGTTCTAGTTCTTGCCAACTTAAAATACTGTCCAACACTAACAGCACCCAAAACTGCTTATCGTATCTCTCCATTTGTGACTTTCGTAGTGAAACGACCTCTTATGACTGGTTTCTGTAATTTGAAAGTCTCGACTTGTCTCGTTTTTTCTCGACGATAAGTTACCGGGGGTATCCGATTCTTCCAAGCTTTAACTTCGACCTCACGCACCTCACACATACTCGGTACAGTATAAGGTCTGGTATGTCAAAATGTCAGCTAAAAGCTAACCTGGTCTGTTATTTGTAGTACCAGTAATTCAGAAATGGATTTCATTTTTATCATTAGAAAACTATATTGCCTGGTAAACATGGACTGGTTTCTTTGCATTATTTGATATTATTGAAAATTATTGTATGTTGAACGCACTGTGCAGTCTCAGTATAGCAGATGTTTTTTTCTGTTTTTTAAACTGTACCGGACTTCTGTATGGCTTACGATTTCATAATAAATACACAAATAGGGGCCTATACATGGGCCTATGTACTGGTATATTGTGTCTGCCAGGCTGGTACCCCATGTCTATACGGGGCTGGCGTTTATTGGAGACCCGGCGATTATTAGAGACCCGGCGCTTATTTGTACGTTGACAAAAACACCATTATTGTGTTGTGATGAGTTGATAAATAGCTCAGGTGTCAATGCTATAGGAAGTGTTTGATCTTGTTTCGTGTTTATTTTGTTTGTGTATGCATTGTAGATTGTTCCAAAGTTCAAAGCAGTGTTGGTGAAGTTTGACAAGGAGTATGCATATGGCAACACAGAGGATGAGTTTAAGAAAGTTGCACTAGTTGCATCTTCTCAGCCTGAGCTCGTGGTGGCTGAGGTGCCGATACAAGGTTTCCGTGCATTGTGTATATACTTAATGTTATTACTGCTTTTAGTATCACTGTCGACTTGTTTTACTAGCATTTCATTCGTATATGTACAAAAAATCAGCACTACAGAATATTTCAGGGTTTATAATTGAACATGAATTTTCTTTTTATACTTTAACATTGTATTGACAAAACTGCTTATTGTATCTCTCTATTTGTGACTTTCAGTGTCTTTCTTGTTAGCCTCAGGTTATTCACGTTCTGTAGCAACCTGCTTTTTATTTTTTTGCAGATTTTTGCTGAAATGTCACTGTACTTTTGTATCTGTTTTCAATCAAATTAAGCAGGCCTAATTGTGGTCTTTTTTACTGTCTGAATGACTTTATTCTGTTATATGAACGTTCTCATCTGTCTTGTACCAAATAACCAGACTATGTTGTTTTTTGTGCATGCCTTTGATAAATGACATCTTTTAGTTGCAACCCATGAATTTATATATTTTTTTCTTATTCTTTTGAATTCGTGCAATAAGTTGACAAATAAAAAGCTACAACTGATAGCCATGAAAGATTAAAAATGTTAACGATGGTCATTTACAGTTTCTCTTGACTGTCATTTTTACGCGTGTTAGCAGCTACTGCTGTAGCGCGTCTTAGCCATCGCAATTCTGTCCGTCCATTTGTTTGTCCGTCACAGGAGTGGATCAGTCAAAAACGGTGCAAGCTAGGATTACCAAATCTTTATCATCGGCTGCCTGGAAGACTCTAGTTTCAGGATCTGTAAAGCTCTCCCATAAATTTGAAAGGGGTCACCTTCAGCGAGGGTGCTAAATGAAAGGGGGGTGAGAAAAATTTGCGATTTTTAGCCAACAAGTCGCTGTATCTCAGAAACGTTGCGAGATAGGGCTTAGGGTACTGTTAATCACTAATAGGAAGTCGTACACTGGCTTTTGATTGGCACCAAAATCAATGACTTTGGTTGACATTTATCGTCAAAATAGGGGTTTTATTGACTTTTTTGGCGATTTCGGGTTGAGACACACATTTCAAGAGCGAATTGCGTCGAAATCACTACAGATAGATCTGTACAACTTGCATATGAATTTTTTGACATTAAATGTAGATTTAAACGGTCCATGTATCGAACCCATAGTTCAAAGAGGACTGCGCATGATGGCATCAAAGATGGGTACCCCCTAAAAAGCTATTGTTTTACTGCTAGCGGCTGCATGAGACGGGTCACACTCTCTGGCGAGTGTAAATGAAATGCTATAGATACTAGCCTTCATAATCATTGTGTCCAATGTAAGTTGCTGGGATTGGTGAGCTTAGATTTTGTTCACAGCGAGCCTTCAAACATGCACTGTTGTTGTGCATTTTCCTTTGCGTTAGCTGAGCTTTCTTGTTCAAGTTGGTCATACAGACATCATTTTTACCATTTGTTGTACTGCTTAGGGCCGGTTTCTGGATCTTAACTGGCCGGTCAAGTTAGTGTTAACTGACAGATTTGCATAACTTGTGTTGCCCGATGCACTAACCAATGGTCAAAATGGCCAAAAATTTAACCCTCGATCGTAGTTGTCGTATTTAACGCAACTTTTGTACCATTTTGCAAGCAGTTAATTTAAGAATGTGATATTATAAAACGATTTTACCGTATAGCAATGTCTTCAAAACACTCGAGGAGATGTTTGCTGCTACAAATTTTACTACAAAACCCATTCATGAATGGACAAAATGGCCGTCTGCAATCGGTTGGCTGGCTCATGGGCTGGCTGACGTGCGCTTGCGCTTATTAATATTCATGACGCTCACCTGCACCAGGCGGAAGTGATAAATGTCATGTGCATCCTTGCTAAGCAACTATAGTTTACCGCTCAGTTAGCTGACAGCCAATCAAGGTTTTGTTCAGAAACGCGCACAGACTTAACTAGCAAGTTACAATTAACAGGTGGTTTACTAACTGATCAGTTAACTAAAAGATCCAGAAATCGGCCCTTAGTGTTCATGTCCTCTGGTTAATTTTAAGCGAAATTCAAACTTCCTTTTCAACATGCAAGATCAATGACAACACTTTTGTAAAGTTTAATAAGCTTTCCAAAAGTTTTACCTAAATGATGAAAGAAGTCAAAAATATTCGTCATTGGCTTTCTGTGCATGCCTGCTGTCTGAACATGTGTGCAATGTGATGTGTCCTGTAGAGTACGGAGACAAGGAAAACACTGATTTGGCTGCTCGGTTTGATATAAAGAAAGATGACTGGCCGGAATATCGACTGTTCTTGCAGGGGAAATCTGAACCGGTTGCATATACTGGCAATAAGGAACGAGCGGATGACATCACCAAGTTCATTGTCCAAGAGTCTGGTAAGTTATTTTTGATGAACAAAAACAGTTTTTAAAATTTTTTTGAGGTTGTAAATCAATGTTCGTAACTAGATGATAGAAATGGGACGGTTTTGGGGCTGTTATGACAGGGCGACAGTTGGCCCCTGCCCCATAAATTTTAGCCCGTTTGAAAACTTTTTCTCATCAAACCATTTTGGGAAAATTTCAAGGCAAAATTGAAATTGTGGAAATCCATACCGGTATCTTTTTTGCTGGAAATTTGCAAATGTCTGTTGGAATGTTGCAACTTCTTGTCTCGCCAGCCATTTCAGCCCATGATGACACCCTGGCAATAGGCGACAATTTGTACTTAAATAATGTTCATTTGCTTTTGTATGCCTTCTGTCATTTTGCATTGTTTTCCAGTATCATTTCTGCATTTTGCATAAATATGTGCTGTTATGCAGTTATTGTTTTGCTAGCGATTTTTCACATGTACTACGGTCTATGCTGGTTCCCAGTAAGAGAACCTATGGAAATTGTTGAAGTAGTACTTGTTAGCAACCAAATGACATTTCTGTTGCTGTACCAATGGTATCACCAAGCACTGAAGCACATACTTATTGTTTATATTAGTGTGTAGTGTTTGTGTACAATGTGTGCAGGATTGTGGCTTGGCTTGCCGGCGTGCATTGAGGAGTTTGATGAACTTGTGAAGCAGTTTTTCGAGGTTACTGGCGACGACCGCAAGCAGATCATGGAGAAAGCCGAGGCGATAAAAGAGGCGATTACCGATGATTCCGTGAAGAAGGATCGTGCTACAGTCTATGTGAAAGCTATGCAGAAAGTTATCGAAAATGGGGATGGTTACATAGACACGGAAATAGCTAGGGTTGAGAAACTAAGCGAGGGTAAGGTAAGCGAGAGGAAGAAAGCACAGTTGAAGGATAGGGCCAGCATTCTTACATCATTCCAACTGCAGATGTCAAAGAAGGAGGAATTATAGCCGCTGTTTGTACGTCTATGGTTACACATCTTACTGAGCATAAGCACCACTTACATGCCATGGTGCACGTTCACCGAGTGTGAAAGGGATCAGATACATTCGTTATCATTCCTAATTACTGACGTATTTCTCGTTTGCAATGTAGACTACGTTAACCGTCATACTCTGGCTCAGTGACTACTTGTTGAGTTTGGTGGTGGCATTTGTAAAAAATTTTTAAGTAGTTGTGTTTGAATGGCAGTTTGTTATACCTGTGTTTATCGTGGCTATACTGTTTGTGTTTGTTTTGCGTTGTGACGTGAGAAAAATGTTGTCGAAGCTGTCTCATTCATCACTAATACTCACTAAATAAATGCAGTGCCAATAATTGCCAGTTCATTGGAGTTTACGGTCGACTGCCATTTTTTTGATGAATTATCTGTATTGTGTCTTAATGCTACTGATGACAGAAAAAAGTGACCTATGAGTTAAGTGTCAGAATAAATGCCACATTTAATTTAATGTCATGAGTTTAATGCCATATTCACATAGCATAACTTAGTCAAATGCAAGAATTTGGTTGGTTAGGAAGTACTGTAATGTCCAGTATAATTTATACCTATAGGTTTAGTTTTTGATTAAAATTAAGTTTTGGTAAAATTCATGCATGCATTCTGTTATTTGTGAGTGCATTAATATGCTATAATTCCTAACACATCAAGTACAATTCTTAAATTAATAGCTACATTATAAGTGCTGAGCTTAAATAAAAGATGTATATGTTCTATATGACTGATAATGCAATATTTTATTAGACTTCAGGATCTAATAGAATAGGTCATACACAATAATCAAAAGAAATAAAACATCATGTGCTATGCATCTGATTAAGGGTTATAAATTAAAACATCGTTAATCATGTATCAGCTTGCCAGAGATGTAGACTAGTTTAGATTTTAAGATACATGTATCTGTGGCTGCCATCTCAAGTGAGGGACTAGTGCTGATGGTGCAATAATGGCTTTCTCCTTAGGAGAGAGCACAGGAAAATTTTGGAACATTTGGCTTTTGATAAGCTTATCGATGCACATGAAAGTTTGTCATGCATCGTCTAGGCCATTTCCATTATGTGCTTAAATCTGTTTATTGGCCTGAAATTTCCCACTACTTATGGGTTTTCATTACACTGCAGTCAAAGCCTAGCTGTGAAACTGTTCTATCCATATTCATCAGGGTTCCTACAGGTCAAGGAAAACTGGAGAAAAGTCAGGGAATTTGTGTGGTCAGGGAAAAATATTATTTTTGAGAAGTCAGTGAAAATGATCTTGGATCATGCAGACTGCAGATTTCATTTGTGTCTCCAAATATTAAAAAGCAGGCAAATTTGCGGCTTCCATTGAACGTACTAAAGCTAGAAGTGTTTCAGCTTCAGAGGGCTTTGTCCCACTGACCCCCCCGACCAGGGCTTCTCTCGTTTGTATATTGCTTCATTAATACTGTTTCATTACCTCATGATATAATGTACCATTTCTGACATTGGTTCGATAGGTTGTTGTTTCGATAAGGTCAGGGAAGTTGTCATTCTATGACTGGAAAAGTAAGGGAATTTTGCTACAGAAGACCTGTAGGAACCTTGATTCATGCATCACTGTAGCTTGCTAAGACGGTTAACACACAATGTACAATACTAGGCAAGCTTGAACTGTCATTGAGGTAGTATAGCACAGTGTATCACACAACGCCTGGCTACGATGTGCATGATAATGAGTTATTTTTAGAAAAATTGCAGTGTTATATTGCAAGCTCTCTGCAGGACAGTGAAAAAGGACGACACAGTTGTTCAAGTGCTATCAGTCTTTTACTATGTACAAAGTTCTGCTACACTGTACTGTAGCCTCCCACTTATTATGAAATTTGAAGCTTGTTGTCAAATGCCCGACTGCCCTGAAATAAGCAAGATTTGTTGTGGCTATCATTATGATATATCAAAATTGCAGAAAAATCCAATTTCAGCCAGTAAGGTTGATATGGTAGACTGTTATCCCAGTAGGCCTATAGATTTGTCATTTTCTCGCTGGCCATGAAGTTGTCATTGTCTCCACTTGAAGAACTAAATAAATGTTGTGAAAAATTATATAGAGTGGCGCAAAAAAATGTGGAACACGCATGCTTTATGTAGATTAAGCCAATGGACAGTTTTGTAAACATTTAGCTTTGACCATTGCAGTGAAGTGCAGTCACGTTGAACACTTGAACATAGTATTGCAACATGTCCACGATCGAGGCTAATCGTTTTAAGACTGTCTGACTGCTCAGTCCACGTGAAGCATGTATATAGACTAGGCACCTATGTCCCGCGTTTTCCGCGCCGTCCGGTAGAGTGGAAGCCTTGCAGAAGTCTAGCCGGTGTCATCACAGTGCATTGATTGTACGCGTCGCTCTGCAGTCACGGCGTGTCGACCGTAGAGCGGACTCGGTCCGGGGCGGATCGGCGAGTAGGCGGACCTTACGACCGGATGTCGTGGTTGAGAGTCGCGTTGCTGCTGATGCTGGGCGGCGGCAGAGGGCGCTAGCGACGTGCCGGACGACGAGTCGCAGACGAGTGGCGAGTAGTCGGGACGACGTCGGCGCTCGTCGCGGTCCGGTCGTCTGACTGCGGACAGCTGCGGCGTCGACGAGGTCGTGGAACCGCTGGCGCTGCCGTTGAGCAGCTGGAGGTACTTGATGGGGTGACCGGCACTGCTGGACGACGCGCCGCCGACCAAGGGTCGCAGGTAGTCGGAGGCACGATGTGATGAGGTGCGGTTATCGCCGCTGCTGCTCGTACTGCAGGATCGACTGTGTTCTACCGCTGACACCAATGACTGATTCTGTCTGTCGCCGGCCGCCGCAGGCAACGTCGCCACGCTGTCTGATGACGTCTGCAGAAACAAAAAACATTCACGTTAAGGCGCGTACAGAGCGACGTAACTGTAATGAACTGACATGGTTCAGTTTTTGACGAACTGACCAATAGATAAAAAGTAAAACATTACAGTAGGCACCGTCTAACGGCGTTAATGAGCTACATGACTATGCTCATGTACACATCAACCAATGACAAATGGGCTCGACCTTCTTGTAGATTAGTCAGTTCGTCAAAAACTAAGCCGTGTCAGTTCAGTTCAGCTACGTCGCTCTGTACGCGCTTTTAGGCACTGGCCGATGTTAAACAAATCAGTGTAGATCTCATGTAGTTACATTAGGCTATTGCACGACGATGTTCGACCGCGCTACGTGAAAGTCGTGAATGGGCCAGAGTTATCGAGTTTTGAGTGACTACAACATTTCTTACGTCCGTGCCTACATTACTGCAGACTAAAGATGGCATCACACTATTTTGCACTAAATAGCAGAAAAATGTTCTCGTTGGGAAAAACAATAAATCTGCAATTCATGACCAACGCTTAAAGTTATCACCACCAGCTTTCACGCGTGAAGTTTTTACTTGTCAATACTCGTTACTCAATCTTGTTTAGGACCACAGGGATAGATTGTACAGGATCGTATTCAGTGCTTGCGACAGTAATATGTAACATACTCGTAATCACATTAGATATTTTACTGGAATTATCGAAACCTGTCAATGAATAAATCAAACAGACAAGTTACTTAATTACATGACGTGTGAGGCCTAATACCGCGGTCTTTTCAAAATAGTTTTTAAGGGTGCAAAATCACTTGTTAGTCTTGCAAAAAATTCCAAAATTTTGCAATAGTTGCAGATAATCAAAACAATTAAATGTCAGGTCTAACTGCTACACATTGCATTTTAAACACAGCATAAATAGCGTACCGGATGCGGTTGTTGGTGATTGAGCGATGCGCTGTTTTCACCGGCATCACTAGGCATCGGTCGCCTTGCAGCTGAATCTTGCTGATTACGTGACGCTGTCGATTGAGATAACGATCTCTGACGACCTGCACAAATTTATTGTAGGGCCTTAAGTCTATAGTTAACCTTAAAACTTCTTACAATACTAAAATGTCTGAGAGTTTCGTGCAAGCGAAATGACAAATTGTACAAAACGTGAAACAGCTGCACACAGTATACGTTCCAATGTACGTACACTGTCTTGTGAATCGTGATCAGGAACAGAACTAAACGTGCTACATAAGCATACGTACTTCATTCAGTTACTTGGCTGTACGTACGCTCCGTCCGCTGTAAATACCGCTGTAAGCCTGTGGAGGTTGCTTCAAGCTTCAGAATGGTCAGCGGCGTATTTACCCCCTTTGGCCCGACCATGAAAATTTTTTAGGCGACTTTATATGAAAAGGTGCATTTCTGCCATTTTCCAGCAAGAATTGCAAAATTCAACAATGTTCGATGGTCTTTTGTGTTTCCAAATTTCAGAAAAATGGGCGAACTTGCGGTTTCCATTGAACATTCAGAAGCAGAAAGTGTTTCAGCTCGCGCTCCGCGCGCTCGCCATGGCCCCCCTTTGCCAAATCCTAAATACGTCACTGAGAATGGTAACAAACATTTGCGGCTTCGAGCCTACGTCGCTAGCATGAGCAGAACTGAAATAATTTAATACATTAACAATGATGCTTAATTCGGCAAAAACTTCTATAAAAAGATGTGTAGGCCTACAACGCACGCAGTGTTAACAGTTTTCTAGGTTAAAAATAGTTTCAGCGTTTTGAATACGTTCACCAATGACGTTCCCGTAAAAACTCATACGCCCTGAGCGACGTTAGACCAATTTTTATCGCAATCTTGTGTATCGATGCTTTTTCAAACTCTCTTGTTTTTATATCGCTAATGTTAGGTGTAAAACAGAACAGTCTGACGGCGTGTGAGTTACGTCGTAGCGTACGTACCGCTGGCAGCAGTAGAACGTCGTCGACCGGAAAACACGTCAAGTGGATCGGCGGATCGGCGCGCGAATACGCTCAACTGCTGAACGAGGTATTTGAATGACGGCCGTGCGTGCGGTACATACAGCCAACATTTCAACATCAAGTGATACCTGCAAACGCCACACATCAATCACTGTGCAAACCATACAGCAGTACTTTCGCTTTCTTTCCACTAAATACCTTTGCAAATTGGCGTGGTTGTTTGAAAACGAATGTTGCAGAGTCGAACCTATAGGCTTAAAAACGCTAAATCTTCGTCTACAGCGAAGGCCTAAAAAGCAGCCGCGGCGCTGATATCCGTTTCCTACTTTCTTTAGACCTCAGCCAAACACCAGCTTAAACTGCGAGACTACTGCAAACATAAGGCTAGTGCATCGCGCGGTGTACCTGTTTACGCCCCAGCTTTTACTGGTACTCCAGGCCTAACCACTGTCTACTCATGATACACAAAAACAGTGAAATGAATGAATAAACGAATCGTAGCTGCAAGGACGTTCTATTAGGAATTGCGTAGCTGTAAGCACTACAGACGAAATCACATGCAGTGAGAAGCTCACATTTCATCGGGACAAATGTCGGGTCGATCTAATCGTCCACCGCTTCGGACGAACTGCAGCACTTCGGTGTTCGTGCGTGCTGGATACGGCTGCTGACCGAGCGTCAGCACTTCCCACATCAACACTCCGTACGCCCTGCACATCAGTTGACCACGTGATTCACGCAAGACTACGAGGGTTGATCAATAAGTAGTAAGAATCAATGTGTTAGACTTACATTTTTTACAATCTATATATCTGTAAAAAGTACATTTTCTTCAAACACATATGGGTTTGTTGCAGATGTGACGTCATTGTAATTTATGACGTCACAGCGAGTTAAACAGAAACGAGTTGGAGTGCTAACGCGAACAGCGTAGAATTAGGCTCGTTGTTGCATGACAGTTTTCTAGTCTGCAGCCGAATTTAGCAATGTGGTGCCCTGAAGCATATGATTTTCTGGAAGCCCTAACAAATATACGTTTACGATTTTCTCATTTGCACCTTCAAATGTACAATAGCCTTAGTCTGTGCTGGTCGTAAATAAGAGCGCTAGAGCTAACTGTGACGTCGCGTCAAAATTTAACGTTACCAGTTAAATTTTATCGAGAAGTTAACAGTTTATAACATCTGTTGTGTTGACGAAGAAAGTAGCAACATTCTTGACTTGTAGCCCGAAAGCCCTTAATGTGCGGGGACCCGAGAGCGAGCCCCGAGCGCCCTGCCATAAATCCAGTAGCAGTCCAGACCACAAAAAGAGTCAATGATTGCCCAACAAAATGTTGGTGACTCTGCCTTCATACAATAAGATCATTCTGCACACAATAACGATCAAACCCCCAGTAACTATCCTCGATTTCGATATCTGGAATTTTATCTCTGTGATGTCCGCTAGGTACGATTCAATGTTGTTTGCACCGATGCGGCAAATCGTTTTTATATGACGGTCTATGACGTCATAAATTACCACGACTGTCACATCCGCAACAAACCTATATGTGTTCGTGGAAAATGTACTTTTTACCGATATATAGACTGTGAAAAAAATTTAGGTTTAATACCTTGAATCTCATTACTTATTGATCCACCCTCGTATAGGCAAACTCAATCTTCCACTGAGTCTGATTATGCTTAGCAGAAAACTTGACAGAAAATAAGTTTGCTCAGTTGTCTGTTATAAGGTAGGCAAGTGGCAGTAAAATATATCTCCTTTCTAGATCGAGATGACAGTCAATATAATTAAAGTAGGCCTAAGCATGTAAATAAATAAG
>Ga0209454_1000545_pt1 | contig 20185 bp, 14 predicted proteins | sample WorMetHERISLAND1_2_FD_187400 | JGI IMG/M metagenome (GOLD analysis project Ga0209454, IMG submission 187400) | Marine gutless worms symbiont microbial communities from Max Planck institute for Marine Microbiology, Germany - Olavius geniculatus... | ecosystem: Host-associated > Annelida >... | reverse complement strand
TCAAAAAATAAAGTCACCCCACCGACTGGTCATAATTTCCTTAAAAAGTTAAAATCACTCACTTTATTCAGTATTACTTGCATCGTCACTGTCATCTGCATTAGCATAAGCTGATCAGCGTGTCTTGGATGATAAGCATTATTTTTAAAGTTACGTCAGTGGTAAAACAACATATTGGTAAAATAATTAATTGCGACTAGTGTAAGCCCTATCTTTAAAATTTTTCGTTGCTGTTCACAAAGACATGCCAGATCGTCGAAATACAGCGAATTTCTTATCACGAAATGTGTTTTTTCAAGCTCAAAATGTTCCAAAATCCGTTTTTACAGAATGGGAGCATACGATGGTTGAATGGGGTTTCATTACCGTCGATTTTGCCACGTTTCGTGCCTTGTGCCAAGGTCATAGGTCTAAGGTCAAGATCCCATCGTTTTTTGTGTTTTTGTTGTGCATGATACTGCGACTACCGCGGACAGTACTTAGTCTTGAACAAGGCTTGACGTCAAATTTTGTTCTTCTTTACTTAATGTTTTGGACTTAATATGCTAGAGACTAAACTGCGGGCGAAATAGAACTAAATCCTAATGCAGGACCCCAGATCGCTGCGTTTGCGTGTCTTTAAACATTTCGTGGAATAGTCTACGGCTGCTGCTGCTGCTGCTGCTGATGATGATGATGATGATGATGACGATAACGATGATGCTGCTGAAGGTCTGTGGCCGCGGTCGTTGGCGGTAGCGTTCGGTCAGCTGCTGGTCGTATCCAGATCACATCCAAACGTTCTGCTCATGTACGGAGTTGGAGGTCGGCGCTTATGTCGAGTGGAGCTTTCACTAGACGTGGAAGTCGAGCATGCGGTTGCCACCAAACGCAGCACTTTCGTCGTCTGCTTGCGAAGGGCAGAGAACACTCTCTTCCTACTCAGAGAGGTAGAAGACCCTCACTTGTAGTAAAAGTTTAAGCCTATAAACGTTGTGTAGTATTTAGTAAAGACGCATTTGTAACGTTTTTGAAACATAGTTTTTGAACGTTTTTCTGTTCTGTAAGCTTAGCTTTGTGTTTCTATCTGTCTGTCTTTTGTGTGTATGTCTGCTATATTTTTGTCGTTTCACTATCGCGGCAAAAAAAACGTAATTGAATTTGTAACAAACGTTAGATAGTCAGTGCAAAAATGTCGGCAATTCAAAATTTTTATATAGACCTACGTACAAAATCAATATATTTAATACGTACGAAAACAGGCCTATTGCATTTATATCAAACATATGATAAATGCAAAATTTTAAACTTAAAAGCAGTAGATATCGTCCGTACGGCAAGGAAACACAAAGTCGCATTTCACTGAACGTCTGCAGGGTGCGGCAAAAATGTAGCCCTTCTAAAGTTTTTTTTTCTGTTTCCTCAGCAACCGCTTGGCATTTTAATCTGAAATTTTGTAGATTCTTTTTTTGAAATGTTTTACGGCTAACTGACGAGTAAAATATTATTTTGTTACAAATGACGAAGTTATAGTCTTTTTAACATGACTGCTTACCGATTTTTCAGCATTAAAAATGTTCAAACTACAACACCAATTCAATAACATCGTTGAAACAACACAGTAAACTAATGATCAGATGCCAAAATTCCATTGTCACCGTGAATGTTTGAAGTGTCCACCGCCAGCTCCAAGCTTCAACACAAGCCTTTAGTCTCTTAATTTGAGACGTCTTTCACAGCTTTGTCGATCGGTCCTTGTTTCAGGTTGTCCCTGATAACTTGAACCTCTTTCTTGAGTTTGGCGATTGTTTTCGGCTTTGTTTTAAGCTTGTGGTAAGACTCCAACATTGTAATCCACACGTGGTAGTCCACTAAGTTTATATTTGGCGAATTTGGAGACCATTAGTTTTTTTTAGGATGAGATCTGGACAGTTGGCCCGCAGCCAGTTCTGTGCGCTGCGCGCTGTGTGTGCTGGCCCGCCGTCCTGCTGAAAGATGAACCCGGTGGGCAGCCGGCGATTGCTTTAGAAGAACGATAATTTAATGATAATCTATAAACAAAATAAATTACTATTTATTAAAACGTCATTGCAACGTCATCGGCAGTAACGTGGTAACCGTTTTTTGAAAATTAAATAGCATTTTTAGCTTAAACATTTTTAATGCTGAAAAAATAGGTAGGCGGTCATGTGAAAAAATCTATAACTTTGTCGTTTTTTAACGAAATCATATTTCGCTTGTCGGTTAGATGTAGAATGTTTTACTAAATATATGTGTAAAATTTTATATCAAAATTTAAACGGTTGCAGAAAAAACAGCGAAAAACTTTAGAGGGATACTTTTTATGCCGCACATTGTATAAACGTTTTTCTGTTACTCTGAGGCTAAAAATCGTTTTTGACGTTTACGAGAGCCATAAGCAGAACCACATACAAGGCTCTGACGTTGAATAGGTTGACATGTGTGGCAACACGGTGCTAGTCTGTCCGGGACAGTTCAACTTACCAGCACATCTTGCCGTCGACCCTGCCGGATATGTTTTTGTCGCTGACCGCAACGACAACAGGGTCGTCCTATTAGACGAAAACCTTCAGCTGAAGCGAGTCTTAGTTGCCGAAGACCTCGCTGAACCAAGGCGCCTTCTGCTGCTACCTGAACGCGGTCAACTGTACGTGTGTCAGATGAAACATATTAGCTTATGGGTCGTAGGCACTCCGTCGTTAACGAACCACCGAACCAGACCCATGGGCAGCGGCGTCGTGCAGGCTTAAAAAAGTAGGCGGGCGTGAAGCTGCAGTTTTCCGACAAACACCACAAATTTTTGACAGAAAAGATTATGAGTGCTCAAGGCTCCTAAAATTTCCCGAAATTGTGTTTTCAACTCTAAATAAACAACAATTTTTCGCTAAAAAAACTTTTCAACAATTTTTTTCGAGAGCTTGAAATTTTGGGAAAGGGCAAAAATTGCCTTTTCCCTGTTACGACACTACTGCCCACGTGTAGCCAAGGCGAGTTGGATGAGTTTTATCAACCCATCCTTTTCAACGAAAATCAGAAAACGTTCCATCAAATAACGAAACAACGGCACCACCATCAGATGCAATTTTCGAGCTTAAAATTTAATAAAAATGCGTTTGCGGCCGCGTCTTTGCCCCGGACACAAAGGGAGAGCTTACAGCACTCCGCATGTTTTGTAGGTGGATTGGTGGAGTGGTCTGGGGCGAAGATGAACACCGCCCGTTGGAAAATCTGGAATCTGGATATGGGCCTGCGAGCAGTTTATTCCATGGTTGTAATATTCAATCTACAGGGTGCGACAAAAAATAGCTTTCTAAAGTTTTTCGCTGTTTTCTCAGCAACCGTTTCAAATTTTAATATGAAATATAAACTTTATTTACTAAAACCTGTTACATTTAACTGCCAAGTAAGGTATGATTCCGATGAAAAACGACGAAGTTATAGACTTTTTAACATAACTGCTTATCGATTTTTCAGCATTAAAAATGTTCAAGCTAAAAATGCTATTTAATGCTATTTGCCAAGTACTCCCTGTGACTGATTGCGTTGTTGATTTGGGTGTTATGTATGATAATCATTTATCGTTCTCTCCTCACATCAATAAAATTGTTAATAATGCTTCCCGAAGGGCCAACTTAATTTTGAGGTGTTTTACTACCCGTGACCCACTGGTGTTAATGAAAGCATTTAATACATTCGTTCGCCCCATAGTTGAATATGCAACTGTTGTCTTGAACCCGTCTGCAAAAATGTCAATAAAAAGAATTGAAGCCGTCCTTAAAAGGTTTACTAAGCGTCTACACGGTCTGCACAATCTCAGCTATAATGCTAGACTTGAAGCACTGAATGAGTATAGTCTCGAAAGTCGTCGTGTTAGAGCTGACCTTACTTTTTGTTATAAAATGCTGCATGGGGTAGTAGACATTGACTGTCAGAAATTTCTTAAACCAGTCCAATCGTCTGTAACACGTGGACATCAGTTCAAACTCTGCAAACTCTTATGCCCATCTGCTTTCATTGCTAGCACTTTTTGGCACCGGGTTGTCAACATGTGGAATGCTCTCCCAGAAAATATTGTTGCAGCCACATCCCTGGCAATGTTTAAAGCTCGTCCAAACGATTTTGATTTGGCTCGGTTTACAGCTGTGTTTTAACAGGTTTATTGTGTTGTCTCATTCGTATCTTTTTTGGGGGAGGGGGGTTCATGTAAGAGGCTCCTGTAGCCCTTTGTGCCCTTGTTCAAGCTCTTTCATTATTTATTTTTTGTCAATGCCTTTGCATTTGCTTGACGAAATAAATGATTTGATTTGATTTAATTTTCACGTTACGGTCGATGACGTCAAAATGACGTTTCGATAAACAGTTATTTATTTTGTTTATAAATTATCACTAAATTATCGTTATTTCCGAGCAATCACCGGCTGCCCTCCCGGTTCATCTTCTATCAAGGTGGCGCGCCAGCATACACAGTGCGCAGCGCACAGAACTGGCTGCGGGCCAACTTTGTACATAGATTGTCAGCATTAAACATAGGCCTATTTTATTGCTGTCTTGACTTTTTAAGCTTCAGTATTATTATTCATCTTGCCTTCGCGTGTGGATAAGGGTCGCAGTCTTTTACATCACCTTTTTGGTGCGAACGTCAAAAATGATGGCCTTGGTATAAACGCACAGTTTTTACTACGGCTAATTTGGCAGTAAAACAGTGTGTTTTATAAGCAGTTTATTTTATTTGGTACAGTTAAATATTGTGATTGTTATGTTTAGTTAATTATATGGGCATTTGTACGGTTGTCAGTTAACTTAGTGATGCAGATCCAAAAGACTAAACCTGCAAAATATTTAGCAAATTTGTATGTACGACGTTGTTTGCGTCGATGCTGTACTATAGCGTTGCATTTGTCTCTTTTTGTTTGTGTATGAATCTTTTGCTGTGCAGATGAATTTCCGTACCCTATTGTGTTCCATTTGTCTGAATGCTGTACAGTTGTCAGTATAAATTACTGAGCAACTGCTAGCCCAGACTGTTCCAAGTCCTGCTAATAAATTTTGTCGATGGTAAGAGGAAAGTCTGCCGGTGTCGCGTAAATATATCGCCAATATTCTCGGAAGCAATCTTATCTCTTTTACCATGGACTCTCTGTGGTAAAGTTCAAATACTGCCTAAAATATCTCTAGGCAGAAATACTTTATATTCATTTTTAACACTTTCAAAAATAGGCTTACTTCTTAATGGTTGGGGATTAAAATAATGTTTAAACTTTACTGCACGTTTTGACGACATCAGTCCTAAATTTGGATTAAATAACTTTTTGTCTGCTAAGCTACAACAACCGTTAAACAAATCGGAGTTATAAAAGTCCTATTGACATTTCATAACAATTTCTCCAATTAAAATATCTCATACGATTATTACAGTATAAATACAACAAAACAACATTCACACGTTTACATGATACGCCAACGCTTGATACTATAAGTCCATTGAAGTTATGGTATACAATAATATCTTTAGCGACAATTAAATAGAGATATCACGTTTTGCTGCTATTATTACAAATACTTTCCATTTTGTTCAATTGGCCAATTTTTCCTGAGTTCTTCATGACATGCAGGGTCACCATTTGGGGGACTACATTTTTGTAAATAGCTGGAGCAAGACTTTTTACATTCATCAAAGCGCTGAGAACGACAACAATGTCTAACAAACAAAGACCTTGGCGCCAAGTGCCAACATGTAAGCGGCCGTCCCTCCAGCTGGTTTCAAGTGTCGTCAATAAATTAAGTCTAAAGATGGCGAGGCCTATAGTTCGCAGTCGGCGCTTGAGTCACCTAACGCGCTTAAACGGCTATCAGCGGTACGTGCGCCATTTTCTTGACGTCTTTGACTCGTGATGACCTTGACCTTTAGCATCTAAACTAAAAATAAATATACCACTTGCACGAGAAACGTTTATTTTAATTTTGTGTTTTCTGAGCCCTAGTCTGAGTTAGGAGCCGTACTAGATAAGGATGGACTGATAAACGGACACTCAGCGTGTTCGGAGTCAAGGGGGAAGTAACGCTGACCTCAAACAGAAAGCAGATGCAAGACATCGGTGCTAGAAATGGCAAAGTCAAAAAATCGGAATTTTACCGCCAAAAAAATTTTGGGTGGGGGTAAGGTGTTACCCAAACTGCAGAGAGGGAATCGACAACAGAATATCGTGTGAAAAATTCAGGAAGATCGGTCCAGTCAAACTTCAGTTGCATGCCGGCGACATGCTGTGCAATATCCGGGCAAATTGGACTTTTCGCCATTTTGAACCGCACGCCAAATTTGGCCGGAATTAGGTACAAAGCTGAAACTTGGCAGTTTTCTTTAATAAACCACTGTGTATAAAATGCGGACGGAAAATGGGCCCGACGACATTGTAACTGAGGTCGCTAAGTAGTGCCAAAGTAAACATTTCGTACCAAAATCGGCCGCCCTGACGGGTGGTTGGGGTCCCAAAAATGCATGGCGTAGAAGCACATTTTCTAGACATACCACATTAAAACAAATCGTCTGAGACATAATTGTTTGTTGAATTTTTTAGCTATTAAAGTTACATGACTGGACTTTGTTTATTTTTGTGACAAACCGGTTAAAAAAAGGGTTTTTGACTCTAGCCCCTAAACGGTGACCCCTAGGAAAAAAGTGTCAGGAACAAACATTGTTTATCTTGGCTTGGCCTATCGTCTGGCATCGACGTCGGAAGCCTAAGTTTACAACTGAGTTTACCAGATGGCACCAAATTGTCGAAATTCAAAATGTCACCTACAGTGGGTCACTTTAGGGGCTCAGAACCCCAAGTGTATTTTAATTACCCCGTAAATTTATACGTCATTAAAAAGGGCTATAAATACTCTCCCATACGTTAATGTATCGTTTCGTCGATCTTTCACCTATCTGAAAAAACGGGCTTGAATATTGTTGAGCAAAAGTAAAAAAATGAAAAAATGTTGACCCCCAAATTTTTAAGGGTAGGGGGAGCTTGGTTGCATGTGATAGAGACCCTAAACTGTGATCTACATACATATGTAGAACTTTCTGGACAATTACTTGAATTAATTACAATTTTTGAAAAATTTGGTCTAAATTGGCCAAAAATTAGGTGGGTCAGTTTGGGGGTTTACACCACCTAAATATATATTTCGACCACCCCATACTTTTGTACCTCGCTGCAAACTGCTGACAACGCTCTATCTTTTGTTAAACTTTGACTGTTTAAAAATGTTTCTGTTTTGAGGAGCACTTGTTTGAATTTTGTGAAGCAAAAAGTGAAAAAATGATGAAAAATTTAACCCCTCATAATTTTTAGGGGAGAGGGGCCAGGGTTAACATTTTTGGCAAATATGATAACGGCTATGAACTTTGGCCCACATACACACCTAGAATTTTCTGGACCATTTTTTGAATTAATTACGATTTTTGAAATCTGTTATCAAAAATCGTCAGAAAATTGGGTTACATTTGGGGGGCGATTTGTTGGAAATGGACCCAGTTTTTAAAATTTTTACCCCCGCATTGAACCCTCTGGCCCATATCTAACAATCTGGCGCAAAAAGCGGGTTGATATCGCCTACAGTTTCTGAGATCTGTTCTACGGCGCATTTGACCCCTGAAAAAAAGGGAAAAAATTAAACATTTATCCCCACTCCACGTAAAATTTTGTGGTTTGAAATTCTACTTGTGCACGGGCCCGGTAGTGCCCCATCTGCAAGAAAAATTTTTGTGCCCCCATCTCCCCTAACGGGGGAGATATAAGAGGTTAAAAAGTTTTCTTTTCCTCTTTTCTTTACAACTCCCGTTTATCAGATCCTCCCAAACTTTCACAGACTGCTACCCCTTGACGTCCGCTACAAGACTATTGAGAAGCTATTGCATATGATTATGCATTCGATAATTGCGTTATTTCAATACAGCGCTGCATGTAAAACTTATTGGCAATAGAAGTGATGTCATCAGAAGTAAACATAGGCCTACAAGACGTATATGGATACTGTATCTACCTACATGTATATCAAATAATGACAAAACACGACAGGTTTGGAAAAAAATATAAACCGAAGCCGGTCAGGCTGAGCAGATGAGCAATGATAGCCTATCATGGTTCACGGATAATAGATGTCTTCGGACTTTAACCCTTTCTCTTTACCCTTAACAACACGCAGCTGCATACATTAGCACTGCGCTGGCATAAAGTGATAACAGATAAACAAACAACGTTAAGAGCGTCTTCAAAGCGACAGAAATAAAGTTAAACCAAACTGGACTAAACTGACTTTAGCTCAGTCCGATTTATTTCTGTTGCTTTGTAAGACCCCACGGATGCCTCAAAAACATTAAACAACGACTGAGTTTGTTCACATAAACACGAAAACACTCGAAACTCGAGTGAAACGCCACAAATAGGCTAGTAAAAGCGAATAATTGTGAAAAATGGGCTGTCTAAAAGAGTAACAAAATAACAAACTGGTAACAACCAACTATGGATCAAAACTACTACAGTTCGTACTATGGTTCTGTTATACAGAACTTGTGCAGTGCTAAATTCTGACTTTGGATCCCAACTAACAATGACCTACAGTCGATCTCATGTCGCCCCCTCCAATGACCATATTGGCGTTTTGAGAATGTTCGACAGGCTACTTTTTGGCCGAATGCCTCTTTCTGCCGTCGAATCGACAGCATCAAAGCTCCGATATCTACATTTTATAATATTCTAGAACTTTCTAAAACGATCCTGGAGCAGTTGTCAAATTGGGCCGCAATGCCGCAGAATTTAGTTCCGTGGCTCTGCAAAACTGACTACGAGATTTCCGCGGCCTAAACTAAAAAAAAATTCTGCTAGAAAACAGAGCTGGACCAAAATTAGTTTTTTCAGCAAACTATAACGGCATTTTTTGTCTTAATGATATATTTGAAATTAAAAAGCGTCATTTGTAGCGTATTTGTAGTATTTGTAGCAAACTACCCAATTCACATTGGGTATAGTTTGTGTCACATTGTACCGGTACCTTTCATGTAGTTTTGCTGTTTGTCGCTCGATTTGCATGAATAACATTTTCGATTAGCTTTGGGGCGCCAAATGAGCAATAGGGATCCTGGAACTTCGCTGAGTTCTGGGACCCTAAAATTTACATTTTAGTCACTGTCCTGAAAGATACGCCGGAATATCTCTGAGCCATCGATCAGCCAGCAATGTCGTGGAGCAGTCCGAGCCTATATCCCTGCCTCAGTGTGCTCTTGAGAACCAGTCCACACTTGCACGACGCCCTGATCTTGACGAACGTCCAACCATCGCCGGACCGGCTGTACTGGGCGACCTTTGCATACGCCCAGACGTGCGACTCATAGCAGACCGACTCGTAGAGCACAGAGTCGATGCCCGAGCAGGCGGGTGGTAGACCGTTCGGTCGACGGTTAGCGCCTGTACATCGCGTCTCGTAAAAGTACTGGTTGACTCGCGAGCTGCCGTTGTCGATCTCCTGCAGCACCGTGACGCTGTGACCCCACACGTCCTCCGCCTCGAACCGTTGGACCCACTCGCTGACGCTGTCACAGACCGGCTGTAGGAGCGCCGGGTGCGATGGAAGACTGATGTGGCCATCCGCTGCCGGTGTCACGGACCTCCGCTGACGTCCGGTGTGATGACGGCGGTCGGTTTCGTCGTCCTCGTCGTTGGAAGCTGTCCGGTTGTTTTGGTCGTCGTGTGAGAGCAGGCGGGCGATAGCGGAAGCTGCCGAGCGGTCAATGAACCAAGGCGGCGATGTGGGTGCTCGCTCCGAGAACACGACTCGATCCGATTCGAACGGCGGCGCCGGCAGCACGTCCATGTCGAAACGCGGCGGCACGATGTCGCTGTGTCGACTCCTCGGTACAGTGCCGTGTTGATGACGTCGACGATGATGACGACTAAAGAAGTCTGTAGGCAGGCCGTTGGTCACGTGACATGCCGATAACCACGTGACCAACAGGCAGACTAGATGAACGGCGAGCTGAAAGAACATAACGAAAACAAACTCTGCATTATACCCTGTTTACATGATCGAGCAAACATCGAGCTGGCTCGTCGAGCCAACTTGATCGTGTAAACGGGGTATTAGACACAGCTCAGTACAGTTGTGCAATACTGCATTTTATACCTAGGCCGAAGAAAAGAGGCAATGTAAGCTCCAATGCTGTTTCCTTCTCCGTAACATTATTCAGAAATGTTATGATCGAATGTTGACAAAATTTCGAACAAACACAATTTTTTTTTGCTGGGTTATCTGAAGTTAAAAATGCATCAGCTTTATTTTTGCTGAAAGAATTTCTTCCTCCACTTGGCAATTTGGCACGCAAGTTGATACTTTTCCCTAGTGAATGTTGACACAAGTTTTGTTTTTCCTACGCCTTTTTGTTTTTGAGTTGCTAACCCGTGCGATGACAGACGAACGAACGGACGAACGGACAGGACGTGTAATGGGCCTATGGCAACACCGCATAAAATGCATTATCATTCAGTTACACGTGTCATGCATGTGATCACCGAACGGTAATTCAAAAGTCGCAGGCCCATGCATAGGTCTAGCCTCACATAACCTGGAACTGCTTAATATAGACCTACTAACTTTGCCGCTGTCGACAATCTAGGCCGTCTTGCAGCATAGCCCACAGTTTGTGAACGCTGTCACAAGACAGTAGTTTTATAATGGTGTATTTTTTATACTTCTTTGTCCGTCTATCGCATCGTTATCTTGAACGTTGAGTGACAGTAAGTAGTCTTGCAAAACGACAAATTATATAAGCTTTGCGCATCATGCCATCAACGCCGGAAGAGCCCCTTCGCTTATGCACACGTACCGTGCGCTTATACGCGGGGAATTTCACTGCTCAGTGCTCCGAGGAACTACCCGAAATTACACAATTGTCCAAGTAACAGAATTGTGTTAATGACTGCCAAATCAAATATACTGGGCATTTCTTTAGTTCGATAAGCATATGTAAATGGCCGTAGAGCGTTTACGTGAGAACCAAGACTACCGACGTTTCATTAGTCTGTTGTAATTTCAAAACGACACACGACGCACAAACAGCGAACAACGTTGAAAACGAGCGCTTTGGGTGCAACTATAGTTAGCCAAAATAGCTTTAGAAACCAATAAAACTTGAATGATAACAAGCTTCTTGCTAATAGCCTACATGATTATACGATAGGGACTGTACAAGCTTCACTTACTGACTCGTGCCGCATGTCTTCTGCTTCGGCCGACGTCTCGCGAGATTGCTGGAGAAGAGATAACAATTATCGTAACGATGACGCTTCTAATGCCCGTTTCGACCACTAGAGATGCGCCGAATATTCTGTCTGCGCAAACCGTGGCAGAATGCAGTCGCAGAAGCACGTCGACTCTGTTGCGTGTCGCTGAGTCCGAAGCAGAAGACCCGTCGAGGCGGGTTATATAGAAGGGTCATTGGCGGTCAGATGAATCGGTGAACGCGCTGATTCCTTGCGTCGATTCCGAGATTCGTGTCTTGCGAGGAAATGAGTGCTGTCTGTGGGTGGCCGACTGATGGCTGGCCGGGAGGGGAGGAGAGCGGAGAGACTGTGTGGTCTAAGAAGTCGAAGGCCGTTCGTGCGACAGATGATCGGGTCGCCTCGTGGGTCGCGCGTCGTCGTCACGTTTCTTCGTCTGCGTAGGACAAAGTACGCCCATTGCATCGAGCCAGTCAGCGACCCGCTCAGACGAAACGAGCGTAAAATTAGCACCGCCGCCGCCGACCGACGGCAACCAGCTTTTAACTCATTTTCTCTGATACCTATGAGACTAGGCCACCCCGTTTACCCACAGACCAGCTGTCTTCACCCAACTTAGTTTTCCTCCAGCTGGAGGAAGATGAACATAGAACAGAACAGAACAGAGCTACACTGTAGATGAAGAGAAGTGCTCGGTGGCCTACGTTCCACCACTGTAAGCGACAAGGCGACAAGTCGTTCGCATTATTTTTGCTTTAGCGTGTTTTGCCTGCACAGTGACTGCGCAGGCTAGAAGTTATCAAATAAAACTTCGAATGTTCAGATTTACAACGTCAAATCTAGTGAGTTGGCTGTCATCCGTTGTCCGTCGTCTGTGACGGATGTATTGTGGCTAAACGGTGCGAGATAATAGTCTAGGTTGCTATTGCTCACTAATAGGAAATCGCATAAGCCCGTGCAGATGAGATGAAAATCATTGACCTTGGATGACCTTGAAGGTCAGTACTGCAACAGGAAATGTATGGGCTGTAGCGCGTCTTCCCTAGCGACAGCTGGGCTTTCTTGTTTTCAGTCGTATACAGTAACAACCGTCGAAGAATTGTTGGGCTGTTTGTACCACGCAATATAAAGAGTTAAAGGGTACTTAGAGGGCACAGTGGCATGTATTTCATTCATAATGTGTTCTTTTGCTGCATTTGCCGTCGTCTCGTCTTAACGCGATGTTAACTATCCACACGGCACTTTGCCGTTTACGCCGAATCATCTCTGTAATTTATACGCGCATTCCGTAAGGTCGTTAAGCGCTCAGCCGTAGCACAACATAAAGCCTACCGCTTTTCTGAATGCCTCATTGTGTAATGCAATACACATAGCGTGTAGTTAGCTACCGACTGTTAGCGTTGAGAATTATTGAGATCAAGCCGGACATTTGGCTCGATAAACGAACAGAATGATCAGGCCTATTACGGGGTTACTGCTTCAGCGTACAGCGCAACAAAAGTTTAATAAACGGAAAAAACGTTTGAGAACTGGGGAGAGACTGAACAATTCTACGAACATTCATCGATCTGTTAGAGCAGAAAATAGGCCTATGAGTGTAGGCTTAGATCTAGTCGTAAACTTAACCCTTTTATGCCTAAGTAGGGGGTCAAAACGACCTCCTCCTGCGGTTTTTAAAAATAATTTATTGTTTGGTGCCGATACCGTCAAAATATTTTGTTTATCTGTTTCTACTTTCTACACATCAAGGGCATTTTCTAACATATTATACACTACTCTACTTTTGATAAGTCAGGTTTTTCAGATCTTGGGACATATCGGATAATATCGATAAATTAGCTCGTCGGTATTGCGGTCGATGCTAAAATTTATAACTAACGGCATTTGTTTTCAGTTCTCGTGTTCATTTGTGGTTTATCTGACTAGTTGTTCTGTTTCGACAATAAAAATATTAAAATATACTTTAAGTTCAGACAAAAGACAAAAACGGTTAATTTTTACGTTATGCGGTATATATATCTAGTTTTACTTACTCATTTATTTACTTACTTGTTTACTTACATAAAAACCTTTAGCAGACAATTCTAAAGTCTTTTTTTCTGAAACCTTTTCGCGTAATGTATAAAATGCCTTAAAGTATCGAGCAAAATGCGAGTATTGGTAGAGAGCGTTAATTTTGACCCCTTCTTATGCATGCGAGGCTGCCGAAAAACTTAGGCATAGAAGGATTAAGCTCAAACTGTACTTACGACGATTTGTTGCGGATTTATTATAGCCATACTCCACTACCACAGGAACAGGCTGCACATTGTGTAGAGCAAATAGACGCAGATTAACCGAATTAATAATTATCGTAGTAATTATAAAGAGCAGTAACTAAACAGAAAAGAACTTAATGCGTCATCCTAAGTGTCGCAGTTAATCACATTAAAGTATAGGTATAATAACAACACAGCAATGCGAATAACATCATAGTGAATGATCTTGTGCGCAACTGATTCGAGAGTTCGCATAGGCCTAATGCCCGACCGGAAACACAGAACAATAAAACAAAATAGTTCTGTGAGAAAAAAAACCGTCGGCAAAGTAGCCGGAATGGCTGGAATTTCCGCGAATCATGGCAAATTGTGGCACCTAGGGCACTGGTTGTGTGGGGCGTGACGTCGTTAGTTATTGGCTGTTGCTGCAACCGCGTCAGTTCGGCGATGCGCCGGCGTTTCGAGAACTACTAGAGATTCGCGCTTTTAAACGAAACGAATCTTGCAAATGTCAGTCAATCAATCTGCCTTGATGTCAGAGCTACGTGCACTTCAATGTTAAGCGTGAATCGAGCAACAATACAGTGTAGTCTGGTGGTTCATATACAATCATTTCCGAATATGAGTTTCTTGAAAGTCATGTTACGTGAAGCCAAACCCAATAGTGCTGGAGCTGATTTCCAAAAGCCCTTAAATTTAAAGTTTGCTGCACCCACAAACTAGCATACGTTGACTTATCCATGTAAAGCATATTTGCAATCGTGCGACCGCATCAGTATTTATACGCACTCTGTAATTAACTAGCATTTTTAGCCCAACCTTTAGGCCTAATGAGTTTTTCCCTTTAGGCCAGGCTTATATTGTAATTGTTCGTCGCCGACGTTATTTAAGAAGATTGCTTGAGCGAATGGAACCATACTTATAAATAAATTATAATATCATTAATAAGTTCATTTTGAACCACATTATAAGTTTACGAAATTTGGTGATGCATCTTATCGCAGTGGCATGATAATTGTGCAAAATCAGAATGTAGGGGAACTAGAGGTGTGCAGGGAAAAAGTCTGAATAGGGGGCTGTGACCCCTTCTCAGAATTTTTTTCTGATTTTTTGGTGTTAAAATGAAGTGTTTTGGTGCATTTCGGCACTACTTTGTGGTCTCCTGGGGGCACGCGCCCCTAGTCCCTCCCATATGGCTACGCCAGTTGACTTAGGCCTAGGCTACCGTATGGACTACGATTCTTAGCACCACGCATTACCCCTTCCAACAATTTTTGTAGGGCCATATACACTATTTGAGAAGCGGTGTTTAGATCTGCGACAGAACTTTAGCGATCGCCGCTGCATTTGATCGATCGATCAATACGACACTTAGTAGGCTTCTATGTTATCGTAACGCGTTACTTTGAGTGAATAGTAGGCCTATACGGCTGTAGTACTAAGTATAACTACAGTTAGGGGAAGTGGAAAGCTGGCCTAACTGCTGCTATTCAATAAGCCTGTTGTAAGGCTGCGGTTACACGTAAGCAACAGACACGGGTATTCAGTTTCCATATGATTTTTGTTTACGGACGACAAAAATAGTGTCCTGGTGAAAACATCTGGATTCCATCTAACTATCATTGTTCTCTACTACTCAAGCTAACTGCTGATTCAGCAAAAGCAGGTACGAACGTACAAAAGTTAGGAGCAAACTATAACCTATTAATGAACTATAGGCCTACGCGGTACACGCAAGAAAGACTGAACTGGCAGCTAACTGGCAGCTCACTAGGAGCATTCTACGCGGACACCAACTAGGTCTAACGGAAAACTCGATCCACGGTGCAGATATCAGACATACCACTACCTCCCAATCAACCATACAGGCCCACACTAACCAGTCTATGAAACAGATGCACTTTCCATTCCATTAAGGGTAGAAGACGTGTTGGCCTAAGCACACGTTAGGATACACCCTACGATCACAGAAATTAAACTTTGATTCATTGTTCATTATTCAACAGAACATTAATATATATCCACAACACTGCAGAAATACGGCATAACAATAACTGTTCATCAGATTGTGACGACTCTACAGCTAGACTCATTCCAAGATAGCTCCCCAACTTCTGGTTAATCTCCTGACTTTCCTACGACAGCTGTCAAATGCCCCCCTGACATTTCCCAATCCCATTCTTCACACAAGTGCAGTGGCATAGTGGCAAGGGGGCAGCGGCAACTGCCTCCCCTAAATTTTTGCATGTTGAAAAAAATTGTTCAAAAATGCTGTTCCAAAAATACAAAATTTGGGGCTGGAAATCCTCTATTTTCGGAAAAAATTAAATGCAAAATAAATTTTTTCAGCTCCCGTGTCTCCTTTTTTTTGTAATTTGCAACTTCCTGCCTCTAAATTTTAACCCACTATGACAAGTGGTGGTCAGTCTGTCCACATGAAATGCAATAAATAGGCCTACAACAATAAACGCAGTGTAAGTTATAACACAAGTAAATGCGACAGACTATACCACATATTATGCAAACATGGATGCTTTGACATTACTGGCTAGGAGTCCTACTAAATGGCTTACAGTGCGCAAATCAACTAGACAGCTGCAACAGTTGCTTTCCATGGGCCAGATCTGGGTACGAAACTGAATAATTACACCTGAATGATTCATTCTGCTGACTTAACGCCAGCTAGACTTCCATTACCACTTTTTAGAAATCACGAGCTCCGGAGATGATTATAAGCGATGTTTTCTAGCTATCTATCAAGACAGTGAAACCAGAGTATTCTAAGATTTTGACATTTGACACACACAGTGGTTTGCTTGTTGACCAGACTTGGCAGGGGCGCAAGAAACACATTGAATTATAGTGATTAGTGATCATTCAATATTTTCAGTGGCTATCTACAACTTTTCTGCACTACTATAAACAATTTTATGCATACAAACAAAACTTGATGACAGACAAACAATAGCACAATCAAATTAGTTAAGAAATTACTGTTTCGGTCAGCGATTTTAGTCTTTGGCTGTAAAGACAAAACATGCTATGACTTGTCCTTAAAATCCAAGATCTTGTCACTATACGTCTTGGTCCTGTTGTGCCGAACCTTGTGGATTTGCTAACATCACTGTTTCTAACATAAAAGCAAAGTAACACAAAAGCTAACAGGTAGAACTATTGACGTAAAATCATCCAGTCACTTTTGCACGGTGTTTTGCTAACTAAACAGTGAGACTAAAATTCTAAACATTACATGTATGTAAAAAGCTACATAAACAATCTGTTGATAAATTATGAGTACCACGTGTACAGCACATACGCATATGATTCAACACAAGATTGTTAACATCTTAATTCAAGTATTACTATCGCGATGAGAGTATCGACGATATTTTTAAAGTATCGTCACAACTACTGCCAATATTTTCTAAAGTATCGCTTGCGCCATTTGCAATACTTTTAGCCAAAATCGTGATATCGATCAGCGATAATTATTAATGGCAACAGCAGCCTCCCAATGCAACATGCACATTTGAATATCTTGCTCTATTTGCTTTAAATTTGTGAACTGAATGCAGGTAACACTTAATGGAAATACGCAGAGTTTGACATTTTAATGCCATGACTGAACATTTCTCCAGAACGCTATTGCGACACGAGAATATAACTAAAATGCAGTTCTATATTTGTATATAATAGAAGAGTATTGGTGAAAAAGCAATGGTATCCGACAATACTTTTTCATGGCAAGTTACACTCCAAAGCTCTGAGATAAATTACCATTTGGAGTTATCACTTTGTATCGATAATACTTCCAAAAAGCATTGTTAACAACCCTGGTTCAACATTACTGCAATGCAAGGCCGGTCAAAAACTAGTCTAGATTATGTAACTCGTTCATCTAACAGCTATTACAACTATGCATTCATTGTCACAATCATATTCTAGTACTACATGCTGAGTTCTGAAACGTTTATCAACTAGACCCACTTAATTCAATGCACAGCGCTCAGCTCTGTATGCCTCCACCTTCCTGTGACCTTATGACATTATGGAAGCAACAGCAATAGGAACGGTAACAGAAGTAGCAGTAACTTGGCTGCAAACTAAGGGCAACTCAGCCTTCCATCCCTCCAAAGTAAATAGATCAAGTGTCGGCGTATCCGGCTTGGGTTATAGATTGGATATGTTCCCCTATCTCAGATAGCAGGTAACACTGTGTGACCCAATATGGCAAGTTACACTCCATAGCTCTGAGACGAATTACCATTTGGAGTTATCCCGGTACGGACAATCTTTAACCTGTTCAAATTGTAACAGTGTTCTGGCCATTGCTGCTTCAATACTGCATTCAGCTGCTCTTGGCTAAAAAATGGTGCACACTGCAATGGCTTACAAAGTAAGCATATCACAATGCTTTACGCTGTAGATCACAAGACATGCAAAGTGACCTTCGTATCACATGTTAAAATCACTCACAGAATGTGAGATCGTTCACAAGAAAAAACGACATCAGTACAGGCCTAAGGCCATGAAAACTTTAAAGACGTTCACCAGAGGAAGGGACTAGACACTGCTATGAGATCAGGGGTGTGCTGCAAAATGTTTTAAAAATACCACGTGCCAATCTTGGCAAGATGAAAATGAAGATGGAATATGCATTTATGAAGTCAGGAAAATTTCCCAAAATACAGGTTTGAATCTGGGCAATTTTACATCACGTCATCAAAAGTGTCACAAAAACTGATGCTTTTCATTCGGTCTGACTTTCAAAATCAAGACAAAATTCACTGTCACTGGTCTAGTTTTCATACTCCCTGCACAAGCAAAGTTTAGACTTATTGTAACACCTAGTAGGATAGTTTGACAAAAAACATTACTAGTTACCCAGTTGGGCACCCAGCCAATAAACAGGTCATGCAATTAGTTTAATTTGACCCTTTTGCTGAGCTTCAGCTTGGTTGAGAAACAACAATGATATAGAACTAATCACACAATATTGCAAAAAATATAAACAAATATCAACACTCACACTAGGCGCACACACATGACAGAGTACAAGAAATATGTTTGTCCCTGAAATATCCTGTTTATACGACAGTCTGAATGCGTTAAAAAACAATACAGCTGAAACTGTAACTAAGTGAAATGACTAAACAAACTAGTTGGTCGAACAACAATCAAAAGTAGCAATACCAGAATGGAATGGTAAGTAATTTCAGAAACTTAAGGTGTTTACGAAGCAACAGAAATGAACGGAACTGGACTGAAGTTAAACTGTCTAAAAAGTGTATCAAATGACAGAACTGAAATGCCAATTCAACTGCATCTGTAAAACTGTACTACACTGTGTTCAGAAAAAAAAACCAGTTTGCATTTTCTTTTATATCTCCATGGGAAATGTTTAGATTTCCGCAGCATGACATCACTGGAGGCAAAGAATATTTAACTTTTACACCGATGGAATACTTGACTCCTCCTAAACATTCCCGGAAAATTTTGTGAGAATCTAGACATTTTCCACGGAAATATATTAAAAGAAAACGTCAGGGGGTGTTTTTTTCTGAACAGAGTGTATATGAATGAACCTAACTAAAGCGCGAGTTGCAAACCAGCAGTTATGTTCATTTCAGTTTAGTCTGCAAAGTGTACTAAGCAGTTTCAATTCAGTTCGATACATTTCTGTTGCTCTGTACACAACTTAAAGGAACATGCTGCAAGAAGAAGAAGGTATGATTAGCAGCAACTGCAACAAACTGAACAGGATCAGATTTCAAAATACAGTTCTGTACTAAAATATCGCAGACATAGGAGAAGAGAAAAAAAGTGTGTAGTCCGATGAAAATTATGCACTGATCGGAAGGTCTGGGAAACAAAACCAACAAATCAGTCAGCAAATCGCTGAGCAAACTGTGCATCAAGCGGAGGAATGCAGACCGCATTGTGAAGCTGGTTCCCAGCCACTTGCAGTTCACTGTCGAAGTGTCGCTGCATTGCAGCAATCTCACCCTCAAGGTCATTGATGACAAGCTGCAGCGATGCTATCTCCTCATCAATGTCTCGGTCGATGGATGACACCGACGATGAACTTGTCAACCAGGCATTCAGCGCAGGTCCTGAAACATCACCATCAGCAACAGTAATGTCCGTAAACATTCAGTTTAATCTGCGTAGCTCATAGTTTCTCTGCGTTTGTCAAATGTCCTAGCAGTTATCTGTGACATTTATGGTACCTTAAAATCAATTCCTGCAATACTAATAAGAACTGAAGTAAGTAAGTAAGGCTTCCAAATATTTCTGGCAGATCTAACTCGGTCAAAAAAACCAGGCAGGATTTCAGCACAGTAAGTGTGTGCACACAGTGTGCAGAACATCTGAACAGTCAGCACTGGAGGGGAGATGGAGCACTGGCTTACACAGACAGGTCTGACTCAGAACCTGTAAAAGCTCACCTGCACCCACTGAATTTTGGCCTGGCAATAGCAAAATAATATGCCCAGGACAAATTGGCTTTGCAGCTACTTGTGTCAATGATGATGATGATAAAAAATGAATAAACTTTAGCGTGGCATTAACCGTTTAATGGTCACACATGAAATCTGTTAACCCAACGTGTTCAGCATATGAACATTTGATGACACTGACCTAACGTAGAAATACCCCAAGTTG
>Ga0209454_1000543_pt1 | contig 20192 bp, 10 predicted proteins | sample WorMetHERISLAND1_2_FD_187400 | JGI IMG/M metagenome (GOLD analysis project Ga0209454, IMG submission 187400) | Marine gutless worms symbiont microbial communities from Max Planck institute for Marine Microbiology, Germany - Olavius geniculatus... | ecosystem: Host-associated > Annelida >... | reverse complement strand
CAGGAGTTAAGCCACGCTGCCCTAGATAGGCAGCGGTGGGCAGCGATAGTAAGAATGGCGTCAGACACCAACGGGCATTGAGCCCACGGTTGTCGATGATGATGATGATGACCGTGATAAAGTGTTGTACACGTATATTAAATGCGGCGCTTTCGATCTGTTGTTTCGTGCAGTTCACATGAGGCTGGCGCGTTACTTTCCATGCGTCGAAACGACACCAGGAAGGAAGTATTATGGAGACGGTACTGTCAAGATCGTAACCATTCACAAAACGGCGACAACGGAGACCGACGAGAGAAGCTTCTTTGTTTGTGCTTCAAAAGACGCTGAAGGTGGTCGTCTCACACTTCAGGTCAATGCCAGCTCCTCAGCTAGTTTATTTTCGCTGCATGAAAGAAACAGGGTTCTTGTCCGTTAATTCACCCGCACCCGAATTAACCGCTAGGTTTAGGGTTAAATTTATGTTAAGGATAGAGTCAGAATTGGGATGTTAGCGTTAGCGTTAACGATAATAATTCGGGTGCGGGTGAATTAGCAGACAAATACCAGAAACCGTATACCTGTAATCCTGTATTTATTTAGATATTTTCCAACTACCGGCGTAGTTTTGATAAAAACTCTGATTACAGCGCTGTGATTTGACGCGACGCAACGCTATTAATAATTCAAATAAACTCAGCTATAGCTAATTTGAATTATCTTAGTTTCGGGCCCATACGGCACAATTGGGTTGAACCAAAAACTTCAAGCATAAGCTATGTGCGACCCAGATTTCAGCTACAAACTCATAGCAACTTGCACGACCTGTGTAAGAGAGTTTCATTATGGTCAATCTCTGTTCTTTTTTATTTCCGCTCTTCCTACCAGTCCATATATGCCTCTGTTGTATCCAACATAATGCTGAGTGGAGTTTTTTGAGATGTAAAAAACTGTGTCATAACAGACTTGTGTGTATAGTAGCAAAGTTTTGTGTGTAGCTTTCTCTTGCATGTTGTGTATTCTATAGGTTTTATTTCTAGGTTTTACTGTGTAGTGTTTTTTTATTCTTTGTGTCTGTGTGTATGTGTGTGTGTATGGGTTACGTTGCCTGATTTAAATAAAATGGATGGAATGGAGTTTCTATCTCTTTTTCCCAAGTACCCAACTCTTAAGTGCGGTTAAAGGGCCTGCGGGAGCACTTAGACGTGCGACAGATGCGATACACGTTTTAATTGTCACGTTTAACTGAAGTGAAATTATAGGCGGTTGTAGCACGGCACAAACTGTGGTAGGAAACGGAAGAACAGAGTAGGTCAAGACATGAAGTAAATGATGCGTGATGTTTGACGTTTACAGCCGATGAAAACGTGCGATCTGGAGGTCCTGCCGACAGACACGAGTCCACAGTTTTTTTTACAAGATTCCCGCCAACGACGGCCGGAGCTTCTGTCTGGAATCAACTTCGCAGCCAGATCGCTTCGTCTTTGTCGACGGCGACCGCGTTTGCCTCAAACAGACGAAAACTGACGACGATTGGACGTATTTTATCACTCCTGGGTCCAAAAATTTTTTAAAAAACACTTTTATGGATTGCTTTAGATTGTGTCGGAAATTTCTCACCACTATATGCAGCGATAGGCAGTAGTTAACTACGTTCTACGTAGTTTAACTGCTACAAATTAGCACTGCAGCCAGAGTTAATTGCAATTGCACAGCTATATCAGCGTTCATACTGTATCATCTTTGTAGACTATCTGCTGAACAGTGATGACTTTACGACCTTACTGTACTCGCCAGTCACGCAGGCTGCCGCCTATGATTGTATCTTCATGTCGCTGTCGCGCGTGTCATGAGCATTAGTTCAAATTTTTTGTTTGACTGTACCGGTGCTATAGCCTTGTGGTTTTACAGCCGTGGGCTTAGCTGTGTGACGTTCAGTCTCTGTTAGAATTATTGTTATTATACGTCATCGTTCAAAGCATCCGAGAAGATTTCGCCTATTGCGATAGATGATGCCGTATCGTGGTCTGTCCGTCCGTTTTTTACTAAAGCCATTGAACTGACATGGCGTTTAGTAGAGACACAAGTGGCCCCAAGTAATACGGGCCCCTAGTCCCCCACGGACCGGAACGGGAGCTTTGGTGCCAAAAGCTCAGAAGAAAATACCATTGTAAGATGAAAACCAACGGGCATGCGAGATCAGCGATGCTACTAAACAACTGGGGTTTTTTGTTATCATTAAATTGTTCGATGAACATTTGCCCCGTCGTTACTGTAAGTGTTTTATATTATTGCAAGTACCGTTGTTATTGATCTAGTCATATGTTCGCTTCACTTTGTTGATTAGAGAAGTATGGACTGCTAGTTGATGTGATGTTGGGTAATATCACTTTTTATGATTTTTGCTGTTTTTGATGTGTCAGTCATTGCATGTTACCGTTAACAAGTGTATCAACTGTTGTTTTATACATTTATAGCAATAATAACGACGTTATTGTGTTTATGGTGCTATAGTTAGGCTATACACAATCGTAGCACATCAGCCATTGCAAGAGTTCATCCGGTTCGCTTAATGAATGCAAAACAACACCGGGGATTATAAAACGGTGGATTGTGCGTGAGGCTTTTGTACCAAAACGCAGTGAAAACTGCGCAAAAATTACTCCCAGTTTAAACAAAACCCGCACCTTGCCGAAACCGTGGTGACGTGGCCTTGCTGCCGTACGGCACGTGGGATGTTTATTAACAATAGGCCTACGTCGTACATCATTGTATCTTTTGACTGTGTCGTTTCCTCGTATATCACAAGTTATACGCCTTGCAGAAAACCCATTCTGACGAAACCTGCTCTGTGTGTATTGTACTCTGCTATTACAACCGCGAGAGCTCAGTTAGCATTGGCATGCTGCAATGCACGTTATCACTATATTTCACTATGTCGAGAAATTTGGCGGAATTTACGACGATCATCAACGAAAACGTTGGAAAGTGGGCATCTAAAAAACCCAGTGTTGACGAGTATTTAGGTACATTAGTACTTAAGTACATTTTAAAATTCTTGACTAACTTGACTCATAAGTACACACTTAAGTAGGCTCTAGGCTACTCTTAAGTACCTAGATTGTGCTGTTAAAAATCAGTTTCAAGTGCATGTAATTTCTAAATAATATAAGTTATTCGTTTGTCTGACATTACCTAGTAAAGGCCTATATATTTCTCTGTATGGATTTTAACCGCCTAGAGCTAATCAGAATATTTTCTAAGAATATGTTCTAAGCCCAATGATATAACATTATATACACCGTGTCTCAAAAAATGTCCAGTCAAAATTGTTTTTGGCATAACTTTGTCAACTTTTCACAAACTTTGATAATTTTTGGCACAGAAATGGCCAAGACAATATTATTATGTACGGTGCATTCACTTACCACCTCACCTAATTTATGTCAATGCACTACCGTGTGAAACATAGATGCTCCAAATTGTTACATTATGCGGCGATTATTTGTATCAGATGGCTCACCTTTGCATCATCAATTCGACAGAGGGTGAGACGTGGTTTAATAATTTTGAGGTATTAAATATTTTATGCTAAAAACAGCAGACAACTAGATAAGCAGTCGTAGCCCGCAGGTACCTCCGCCAAGGCAAAGCTATTCGCCAGGTGGCGTCACCATCTTCGCTTTGCCAGCGGTTCCCGTATGCCCCCTTTAACGCAATGGTAACGAAAATTTCAAAGTGATACAGAATCCAGGATTCCTGCCTGATCATGCCCAAAATTGAATCACTGGTAGCTTATGCCATGCCCGACATACCCTCAAAATTTCAAAAAGATCCGTTTATAACTTTTTGAGTTATCTTGCTAACAGACAGAGAGACAAACAGACAAAAAACCGGCAAAAACATTACCTTTCTGGCGGAGGTAACAAAATAGCTGGCTGATTAGCTTAAACACGTCTAATCGATAAGTGAATGCATTTGATCAGTCGATCGTTGATTCTGCTATCAGCCATTGGCGTTCATCTAAGCCATTGCGTCTTTGTATGCGGAGCACACTTTGGCATAAATTTTAATTTGCAAGCAAGTTGTTATACAAACTTATAGTTTTGTTAAATAATTTTCATTTTAATGTATTTTGTGCTTAATTAACTCGTTACAGTGTTTACTTGAGACAATAACTCAGCATTATGCAACAATATAGCATCTATGTTTCACATGATAGTGCATTGACATAAATTAGGTGAGATAGAAAATGAGTGCATCTTACATAATTTCGTCGTTTTAGCCATCAGCCTGCCAAAAATTATTAAAGTTGGTAAAAATTTGACAAAGTTATAACAAAAACAATTTTGACTATTTTTTTCTGAGACATGGTGTAGTATATTTCTCGACCATCACTTTCTAGCATTGGTAATCTTTGGTGTTAGTGGATCTAAGTTTACCAGTTTTTGTCTAACACGTGACGTGCCGCTACGTAAGTGTAGGTACAACTTTTGGGGGCCGGCCCTTTTAATTTAGGACAATTAAAAACGTCCAAAATTTGGCGCGATTTCGGACGACTTTAGACTTTGATTGCAAATATTTCCGGATAGAACGAAGATATCGACAAGCGGAAAAGGGCATTATCAACTGCAATCACTTTCGCGTTGGACCAAAAATAGTAATTTTTGGTTCACTGACACCTGAGATTACACTGCTAATATTTACCCACTTTAAGTCCACACTTCGCGTTCTGCGTATGCTAATGCATTCGAGTTTGGGCCAGGTGACTTTGCTACCAGGGGAATTTCAATCCTTTAAATTTTCCCCAATCGGATTTGCGCCGCTGGGCGGACTCACGTTGGACTCTGCTTTAAGTTTTTAGTTAATATTTTAAGCAGTATTTTAACTGCACAATGGACGTCGTATTGCCATGGTAAGGAGTCCGTCCGTCTGTAACGTTGACGTATCGTGGCCATATACTTGCATTACTGAGACAGTCAAGCTACGATTAATTAGCTCAGGGTCTTCGCTTTTGGAAGCCGCATTGGCCTTATAGTTCCAGTAAATCATCCTCTCGGCGTAACTTAGTTGCTTACTTATCACCGGCGTAAAGTTACACGTTGCATTACTTAGAAGTACGATTGCACACATAAAAACGCATTTCGCGGTCCATTCTTCACGACTGTAAGACGCTCTTGTTTACTAAACTTTAATGTCGATGCGCGTCTTTACGAGGATGGACAAATGGAAAGAATAATAAACTATGAATAGTGTATCGCGAATAGTAAATAGTGCATTCAGTCTCATTTATTTGCTTTTAGCGATTTTATTTCACCTTGTACTTTTTGTGCATGAATAAACAGATAAAAAAATTAAGTGCGGCATTGCGCGGTGTCCTTGCGACAGTACGGCTTTGCTTTCTTGTTAGCGTTGTGATGTGGGTCAAGGGCGACGCGGATGCTCGGATAAAATCTCAGCTGAAATAATCTTCTATGATGGAGACGACGATGACGTGAATGTATAGGCCTAAACCACACGATGCAGTCTGAGCAGCATTGTTCTCAGTCAGCGGTAGCGACTTTAATGACAGTCAAAAATGAAATCTTGGGTGGTATTGCGTCACATAGGGACAAACATCTTGGGTGAGTGACTTACACGCAATAGACCATTCACTGCCATGGGCGGTTCCTTGGGCAGCGAGTCTTTCGTACTAATAATTAATCGAAACCGAATATTAGCTGACGACATTACTCAGTATAATTCAAATTCCTCTAGCCAAAAAAACGTTTTCATAGCATCGAATATTTCTACAGTTTTGAGAGTGATGCTCGTAAGTAATTAATAGCGGCAACATGGACATAAAGTCACTTGTGCTATACTGTTCGTCTACTGTCGCCAACGGTTGCCGTCCACAACTGTCTTACGATCTTACCACCCAATCTTACGTTTAGTTCAGTGGGCCATGATCAGAAGTTCTAACACGATAGCAAAAACTATGTTGTGTTTTTTCCATCGCATGTGCTTGCTTTATTTCCGGTTGTTTCCTTGAATTCTTAATTTGGTAAATTTTGGTCCAAAATTGTGTCACAATCTAGTCGAGAGATAGACGCACGAACGCACGGACATACTTGTCCAGTGCCATGAGTTGCACTACGCAGAAAAAAACATACAGTGGGTCTATTTCTAGGTTAAAAATATATAGCCCAAAGTACACAAAAATTGTATATCAGTTTTCGTCGCCTAGCGACTAGATTTAATTTGGCAGTTTATATCACATGAATTGCACACATTATGCGCATAATTATTTTTTACTATTATAAGCTTACTTTCGACTAAAAAACAAAAACGGTTGATCAGTACATTGAAAACGTCTGGAAATAAATAATTGCATAACGTAACATAAGCCTATAGATGATCATTGTCGGACACTATTCTGATTTATTCGTTATTTTTGCCAGTCGGTCGTGCAAAATGTTTGCCAGTTGTCGAGATTGGTCGCGCTATCTCCGTACGGAAACAACGGCCAGCATTATTTAGGTCCAGACGTTCGATGAAAGATTAGCAACTTCCGTTTCGACCCACTGGGGCTACCAAACCTAGTTTGTGCTGGGACCAAAGCCCTTTCTGCGTTCTCTACGGCGCCTTAAGAGCGGTGGCGACAGATGGCGTGAGACTGTTGACAAAACCTTCGTTCTACGATCGATGCGGTTCGTACGAGCCGGTCCGAGTCGTCTCGTCTCCGGTCTCGTCAGTCGTCTCGTCTCGTCTAGTCTCGTCGAGCGTGTCGTCTTTGTCGTCGTCGCTCGCTGCATTTGATTAACTCGGCTTGGATCTCTAACGACAGAGCGGACCCGCCACACCGGCAGATAAAAACTGCATTTGTGACGACCCTAAACGCCGGTTGGCAGACGTACTGTACAACGTCCGGTCTTCATTCAGTGCATTGCCTGGAAAGACCGTCCCCGAAATGACCTATACTGTGTCGGGCGAGACGTTAAACCTTACTTACTCACTCATTCTTCATTCAGTCATTTCCTTGGTCAGCCGTCAACAGCAGCTGCCGGTGACAAGTGTCCCATTATAGAATCGCCCCCAGAAAAGTCTCCCCGGCTCGACAATTTGTCGGCAAAAATCCGCTCCGCTCGGCGCCCGCCCGGACGGGACGGATTTTACCGATAAATTGTCGGCCGGGGTAGACTTTTCTGGGGGCGATTCTATAATGAGAAGACTTTTTATGGGGTTGGCCGCGATACTTTAATAAGGAGGAGACACATCAGATTCGTGATTATCTCTCCCCGGGCGGATTTTTCATCAGGGAGACATTTTAATGTGATACCGGCCGGTGCACAATATCGTCTCGTGCGTTCACGGCGTCGAGATAGTAAATCGACGGACGGACGGACGGCGAACGGCTGTCCTAGATCAGCGGCACTGAGGTGCATGGTCAAAGACCAGAGACGCCCTGCAGACGACGGCCTGGTGTCTGGACTGATGCAGTGCAGTTTATGACGGTCACAGCTGCGCCAAGTCTGCCGCTGCTGCTGCCCTGCATCTTACACTAGGTTTCCATCCAAAGCAACGCATGAAGCGAACGCAAGTAAAGTACGCAGCGAACGAGGCTGGCGCAAGCAACGGCTAAAACGCAATGATGGAACCGGTATCTGTTCTTGCGTTGCGTCTCGCGTCAGTTAAGTTCGCTACTTTTGCGTTTATGTTGTGTGCGTTGGGTTGGATAAAACCCAAGTTTTAACCCCCCCCCCAGCAAACCAGTATCTCACAATTCGCCGAAAGCCTGACGACGAATCTACGCGTCTCCGCGGTCTCCCAAGCACACGTTTAATACACTATAATTAATTGTTTATCCGTTGTATGTGCTACAATGTCCTTTGCCGTGCGACTGAGAAAGAATTATCGTTCATTCTGAGCATCTGTGTACGCCATGTCTAGAAGTTTTGAGTTTGCTAAATATACAATTTTTACTTTCACGGAGTTACGTATATTTCCGCAATCAACAAAAAATAATTATTTTGGCAATTTCTTTTACTTAAAAATATAGCATCAAAATTTACCCCTAAATGCAACTATACCATAAAATAGCAGTACGTAATAATACGCTCGTATATAGTATAATTTTTTTACAAATATTTTAGTAAAGTAGAGCAACTGGATCATTTCTGCCAGAACCCAGAAAATTTATTAAAATTTGATAAAGTTATGCAGGGAATATGCCTATTGTTATCTTTTTTACCGGACAGTGTACAAGCAGTGTTTTTTGTAATGTTACTACCAACATATCCATCCAGTGACTTGTCAATTCTGTCTTGAGCAAAGTGAAGTTTTCAAAGTGTGTGACGAAGTTGTGGCGTCGGCTGCAAATTACCAATCAGAGAAGCGCACATGTTCACACAATCAACTTGGCGTGTCTAAGGCCCCAGCCAGCCAGCCAGCCAGCCAAGAATATTTCTAGCTTATTAACAATTTACCGCGAAACGCTGGCCCGACATTCGTATGCGTTATGTTTGCGGGTCAGCAAACTGGACCTACGGGCATAGACTGTTACAGCACGACATCTGTTCACATAACAGTAAATAAGTCGTTCACGCCTCGGTTTTCGTCGTCGTTTGCCTGCCGCTGCAATGCGATAGCTTTATGCATAAAACATGACGTCGACTAAGCTTAGTTTACATCTTGCAGACGCATCTCCGTCTCTAGCAGCTAACAGCTTGAAAAACTTCGCGGCGGCGGTCGTTGTTTTCCCGTAAAAAGCTCAAAACAACATTCCAGGCAGGAAACAGCACGACGAAAGCAGCCTTTATGTCTTTATCGATTTGCTGGTCAAAAGGTCGGTCGTAAATTCGGCCGCTCAGGACCGCAAACTGACTGTCACCAAATTCTCGTCGCAAGATAACGCCCATACATCAGTGCCAAAACAGCGCTAATAAATAATAAGGACTCTTAAAGGACTCTGAAAAAATACTCTAACCTTAACAGTTTTACATAGTTCGGTACTAAGCTATTGCTGACGAAAGAGACTAAGGTATTAAAGTGCAATCTATAAAAGCCAATGTCACCATATCGAAATCCACGAAATCTACATAACTGCACTCAAACTAATTAGCGAAAGCTGTATAAAAACAAAATTCGCGGTTACGTAGTAAAATCCTAATCATGTATGTGCATTTTGTACTTACACTGATTTCGTGGATTTCGTTTCTAGGCACACGTAGAAGCAGCTTTGCCGGGATAATGCACACTGAGAACTTTACTCCACTCCTCACCACGATTTTGTATTTGCATTATTTAAAACAATGCTGAAACTGGTTGTCATTTTTAAATTAATTAAAATTAAAATTACTTTGTAAAAATGTTATATTATTAAAATAAAAATTAGTGACTTCACAGTCTTAAATAAGCAAATTAAATGTAAAAAGTATTCATTAATTAGAAGTAAATAAAGACATAATATTATATTTATTTTTATTTAACAGATTCTAAAATTTTTCGATTAACGTATGTAAATAAATAAACAGCTGAAATTAATGAAATGTTGTACATAGCGTCATTATTACAGCTTGGTAAAAACTAAGCTTGATGCGATTTACTCTAGAAATTACCCGTCAAGAAACTTTATCGACAGATTTCAAGAGCTGTCATAAGCACCGAAAAGACAACAACAATTTGCGTGACACAAGAGTAATAAACAAAAATACAGGGTGGGACAAAAGATGGCACCATTTTTGTACACCTTATAATTTCACCAAATATTAACCGATTTTCACATTTTTGTCACCTTCAGAATCAGGAGACAATTTGTAATAAAATTGTCACTATAGATCCCACCACTTCTCAAGTGTGTCGCTACACTACCTTGTGAAATGTCAGCATCTTAAGAATAACAAAGAAAAACAAGACAACTTCTGCAACAACACATTTTTAGAAATTAACAACAGAAACAACGTGTTTGTTGTCTCAGTTATTGCCTAAAAAGTCAGATCTTAGTTTTTACGTCAAATGTTTAATGTGTCCCTCTTGCTGCTGGACGACGCATCCAAGACGGCGACGCCACTGACCAATGGTGCAATTAACCAAAACGCTGCGGCAGTTTGCCCCACTTAAAGACGATCGCTTGCTTCAGCTGGTTGACTGTCGTGAATCGTCGAAATTGATAGGTCATCTGTTAAAGAACATCCCAAACCACATAATTGACTGGATTTAAGTCTAAGCTGTTTGGGGGTCACATGGCAGGCTCGATCAACGTTGATCACGCAACTGGACAGTGGTGTCGCCGGCTTGAGTGCATCGTCTGATATTTTACAAGGTAGTGTAGCGACATATTTAAGGAATGGTGCGATCTATAGTGATAGTTTTATTACAAATTGTTTCCTGATTTTGACAGTGAAGAAATTTGAAAATCGCTTAATATTTAGTGAAATTATAAGGTGTACAAAAATAGTGCCATTTTTTGGCCACCTTGTGGACGTACAATAAACAAACCGTTGTTTTTAATTTCAAATCAGCTTGAGTCAATGAAAACTTGTAGACTGATCAACGTTGTGCATTAATAACGCGAAATAGTCTTTGTACAGTGCACGGACTTTGGTCAGCAAAGAGTTTATTGGGTCAACCACGAATGTAACGAGGGGTGCAGTGGAGCGCGAACGAGCCAGCTCCCATTTTGTTTCTAAGAAGAGAAGACGAGTATCCAATTATTCTTACTAACATGCGTGAAAAAAGACACAGTTGCTGCAGCTAATGTAATATTTTTCCATGTATTGTGCTGTAATAATTTTACTTGTGCATCTTATACATATCTCAGTTTTGAAACAAAAAACAAATCATGCTAAAATTCAAGCTTATTACGTCCCTTGGTTGTGAGTGCTAACTAGTGTGTAAACCGTGATTGTTAGATCAGCATAGAGGAGCATTCAGAAATGTGAAAAATGTCACCTAAATTCCCTCAGCGAAAAAACATTTTACGCTGGGCTTGAACTGAACTGATTCTTTCCTCGTGTGACTCAGTTTTCTCTTTTCATCAATGTTTACGCTGTAAAAAAGGGTCAAAAGCAACCCTCCTTCCCCCACTTCGCCTAAATACGGCCTGGATCTGCAGTGATTGTTGGCGGGGTGCTAGACTTTGACAGCGACGTAGTACGAGACAAGTCCGACAGCGACGAGCAGGGCGGCGAGGCAGACTGCGACGACGATGACCAGTGCTACGGGTGTCGACAGACTCAGCAGCGTGCCGCTGTCGTCGTCGCCGTTGTCGCTGAAAGTGGAGCCGGTGCGGCGTCGAGGCGACGACGAGCGAACTCCGACTGACGACTTGGACGAAGACGACGACGACGAAGCACTTCGCAAGCCGGCGTCCCCGTCTGCGACGTCGTAGAACGCCGAACCGTCGTCGAAGTTCGGACATCGCCAGTCTTCGATCAGCTTCGACCCCACCTTGTTCGCTGTATGTGTCCACACGTTGAACGCTATCAATCTTAAAACTTTTTTCTCGCTCCTCGACGCTACGTTACTTTAAAAACTTGTTGGCCCTCTGCGATACGTGCTGAATTTATTGCGTGTTGTATTTTGTATTGTACTGAGCTTGAGAACGTAGATTATTATAGCTCTGCAGTGCTTACCTAAGTCAGAATCTTGTCCACAAGCCCCTTTGGCCTTATTACTATTTTCGAAAGTGGCAAATGATTCGGATGCGCTAATGATGCGACAGTACATTATGCAACTAATGGCTACAGCAGTTTGGCATTGCTAGCTCTAAAGGTGTGTTCAGACGACTGATAGTGTTATACAAAAACATTTACTAATCCATGAACATGTGACGGGATATTATTTGCATGTCTAAGTTGCCTGTTTTTAACGTTTTTAATCTGTTGTAAACATTAGTTTCTATTTAGAGTACTTTTTTTGCTAGTCGTGTTTATTTTCCGCACACACAATGGACGTTTTTCGTAAATGTTTGCATGTTTTTGACATATTATATGATTGCGTTGATAGAAGTTGCGTATGTCAACTGTCATTAAACGAATATATGATGATGACGATGATGATGATGATGAACTTAAATGAAACGAAACGAAATAAGCGAAACTGAATTGAACTGAACTAAAATGCGACGTGCGTGCACATCGTGCGAAAATTACAGATTTCGAAAATGAAACAACGAATTTACTATCACACAGGTAACCGACCGAGTAAGGCTGAGAAGGAATACTGTCGGCAGGTGGAGGCCGGTAGACCGTTGGTCGGCGGAGGTGACGGGACGAACGTGAACCGGCTGCCGACGACGACTGCAGGTCGGTGTCGGCCGGACGAGCTCGACTCGGTCTCAGTCTCGGTCTGGGTCTCGGCAACGAGCGGGCGTTGACGCGCGTCTGCACACGGCACGCTGGTCCACGGCAGCGGGTTGTACTCTGGCGCGTACAGACCGAGCACGTCGCCAGGCTCTATGGCGATGAACTGATCTATGGTCAGGTTGATTTGATGGAAGCGCAGTTCCTTCGGTCTGAACGCCGTCTGACCCACCAACGAGTAGAAGCTGCCGCCACCGCCGCCTTTATTTCCCCTACCTACGTGCACAATACATAAACCTTTTATATTGTGCATTTGTCACACGTTTGTCACACTGATTAAAGATTACTTACCTTCATCGCACATAAGCATACTGTACAAGCAAAAGATACTAGTATATTAAGAAAGTGACAATGCTGATCAGCTGCTGACCGATATTCTATAGTTTTTTTAGAAAAATTTTTTCACGACGTTTTTCAACTATTAAAGATAAGAAAAGACAAACTCCTGTAGTTGCTATAGCGTTTTTACATGAGACGAACTTACGACCACAAGCGCTTTTACAATCTGGGAAGTGGCAACTGATTGGCGTGAGCTAATGATACCGTAGCGCACTATGCGGCCATCCATTGCCCGCGTCGGCGAACAATTGGACCCGCGGCTTGCAGCGAGCAGACATGCCACCGCCCTAATCAGCCACACTAGACCTTCGCTCCGCAGCCCGTAAGCTACTACTTATTTCCCATCCCACGGAGGGTAGGAGGCTGAGTTGACCTAAGCACTTTTTTCAATGCGATTTAAAACTGAACGTCCCTTGTGACAACCAAGTTATTTCCATATTGTTAGTTCTGTCACAGTGTACAACACCGAGGTTGACGTAGTTTTTAATGTTACCTCGTGGTTATTTCTTCAACATTTTATTCGCACTGACCAAATGGAAATATTTATACAGACACGAAAACGATATAAAAAGTTGTGGTCGGATAATATTCTCCGGCTACCGAAAGAGACAGGTTAGTACAGAGTGATAAAAAATCTCGGACAAATGGTTTTTCAGGCGAGCCGTACGAATGATATAAATTGCAGCAGATAGGAGAACGGATATTAGCAACAGGACGACACATGTAGCGACGGTCTTGCGACAAAATGTCGTCACGACACGAGGGAGATTGATTAAGACTGGACGCCGATCGACGCCGGTTAGCTACAGTAGCTAGAGCGCGCTTCATTCGCGTGCGTCCGGATGCAATCATATTTCGCAATATTCTCTCCCTTCGAGCGCTCACATTTGACGGCCGTCGGTCCGATGCGACGTTTAGTCACTACAGCACAGACGTCACGTGACAGGGTACGTGACGACGCGCAGGGCTGCGGCAGTAAACGAAGAAGAAAGCGGATTGTCGCGCCGTCAGACAGCTTCTGTATCTCAGCGCCTTAAGAGACGTGCAACCACACATAACGTATCCAGCGAGCTCTTGACGCGTAACCTGAGCAAACACGACGCTAATACGGTGTACTCAGCTTGCGACAGCTTGGCTGACAACTTGTCAACTGATGATGGACAGCTCTGATTATCCTGGTGCAAAAAAATAAACGATGAAAAATAAACTTTTTCGTGGTGGAAAAACGGAAACGTATCTGTGTAAGCATGTTAAGTAATAGTTTAATGCACACATTAAACGTACATGCATTGCATACATGAAAACAATTTCAAATGAAATACAATGTACTGTAATAAAGATACTAGTTTTTTGGCAAAAAAATGCAACAGTACTTCCCAAGAAAACTGAAGTCTATTTTTTGTTAAAGTAAGTAGCCTATATTATTTACAACAGGCCAAGAATGCAAATATACCACATTTTATTTCAGTAAATTTTAGTGTCAAATGCAGAAGCATTTGAAAGTAAGAGATCTTTATCCACAGAAACACCGATATGTTACTGAATAAATCAAATTTCACTTATTTATTTATTGACTACAAAATTAATAACACTGCATGGCATGTGGCCAGTATTGTGCACATATTGCGTTAATACGCTTCGATTTATGAAAAGAACTTCGCTCCCGATCAATAAAGCTTATCGCAAAGTCCGTTATATTAATATACAGCGAGGTCAATTCCTCTAACATAAACACCGTCTGCTTATTACTACGGTCAATGTAACAGATAGAGCAGTATATGCCATCTGATAGGAGGCAAATATTATCTAGCTGATTCTGACGTATTTTAAATTTCGGATTAGGAAGATTATCGTGTGCATCGAAAACATCTTACTAACTTACGCCAAAACTCACTAAATTGTTTTATTTATTTGTTTTTTTTGTCTCATAACTAAAGCAGAGTGTACTAAATAGCGTCGCACGCCAGCAACAGAAAACGTGAAGATATCGAACGTTTCATTTCATTCCAGCATTGACTTATTCTCGCGTAAGTAAGTAAGTAAGTAAGTAAATTTAATTTATAAAGCGCACAATGTCAGCGAGAAACTCACTGAATCTGAGGCGCTTTCAGACGCATATGAAGGGCGGACATAAAGTTTTGAGCCCGAACATATCAAACTGCAACAGGTTAGATATCTTGAATAGTTTTCATCAACACAACTGATATAATTAACAGTTACATTTTTAATAATATTTCTGATACCGTTAAATATTGACATAACGTCGTAATTGGCTGAAATGCTGTAATTTGCGAATACCACAGATTAGGCTATCAAATGCAAACAAGAAATTTATAAACGTATTTGTCAAAGCTTTCACAAAATCAGTTGCCACGGAGCCCCAGTTTGGCAAATCCAGCTACAGACTGAAAAAAGTTTTATGCAACAACCAGCCTGATTCAAACGCTACTTGAGTTAGCGCACCGAATCATTTCGGCTTTATGCTTTATGACGTCATAAATTACAATGACATCACTTCCACAACCTGCTCACACGAATACGCAAGGAAGATACTTTTCACTAATATAGAAACAATAAAAAGTTTTAGTGTAATATATTGAGGCTCAAAACTTTTTGACCGCCCGTCGTATTTGCATGAAATCGTTATTGACTCAAGTGCTCTTATTTGCGGCTAACACAAATTTAGGCTATCGCACATTCTCATATGCAAATAAAAAATTCACAAACGTATTTGTTACGGCTTTCACAAAATTAGATGTCACGGGGCTCTGCTTTGATAAATCCAACTACAGACCGAAAAAACTGTTATGAAACAGCGAGCCTGATTTTCCGCTTTTTGCCCTAGCACTCCAAATAGTTTAGGTTTAAAGCTCTATGACGTCATAAATTACAGTGACGTCACATTTCCAATACGCCCACACGAGTGCAAGCGTGTTTTACTGATGTATAAACAATAACAAAAATTTTGGTCTAATATATCGAGGCTCAAAACTTTTTGCCCGCCCCTCGTATTTCAGACGCCATCAACGCGATACGTAGTGAATGAATTTGTCGAGATCGGATTCGAGACCCATCTAGACTGGCCCGACTGGGATAAGTAGGGCGCTAATAGGGGTTTAAGCATTAAACAAAAGAATAGTAGACTTCGCCGTTGTATGCAACCATAGCAATAACATAGCTGACGTTTCTGCGCTTGCTTTCAGAAGTAATATTATTCATTGCCCTTCAGTGTTCGTAATCTTGACATTGCAGCGAGGGTCGTGTTCGTCGCCTGCTCTTGTTACATTAAATGAGATTAGATTAGATGGTTTTTAGACGATACGACAGTGATGATGAAGATGACTGATGTTGACGAAAGCCCAAACTGCACTACTTCGTAATCCTGCGAATGGTATGCACCACAAACTGTTTGGCCGCCGGGCTCTGCCTGGACTCGCTGGAGTACCTGACAACGCTCCCCTAAAGTTCTTTGCTGAACTAGGGTGTACAGCCCCAAAAAGAAAAAGGAAAGGAAAGGGGAAAATAATTATAAAAGAAGCGGAAAAGATGGAAATCTGGGAAAAATAGTGAAGAAAGAACAAAAGATAAGAGAAAAGCGTTAAGGGGAAAAATAAACGCCAAATCGATTCTAAATTTGAAGGAACAAAAGGCCCAGGAAAACGCACGCACCTGCTGCGGGGCGCCAGACCTGCAGGTAAACCTCGTACTGCACGGAGACGATCTTGACGTACAGCTGCCAAGCAACGATAACGTCAGCGGCCAGTGCAGTTTGGGACGGGTCGGGAATGATAATGCCGGGAGAACGAACGTCTTGCTGCGTCCTCAGTCGAGCCTCGTAACCGAACTGACGCGATTCTACAGTCACACATACACCGTGTGCGGTGAAAAACGGACCCCCTAGACATCGTGCAATTAAAAATGTCAAATCTTAACAGACATAAATAGTGCTTTGCGCACTTAATCTACAATAAATTCCTGAAGTGACTGTCGAATTTCGTTGAGAAATATCATTTCTCACCAAAACTATCAAATGTTGAATATCGATAGCAAAATATCTTCGCTAAGAATATGGCGTTACATTCTGCAGTCGCTCAAGCGAAAGTGACGTTTGTTGACGCAATCAAAATAATATAAACAATAACAAAATGGTGTTTTCTGCACATGAACGTGTTTTAATTAAACTGTTGAGGCAAAAGAAAAGGTATGGTGCTAAAAGTTTGTCGCGGAATTTCTCAACAAGCCGTGGACGTTCTCAGGATTAAACAAACGGTTGCCTAAAACTGGACACATCACATTTTGAGGCGACTTCACAAAAGCCGCTATTTCGTTGGTTCTGATTTCCCCAGGTAATGCAGGAACATACAATGGGTGAAGTGAAAAACATAGTAATGATTTCATGGTTAGTTGTCTCAGGATTATTCCTACCAAAAATTATCAAAATCCGATAATTCTTCTTCAAGTTACAGTCGAAAATGTTCGGGATGTTTTTTTGAGACACAACTACAGAATTAGGTATTAGGCAAGAGGTTGAACAAATTACCGCCAACATTTTTATTAAACGTTTTCAAACGTTTTTTTATTCCTGTCAAGTTTTCTGAGTTTTTAACGTTTCTGTTTTTACCGGAACATTTTTAAACATTTATTTTCGGTCCGCTGCACAGTGGACACGGAGAGTATACAATACCGGTAGTCAGCATCACATAAGACGCGAACGGATCTTTGAGACATTCTTGGAATGTACAAGCAAAGTTAAACTACTGAAGTCGACGTCAAAGCAAAATTTAAACGCAGTAAAAATTGCTCAAGTCCATGGACCCCTTTGCTTGATCCGTTTTGGCTTATTATTTACACTTAATAGGAGTTTGAACCAACCGACTGGCATTTTCTCTTACCTCGAAACTGCCCGTCACTGTCTCTTCCTTACTATCTATAGCCTAGACATACAGGCGGAAATACTGTTGGAAGTACGTGCGTCAGCGTTAACTAATCGAATTAGGTGACTTTATTGGATCGCGTTAGCTAGATCTATGTACTGTACTGGCACATCGGTCGGTCCGTCCGACATGCGCCGAAATTGTGTAAAAATGTGCTACAAAATCGTCGGCCACTTGTTTTTAGTCTTAGCTAAAGTTTATTTATAGCCCTAACGTTTATTTATGAATACGAAAAACAACAGAAATACCAGCGAAAACGTAAAAATAAGAAGTTCCAAATAAGCTGTATTTTTTCTTGCCTCGAAATCGCCGTTATCTCAGAAAGGTAAGATGAAACAAAGGTTGCTATTGCTCAGACGGGTCGTGTGTCGTTGGCTTATCTTATGGCTTTCAGAGACTGCGCAAAAAACAAATAAAAATACGCATAGGCCTATACGCTGCATACGCTAAGCAGCGAAATGCACTGCACTCGAGGGAACTTAGTCTTTGCCAGTAGTATAAGATTTATGCAGATATTCGTGAACAATGTCTGCTAACGGGACGTCAAACGGGACTGGGGTGCTTCTGTTTTACATACTGTGTCTGGTAAAAAACGGACGGCAGACATCGTGCAATAAAAATGTCAAATTTAAACCAATTTGAACAAAGTTTTGTACACTTAATCCCCAATAAATTTTTTAAGTCACTGCCGAATTTCGTTGAAAAATATTATTTCGTACCGAAATTACTAATTGTTGAATATCGATAACAAAATATTTCCATTACTACTATGGTGTTACATAAGTAAACCCGTGTACATTTGCGTAACTTTAACGAACAATATTTGATTCTGGCAAAATTTTACGTGACAATGCGCCATCTATTGGCAATCAAAGTGCCAAATTTCGGTTAAATCTATCTATGCAAACAATAGTTACAGCGGCTTTTGTGATTGGGATGTCACCTCAAATGTGGAACGTCCAGTATTAGGCAACCGTTTGTTTAATCTTGACACTGTCCACGGTTTGCTGGGAAATTCCGCAATAAACGTTTTAGCACCATACCCTTTCTCTTGTCTCAGCAATTTAATAAAAATGTGATCGTCTGCAGAAAACACCATTTTGTTATTGTGTACGTTATTATGGGGTCGTCCTTCCTAGAAGAAGGCCCCATTATGTATCGATGCTGTCCGTCTGTCTGTCTGTCTGTCCGTCCGTCTGTCCGTCTGTCCGTCCCGTGCCTCCACCTAGATGGAAAACGAAAAGGCCTACGAATACCAAACTTGGTAGGAAGGATCCCCGGGACACGAGCACCCCGTGGACCAATTTCAAGGTCAAAGGGTCAAAGGTTAAGGTCACGGCGGCTAATTGCGTTGTTGGCGAAAAATCCACCACCACCAAAGCACGCTCACCACGGAGCATCGTCAAGTCTAAATGATTCACGAGATGGCAGCACTTGATGTCGCCGTGTGGTAGCGCGCACGTACTCAACTGCAAGGACGGCCCCATAGCGAGCAGCCCCTCAACGGCTGCACACTCTTGTTTTGATTGCGTCAACAAACGTCACTTCCACTTGAGCGACTGCAGTATGTAACGCCATATTGTAACGAAGATATTTTGTTATCGATATTCAACATTTAATAACTTTGGCAAGAAATAAAATTTTTCAACGAAATTTGGCAATCGCTTATGGAATTCATTGAAGATTGAGTGTACGAAACTTTATTCCGATTTATTCAAATTTTTTTGACATTTGTATTGCACCATGTCTAAAGGTAAAGGGAGCCATGCCCCAGCTGGGGAGTAGGCGGGGTGCTCATCTCCCACTCGCGGCCGTTGAGCCCGTAGGTGGATAAACCACTTGAGTCCGTGACGCATGGCCAGTGCGACGCCAGACCTACGGTTACCTTCCCAGTCTCGGGGCATCACCGCCCTTTGACCGGTGCCAAATTATACTGCTTGGTGACAGAGCCACATGTGTGTGAACAACTTGCCTAAGGTAGTTGCCTTGAAGTTTTAAATGTGTTCAGAAGTTCTGACAGTTCTGTCGACGATATTTCCGTAACTGGAGAACGTGATAAAGTGTATGGTGCTTAAAGAGTTGATACCCTAAACAAATACCACTTCACTTGCTAGGAATCGCTCCATTCACAGATCCTCCTTGACCTCATTATTCAAATTAGAATCAATATCTGCAACCTGTGCTGCAGCAAGACAGTGCTCATTTAGAACGTACCTGGCAGTTTTAGTGGAAAGCGAATCTGTTAAGTCCCAAGTAATGGTTGGCGAAATCAAAACGACTTGATGGTCCTTGTTGCAACAGATTAAACCAGTGACACCAGAAAGTTTACTCATACTTGTGTCATGCGGGTGCAAAGGTCCTTGTGGAAAGGCCTGTAGATGCAGGAAACGTAGATTACACTGCACTCCTATGTGCAGAAACTGTGAGGGTCGAACGTCTGCAAACATTGCAGACGTCTCAAGTGAAACATTTAACTTGATTTTAAAAAGTGTTCAGAACTTTTAAGAATCCTAACCTGGTTTTCATTGATTATGTGTGCTTTTTAAATGCAACAGTATAAACTTGATTAAATGTTTTAAGTCCCAGTCTTATATATATT
>Ga0209454_1000542_pt1 | contig 20205 bp, 18 predicted proteins | sample WorMetHERISLAND1_2_FD_187400 | JGI IMG/M metagenome (GOLD analysis project Ga0209454, IMG submission 187400) | Marine gutless worms symbiont microbial communities from Max Planck institute for Marine Microbiology, Germany - Olavius geniculatus... | ecosystem: Host-associated > Annelida >... | reverse complement strand
TTGCCAAATCGTTTTTGTTCTGTAGGGTCCATGGTATACTCCCTTTTTACGTGTGCCCGAAATTGGACAGATAAAGGAGTATACACTATTTTAATTTTTTTTCTGCCGCGTAGCGGCTTCGTCCAACAAACAGGGGGAGTTGCAATGAACCGAATGACCCGGTTCTTTGTTTGGCATGCTCTGGAGGAATTTGCCCATGGATCAAAGCCGCTGCGGTGACGGTTCCTGACGACCCGATCGCAGATCATCAGTCAACCAGCAGGGGTACTTTCATCGGGCCGTCGGCGGTCATCTCAATCAGACTCTTGTCGGTTATCTTGAGCTCCGGTATGACCGGCAGCTGCAGAAAACTCATGGCGATGATCGGGTCGCTCAGGTGGCCGCCCAGCGCTTTGTAAGCCTCGTAGACCGCAATTTTGTCCTGCACGACTTTCTCGGGTGCCTCTGTGGACATCAGCCCGCCGATGCGCAGCGGGAGGGCAGCCAGCACGCGGCCGTCCTGCGACACGACCACACCGCCCTGCATTTCGATCAGCTTATTGACCGCGAAAGCCAGATCTTCATCGCGCCGGCCGATCACCGCGAGGTTATGGGAGTCATGCCCGATGGTCAGCGCAACGGCCCCATTTTTGATCCCGAAGCCGTTGACATATCCGATGCTGAAGTTGTTGTTTTGCCGATGGCGCTCGATGACGACGATTTTGAGTATATCCCGATCAGCATCACATCTCAGAGCTCCGTTTTTCGCTTTGAGCGTTTCAATCTTGTGCCCGGTGTGCAATTGCCCCGGAATCATCTCGATGACCCTTGCCTTGCGCTGTTTGGCATTTGTTTTGATCTGAAAATCCGCTGCACTGAAGCGACGAGCGATTTTCACGGAGTTGAGAATATTTTCATGATAGGGGTAATCCTGGACGTCGTTGACGATTTGTCCTTCCCGCGCCACCAGCTTGCCGTCCCGCAGGGTTGCGAATACGTTGAAGTTTTCCAGATCCTCGACCACGGCAATGTCCGCCCGGGTGCCGATACCCAGGCGACCGCGGTACGACATGTGGAAAAACTGGGCCGGGTTCAGGGTGGCCATGCGGATAATTTCGACCGGTTTGAGTCTCCAGCCGGATTCTTTGGCAAGTTTGACCGCCATTGTCAGGGTTTGATCGATGTGCCCCTTGTTGAGCAGGTCAAAGGGATTGCGATCGTCGGCGCAAAACATCAGCCGCCGGGTGTCGATGCCTTTTTCGATAACGTATTCGAGCAGTTCCCGGGTGTTTCTGGCATAGCTGCCGTTTCTGACCATCACGAACATGCCCTTGGCCAGGCGTTCCTCCAGTTCCTCGCCGCTGGAGCACTCATGGTCCGCCATGATCCCTGAATTGATGTAGGCCGACAGTTCAAGCCCGGTAAGCCCGGGGCAATGCCCGTCGATGATGGGGGGTTTTTTCTTGAATCCCCGCATCCGGTAGGTTTCGTAGATTTTCGCCAGCACGTCGATGCTGGATGAGATGACGCCGGGATAATTCATCATCTCACCGAGACCGATGGCAGATTTTTCCTCGAGCAGCGACTTGATATTCTCGACCGAAAAACTGGTGCCGCAGGTCTCGAATTCTTCGCTCAGAGACGGGACGCAGGAGGGAATGGTGAAATAAAAGCGCAGATTGGTGTAGTGTCCTTCATCCATCATCTGGCGCACACCCCTGACCCCCATGACATTGGCGATTTCGTGCGGATCGTTGATAACGGTGGTGGTGCCCCGGGGCAGCACCGTCCGGCTGAAGTTTGTCAGCGTCAGCATGCTGCTTTCAATATGAATGTGGGGTTCGATGAAGCCGGGCAGAACGTATTTTCCGCTCACGTCCATAATCTCGGTATCGGCACCGACAAACACCGGACTGTGGTCGTACAACCCGACAATGCGATGGCCGGTGACAATGATATCGCCCCGCCGGATCAGGCCCGAATGGACATCCACTATATTCCCGCCCCGCAGGATAAGGTCTGCGTGGTTGCGGCCCATCGAATTGTCGACGCTTTGTTTGTGATGGTATGCCATTGTGTATAGTTTTCCTTGTTTTTATGCGGTCCTATAAACAAAAAAAGGTTAATGCCTCGTGTAATTTCCTTTTTGAATTGATTCCGAAGCGGTGGCGTATTGGAGTACTGGAGTATCGGCTGAAATGTCGGCGCCATGATTGCAAAGCTCCAATTCTCAATCACTCCAGTACGACACGATTTTTATATACTGGTGTTATCGGTAAACCGCAGCATACCTTATTTTTGGTTATAGTTGCGTTTTTATATATTCCATAATCATGCCATGCTCTGAAGCTCCAGGCAACCTCTCATCCCCGAATTCCGGCGGTCGAGGAATAAGAAATCGTATCCGCAAGAATGAGATTGCAATCATCATAATACCATGAAAATCGAGCTGGACATGAAGGAATTTCAGGGCGCATCCATTTCCTTCGAAATCCTTGGCTGTATCAAATCTAGTTTTCAGCCTGCCCTCGTCAAAGCGCTCTTATTTGAAACTACGAAAAATCTATCTCACGCAAAGACGCAAAGACGCAAAGGAAATAACTAATATTATAATTTACCTTAGCGCCTTGGCGTCTTTGCGTGAAAATAAGCAGTTTCTTTTCCGATTAGACCGGATGCTCACGGACAGCGGCAGCGCTTGTATTAAACTTCACAGCTAACACAAAATTTAGGGTCCATCTGCCAGGGGGATCGGCGCCCGTCTTCGTCCCGCCGAGGCAGGACTTCGCCGCGGCAAGCGGTGGCCGACCTTACGATAGTGCAAGACTGAATTTTTTTTGATAGACCGGTCGTTTGTTTGGCCAGAGAATGCGCAGACACCCGATTCAGTCTTCGTCCGGTCGTGTCTTTTCCGCCAATATCGCCTCGATAACGCGCACAATCTCTTCGCATTTTTGTGGGTTCAGCGCATCCGGGTGAGGCGAGGTAGAGCGGCCTGAATCGTTGTCGAAATACCGGCCGGAAGCCGCCGCGAATTCATCCGAGAGGGCCGCGCGGGTGAGTATCTCGGCACCGATGCGCAGATCGCCGCCGGTCACACCGTAAGCCTCCTTGACCATCTTGCTGCCGAGCATGGACCGGGGATTGACCGCAATCACGGCCGGACCGTCATCCGCGAGCGAAAGTGCGAGACCGCGTGACCACATGGTAAGGGCCAGCTTGCTTTGGGCATAGGCGACGCCGTCCGACAGCCCGACCCGCCCGGCCAGCGCATCCTGATCGACGGTCGACTGGGCGGCCGAGGACAGATTGATTACCCGTCCGGACGCTCCCAGCAGGTAAGGGGCGATCGTATTGACGACAAAACGTGTATCGAGCCCGTCCTGCGAGACCAGCTCGGCCGCACGATAGACACCGGCATTGTTGATCAGCACATCGAGTTTGGCATGCCGTTGGGCCACCGCCCTCGCAAGCGACTCTACATCGGCGAGGCGCGAGAGATCGGCCAGGCAGCTCTCGACGCGCCCGCCGTGCGGCAGCGCGGAGAGCGTTTTTTCCACTTTTTCCAATTTTGCCGGGCTGCGCCCGTGCAACAAGACGCTGTGCCCCATCGAGATCAGTATCCCGGCTGTTTCCAGCCCGATGCCGTCGGTCGATCCCGTAATAAGAATGGTTTTTGGCATGGTTTTGTTTCCTGATATCTTAGTTAAGTGTTTTTTGGCCGCCCTGCACCTAATGTATGACAAACTGCCCATAACGCAAATTTATAGTTGTCATGAGACACATGGCCGATTATCATCGGTTACTTTTTTACCGGATCCTCTATTGGCAGATATCAAAGGAACTTTGCTGAGAGCGAAATTCAATGGGGATTGGCAACCATCTTAAAAAATCATGTAACCGGCGATCAGTATCGGGAAAAGGCCGAATTTCGAACCCGTCAATACCATGGAATTAGAAGTGCAGACAGCAGCCCGCCGGATCGTTGCAGGATGCCTGATGAACCAAAGGGAGGGAGTATGAAAACATTTGCCGACAGGGCCTACGATCTTTTACGGACAGTGCCTGCAGGCCGGGTGACAACCTACAAGGAGCTGGCCCACGGCCTGGGTACCAAAGCCTACCGGGGGATCGGGCAGGCCATGAAAAGAAATCCTTATGCGCCCGAGGTCCCGTGACATCGGGTCGTTTCCGCATCCGGTCGGATTGGAGGCTTTGAAGGGCGAACTTCGGGGAGTTCCGTCCAGCGCAAAATCGATTTGCCAAAATCCGAGGGGATCGAAATCAGGGGCCGAAAAATCAAGAATTTTAACAAGGTGCTCTTTCGATTTCAGGAAATTCGCCGTTGATCACTCGGCCAGACTTTTTACAATTGTCAAAATGTTTTTCTTGGCTTTGCGAATGTGTTTTGACATGGCCTTTTCAGCACCAGCACTGTTTCCCTGGGCCATTTTTTCAACGATTAAAATGTGTTCTTCGCTCGTTTTCAAAGGATTGGTTTTATGCAGATGGTCATATCTGCGCGAGATTCTGATTTGGCCGTGCAGGCTTTGGAGAATATGTATCAACTGCTCATTCTCGCTGTAAGTGGCAATCAGATCGTGAAACTCCTCATCAGCTTTGATCAAGCCGACAAGATTCGCCGAATTGGCCTTGGTAATATATCGCTCAATCAATTTTCTCAGTGCAAGAATCTTGCTTTCGTTCAGATTTCCGATGGCCTGCCGCACCGCCAGCATTTCAAGTGTCTCTCTCAAAGTATAAAGATTATCGACGTCCTTGGCTGAGTATGATCTGACCTTAAAGCCCCGGTTGTGATGAAACTGAACGAGTCCCTGCTCGGACAAGCGCACCAGCGCCTCCCTGACCGGTGTTCTGCTGATTCCCAGTTTGGTGGCAATTTCTTTATCCGATATTTTGACACCCGGCAGGATTTTGAAATTAATAATGTCTGATTTCAAATAGCTATAAGCTTTTAATTTGGTGTCGGTGTTTTTCATGCCAACAATTATGCCGACATTTTTGTATATTGTCAATTTCTTTTTGGAGGATCGATCAACTTCCGAGATTCGGTGATGAATTGAATGACTAGGATACAGGCAGCATTTCAGAATATTTGGCCGGCTATGCATCAGTATATATAAATATAATTATTTCAGCAGTATATAGAGTAATTGGGTCCTGGTTTTTGATCTCGTTAAACTTATAGACCATCCCGGAGTTAATGGGAAGACGTCCTAATCTAATTGTTGTAGAAATAATCAACCCACAGCCAGTCCCGGCTGTTCCGAAAAAAACACTTGACATTATACATTTATGTCGACATTATAGCATGCAATATTAATCTGGCCTGTTGCGAAGAAAGGAATAAAAAATGAAAAAGCTTACAGGTGTTGCCCCGGCCATGATCACACCTTTCAAAAATGACGAATCATTAGATCTTGAAAGACTCGAAAAGCATGCGGCGCTTCTTTTTGACCAGGGTGTGAGCGGTCTGTGCGTATGCGGGAGCTCCGGGGAATTCGAATCCTTGAGTCTCGATGAATGTGTTCAGGTGTACCAAAAATCCGTCGAAGTTGCCAAGGTCAACGGGGGCTACATAATTGCCGGTCTTGGCGGCAGAAGCACTTGGGAAGCCTGCGCTTTTGCCAAGGCGGCCCAAGAGGCGGGGGCGGATGCAATGCTGACTCTGCCGCCGTACTATTACGGTTTTAATGAGGCCGAGATCTTCAGCTATTATGAAGACATCTCAAAGGCGAGTTCACTGCCGATCATGATTTATGACAATCCCGGGAAAACAGGCGTAAATTTATCGGTTCGGTTTATTGCAGAGTTGTTGAGACGAATCAATTCGGTCCAATATATAAAAGATTCATCGGCTGATGCCCGCAAAATATTCGAGCTGAGACAGGCCACCGAAGGACAACTTACCATCTTTGCCGGCTGGGACAGCTTGATGCTGGAAGGGCTATTGGCCGGTGCCGAAGGGATTGTATCCGGCGGATCAAATTTTGTCGCCGGCAAATCCGTCCAGTTATTTAATCTGGTGCAGGAAAAAAAGTATGCTGAGGCGCTTGAACACTATAGTTCCTTTCAGCCGTTGATATGCGAGGTGGAGGATTACGGCCGGCTGGCGACATGGCTGAAATATGCAGTCAAGCAGGTTCATCACGACATGGGAATACCTCGCCGACCATACAAGCCTATTGATGAACAGGAAGCAAAAACGATTGACTCGCTTTTAGCTCAAACCGGGCTGATCTGAAAATTATGTCTTCGATGGGCAGGTGGGGGCAGAAGTCAAAACCAATGTAGCCGTGAGCGCTGCTGTCAGAAAGGAGTGGGGAATGGAAATTTCGGTGCTGGTGGATCAACCTGGAGAGCTTTGTGAAGAGGCAATCCAAGCGTTGGCCGGGTGGGGCCAATTAATTGTTCCCTCATCCAATGACCGATCTGAACTTATGAAATACCTGCCCGGTGTGGAAGCGGTTCTATCATGGGGAAACACGAAACTGGATGCCGGTTTTATAAAAGCATGTGCCCCGCAAACCAAAGTCATCTCCATAACCGGCATCGGCGTCGATAACGTCGATCTGGAAACTGCTGAAACATGCGGCATTCGGGTCGTCAATACGCCTGGCGTCAATGCCAATGCCGTGGCTGAATACACCATCGGGGCCCTTATTTCGGCGATCCGTCATATTTATTCCTCCGCCGGGATGGTTAAGCAGGAGAAATGGGTCCAGGCGGATGAGTTCACATCCTGGGAGCTCAGAGGATCGACCATCGGTGTTATCGGACTCGGTTCGATCGGCAAAAGGGTCTGTCAGCTATTAAGCGCCTTTGACTGTGATCTGCTGGGATACGATCCCTACGTGGACAAGACCGTCGGTACAGACTATTGCGTCGATTTGGTCGATGTTGACCGTCTTTGCCGAAATTCGGATGCAATTTGTATCCATGCCCCTCTGACCGAGGAATCATTCCATTTAATTAACTCGGAGCGGATTGCTCTGTTGAAAAAACACACCGTCGTGATTAACGCCGGCAGAGCGCCCGTCGTTGATGAAGACCGCCTGTATCCGGCCTTAAAAAATCAAGACCTCGCCGGATATGTCACCGATGTATTCCCGGTCGAACCCCCGGATCTGTCCAATCCGATCTATAAACTGAACAATGTCATTGCAACCCACCATATCGGTGCGATGACGGATAAGGCCGTGGCGGGTATGCAGGCAACAGCGATAACCAACATCAAAGCGGTCATACGCGGTCAAGCGCCGTCGAACATCGTGGTTTAACAGTTGAGTTCTTGAAAAAGGATCTAGCATGGATTTCGGTCTAATGTATCGAACGATGCCTTTTTTTATCAAAGGCGCTTTTATAACTTTTTCAATCACAGCTCTGGCAACAGTGCTGGGGATCATGATCGGGACAATCGTGGCAATTGGTCGCGTTCGGGGTACCCGGATTGTATCCAAAATCGCGTTTGTCTATGTTACGGTGCTCAGGGGCGTCCCGCTATTAATAACCATTTTTATCATTTACTATGGCTTGAACGCCCTGATGACGATCAGCCCGTTCACCTGTGGCGTCATCGCCCTGGCGGTTGTCACCGGCGCCTATCTGGCTGAATCGATCAGATCGGGAATTATGGCCGTCGATCCCGGGCAGTTCGAAGCCGCAAGTTCGCTGGCATTGTCCTATGCCCAATGCATGCGGGTGGTCGTTTTACCCCAGGCGCTTCGAAATGCCTTGCCTGCCATGGGCAACGAGTTTATCACCCTGCTAAAAGCAAGCTCGTTGACTTCGGTTATTTCCGTTGTCGAATTGACCCGGGTGGCCAACCAACTCAAAACCGGAACGGGCAAACCCATTGAGATGTATATAAATGCCACGATTCTTTATTTGCTGATCGTAATATTTTTTACTTTTATTTTGAGTCGGCTCGAAAAAAAACTGCGCGTATCGGAAAAGGATGCAACCACCTAGCCTTTGACCCGCGAAATTGGAATGATGGAACTTGATCTGATATTCAATAGCCTGCCCGAGTTGCTCAAAGGCGCAGGCGTCACTCTGGTTCTGAGTGTCGTTGCCCTGATAATGGGCGCCTTGCTGGCCCTGCCGATCACCCTAATGCGCATCGCCGGTGGGATCGTCTTGAAGCCGATCGCCAGGATTATTATTACCGTGGTAAGAGGCACGCCGCTGTTGGTGCAGCTTTATTTGGTGTATTATGGGCTTCCGCACATCGGCCTGGTGTTTGATAACTACACCGTCGGATTCATTGTGCTGAGCCTGTATATGGGGGCGTATTTGGCTGAGATCTTAAGAGGCGCCATCGAGGCCATAGACCCCGACCAGACCGAAAGCGCTTACTCTTTGGGGTTGTCGTATTGGCAGGCGATGCGCGTTGTCATCATACCTCAGGCGATCAGATTGACTATTCCGCCGGGATCGAATCAATTCATCACGATGCTCAAGGAAAGTTCTCTGGTCTCCCAAATAGCCATCGTGGAATTGACTCTGGCAACAGTCCGCATCATCAGCTTCGAATTCAGGCCTGTGGAATTGTTTATCATGGCCGCCATAATCTACCTGGCCATTACCACCGGATTTGTCGTTGTGTTTACATGGCTGGAGAAAAAGTTCTCCATTCCGGGTTTAGAGCTAAAAAAGGTGTCGTGACAAAAATAGGAGATTCGGAGTTCATGAAGGCTGAACAGGGTGAAAAATCAAATATGCTGCTTGAAATTACCAACCTTCATAAAAGCTTTGGCGATAACCATGTATTGCGGGGGGTTAATTTAAAGGTTCAAACGGGCGACGTCGTCGTTATCATCGGACCAAGCGGGTCCGGGAAAAGCACCTGGCTTAGATGTGTGAATCAGCTGGAAAAATTCCAGTCAGGAGATATTAAGGTTTCGGGGCAAAGCGTCCAGGATCCTCAGCTTGACATTCAGAAACTGCGTGCAGAAGTCGGTATGGTTTTTCAGCGCCTGAATTTATTCCCTCACATGACGGCCCTGCGTAATGTGACCATGGCGCCCCAAATGATTTTAAAAGTCAAAAAGGAAGCGGCTGAACGTGAAGGCCGCGAGCTGTTGGCCAAAGTCGGACTTGCCGGGAAAGAACACCGCTATCCCGGTCAACTGTCGGGCGGCGAGCAACAGCGTGTGGGCATCGCGCGCAGTCTGGCGATGCATCCCAAGTTAATGCTGTTCGACGAACCTACCTCCAGCCTCGATCCCGAGCTGGTAGAGGAGGTGTTGCAGGTCATGAAACAGCTGGCTGAAGAAGGCATGACGATGGTTGTTGTAACCCATGAAATGGGTTTTGCCGAAGACGTGGCCAACCGTGTGGTTTTCATGGCGGATGGAAGCGTTGTGGAGGAGGGGCCGCCGTCGGTGATTTTTAAGGCACCAGCTGAGGACCGTACCCGGACTTTTTTAGCCCGATATCTTAAAGATCAGAATAAATCGCCGGTTTAGACCGGTTTGGCGTTAAGCGGCATCCTGTCGTCTGGGCGTTTGCATTCATTGTCGAAAGGAATTGGTCCTTTTAACACTATCAATGAGTTGGTAACTAGCATGAACCCGAAATACTGACAAAAGGAGGAATCGCAATGATTAAGCAAAGATCTACGATGTTGTTAATTTGTCTGGTTGTCATCCTGCCCTTGGCGGTGTGCCTGAATGGCTATGCCGGCGGCAAAGAGTTGAAAATCGGGACCGAAGGGGCCTTTCCCCCGTTTAATTTTTTTAATGAACAGAACCAGTTGGTCGGCTTCGAAATCGATTTTGCACGCGAAATGGCCAAAAGAATGGGATACGAGGCCGAATTCATAACCAGTGAATGGAGCGGGATTCTAACCAGCCTGCTGGCCAAAAAGTATGATGTTATTATTGCCAGCATGACCATCACGCCCAAACGGGCCGAAAAAGTCAACTTCAGCGACTGGTATTATGTCGATGGCGACATAACGGTGGTCCGGCAGAATAATAATGATATCAATAAAATCGCCGATCTGGCAGGCAAAGTCGTCGGTGTGACGACAGGTACCACCCAGGAGACCGCAGCCAAAGCACTGAACAAAAAATTCCCGCTCAAGGAAATCAAACTGTATCCGAGTGACATCGAAGGTGTTTCCGACCTTATCAACGGTCGCCTCGACGCTTTTATCGGGGCCAAACTTCAAATGGCCTATCGAATGAAAACAAAAAATCAACCCTTAAAAATAGTGGGCGAAAGACTCAATGACAGCTACAAGGGTGCCGCGTTCAGGAAAGATGAAACCAAATTGCTCAAGGACTTCAATATGGCCCTCGAGCAAATGAAGCAAGACGGCAGCTATGAGAAATTGAGCAATAAATGGTTTGGTCTCAATATCGGCAAGGAATAGGCTTTTGCCGGGCTTGCAGGATTAGATGAAGCAAGGGATTCTAGAACGGAATCCCTTGTGTCATCATTATAGAATTGAGGGGTCGGGGAGTTCCTCTACCATTGTCTTAGCTATCGTTTATCCGGCCTTCACCGTCTGACGCGCTGTCCGGCCGGGGTATGCGCCCGGGCCGGCCGTAACGATGTGATTGAGCCACTTGGGTACGGCAGCTATCCCGCCTCGATTGGATCCGGCGCAGGGGATAGGGGGCCTGTACGGAGTCCCGTACTGATTGGTTACGGCTGGCCCGGGCGCATACCCCGGCCGGACGTGGCAGGGATCGAAAGACTCACTGGTTCCTTATAAGGTTATCAGTGAAAATTATTAAAGCAGGATGCCGGCTAGATTTATGCCAAATAGCGATAATCAAGCGATAAAACTGCCGCGCATGCGGCTGGTCCGCCAGCATTTTAACGCTGCAGCAAAGGCAGATATAAAAGCACAAATTGATGAACAGTGGCCGGTGGTCAGACGACAGTTAAATCTGCCTGGAGGATCGACCATCGCCGTCTGTGTCGGCAGTCGGGGTATTGTCGATCTTGCCGAGATTGTCCGCACGGTTGTCGCCAGGTTAAAGCAAATCGGTCTTAAACCCTTTATTACTTCTGCTATGGGGTCTCATGGTGGCGGATGTGCCGAGGGCCAAGCAAAGATCCTTGCCGGGCTTGGCATCAATGAAACCGGAGTTGGCGCGCCTATCCGGGTGTCCATGGATGTTGTTTGTTTAGGCCGGCAGGAGGGTATTTCCTTATATTTTGATAAACTTGCTTATGAAGCCGATGGGATCGTTGTCATCAATCGTATCAAGGCCCACACTGATTTCGTCGGCCCGACTGAAAGTGGCCTGATCAAGATGCTCGCTGTCGGCCTGGGAAATCGAGTCGGTGCTGAATACTGCCACCGTTCGGCTATCGAGATGGATATGTACGAAGTTGTCAGCCGTGTCGGCCGGGCATTGATTGATAAAGCACCGGTTCTGTTTGGCGTGGGGATAGTTGAAAATGTTGAACATCAGATATCAGCTTTACGCCTGATTCAACCCCTGGATATCGAGAGAACTGAAATTGAACTCTTAAAGCAGGCCAAAGAGAATATGCCCGGACTGCCGCTGGATGAGGTTGACCTGCTGATTGTGGACGAGATCGGCAAAGAAATCAGCGGCGCAGGTTTGGATCCCATCGTAACAGGGCGGGTCCCCGGCATCTTTGCCATGCAGCGCGAGCACCCCAAGGTTACTCGAATATTTATCAGGGACTTGACCGCGGCCAGCAAAGGCAATGCTATCGGTATTGGACAAGCTGATTTTACAACCCAGCGCCTGGTTGAAAAAATAGATAAAGCGGCCACCGCGGTCAACTGCATCGCCGGCTGCTGCCCGGAGGAAGCCAAAATCCCGATTGCCTGCGGCAACGATCGCGACGCCATTCTATCGGCTGTGGCAACCATTCGGCCTTGTCCTGTTGCAGAATTGAAAATTGTCAGGATTAAAAATACCCGTGATCTGGAAGAGATATATATTTCAGAGGCTTGTGAGTCTCATTTGAAAAAAGAGGTTGCGGGGCAAACCGAATATGCGCCTTTTGATTTCGATGATGACGGAAATCTGAGGGCAAAAGGCTGGTAACAAGACCGGCAAGGAGAAAGCAGATGGGCGACTGGAAACAACTCAACAGCATAATGATCTCATCCAACAGCGTTTCTTATGACGAAGGCATAAAAATTTTCTGCAGTATCTGGTAACGCCGGAGGAAGCGGATGTGATTATTTACGGCGTTCCATTTGATGCCGGAACCCAACGCCACGTCGGCACCAACGAGGGACCGATCGGGATACGACGGGCACTTAGCTTCTTTCGAAACTGGAGCTCGGAGTTGGATTTGTGTTTTACCGATTATGTTAAAACAGCCGACATCGGAAACGTCGACATGCTGTGGTACGACTATGAGTTCACCTTTAAAAACGTTGATCGGGTTATGACCACTATTCTGGAAGACAATAAGTTTCCGATCACCCTGGGGGGTGATCATTCCATCACCTACAGAACGATCAAATCGGTTGTAAACCGTTATCCTGACAAAAGGATCGGGCTGATATGGCTTGATAACCATCTCGATACCATGGAGGATTATCACGGTGATATTCATCATTGCGGAACGCCCTTGTGGCATCTAATGTCGGAATTCCCCGATCAACTGAAAGCCCAAAATGTGGTGCATATGGGGTCCCGGGGCTTTCAGCTCGGCAAGACGGGATGGGAAAACCAGAAAAAATTAGGCTTTCCCATGATAAAAGCGCAGGAGATTAAATTTGACGGCATCAGAAATGCCGTCAGCAAAGCCCTCGAATTGGCTCAGGATGGCACGGACATGATCTATATGACCCTCGATATAGACGTTGCCGAAGGTATTTATGCCCCTGGAACCCAATGCAACAATCCCGGGGGACTAAATGCCACCGAGCTGTTTTACATCCTGCGGGAGGTGGCGATGAGAACTAATTTGGTGGGATTTGACGTTATGGAAGTCGCACCCAGAGCCGACGTTGCCGAGGTCACCATTCAATTGGGTGCCTGTGCCGTTCTAGAGGTGATATCCGGTTTGGCCTGGAAAAAAAGAGAAGAACGCCACAAGTAATATGAGCCGTCTCATGCGGGGGAGATGCGTTTTATCATGTCCGAGAAACCCACCATCATACTCGATCAACCCGGGGAAATATTTCCTGATGTAATGAGGTATATGTTGACCTTTGCAGAGGTTAAAATACCAAAAACCTATGAATTTGATGAATTGGTGAGGTTGGTTGAAGACGCCGACGCCATCCTGACATGGAGCAAGACCAGAATTTCCAGGGAATTATTATCCCATGCCGGTGAAAAATTAAAAACCATTGCCGTAACCGGAATCGGTTATGACAACATCGATCTTAAAGCCGCCGCTGAAAAAGGGCTTATTATCACCAACACCCCCGGCGCCAACTCTGTAGCTGTGGCCGAGTACACAGTCGGGATGATGTTAACCGCCATTCGGCATTGTTTTAAAGGCGCCCTGTTGTGCCGAAACAAAGGCTGGGATGAGGGCGACCGGTTTAGCGGCAGAGAGTTGCAGGGAAGCACCGTCGGCATCGTCGCGCTTGGAAATGCCGGGGGAAGCGTGGCTGCGCTGCTATCCTCTTTTAACTGCAAAATTCTTGGCTACGATCCTTATGTCGACTCGCAAAGAAGAGAGGCGCTGATCAGCAAGTTTAGGGTGGAGATTGTTGCGACATTAGAGGAACTCAGCCAAAGAGCTCACATAATATCATTGCACGTGCCTTTAACAGATTCGACTTTCCATCTGCTAAATAAACGCCATTTTGAATTAATGCAATCGGATACGTGGATTTTAAATGTCGGCCGGGCTGCGGTGGTTGACGAAGACAGCCTGTATGAATTTTTGAGGGATCATAAAATCGGGGGGTACTGCACCGATGTGTTTCCTGTAGAGCCGCCCGATTATGATAAGCCGTTGTATTTCCTTGACAATGTTATTGCGACACCCCACATGGCGGCCATGACGCACAGCTCTCATCGAGAAATGCAGCTTAGAGCGGCTGAAAATGTATGGGCGGTTTTCAACAATAAGAAACCGATAAATGTCATTGAAAAATAGGTCCGATTGGCGATTTTCGGATCGGTACTACAAAATACGCTAAGCCCTGAATTAAGCTGTACCTGGTGACCGCCGCAGCTGCCCTACCGGACAAGCCAGCTCACATGCCCTGCAATACTTGACGCAATAATATGGATCTTGATCGCTTTTTGGTTTCACCCTGACACCGTCTTCGAATTTATCGATGGCCAGTCGGACTTCCCGATGTTCTTCCTCTCCCGCCGGTACCGCCATAACGGCTGCCTTGATATCGTTTTCCATTTTTACGTTGCAGGTCACGCGGTCATAGGACCCGTTGATCCCGGGCAGCACGCGTTGGCCCAGCGCGTCGGCCGAATAGACGGTTTTTTGAAAGGCTTTTATGGGGCAAGCCCGGCGGCAGGGTTGCTCGCAGCCTGCGCAGGGATTGAATTCAAGCGGACCGGTTGTTTCCGCCTTGCGGTTTAGCAAAAGCGCCCGGAAACGGATACGCGGCCCGTGTGCAGGCGTTAGCACCAGATTGTTCTTGCCGATACATCCCAACCCGGCCAACACGGCCGCATCTTTCAAAAAGATACCACCTTTTTCGATCATATACGGGCGCCTATACGTTTTGACGGAAAATGAAGTCTCAATCCATTCGGATAGCCTGGTATTGATCTCTATGAGGATACGATTGCCGGGCGTTCCTTTGCCGTCCCACCAGTCAAGCTCCGGTTCCTGCGCGCGGTGTTCAACCCCGATCACTGCTATAGATACTGCATCTGCCGGCCAATTCATCTCGCCGGGCAAAACAGCGCCTTTTTTGTCTCGCCAGTTCCCTTTGAGGTCCATACCGATGCTGGTAAAGATCCGGTGGGAAGGCGACGTTTTCAAAGCTTCGACGTCTGCCACCCCGGCAATGGCCGCACCCAACGATTTGGCTTTGGCAACAATCTTTTCAGTCAGCTCCGAGCTGGAAACTGAATTCATGGTTATGTCCTTTAATTTTTGATTCCCAATTTTGCGTTGATAGCACGAATTTTGCCCTTAAAGCAACCCGCCCAGTACGCAGTCAATGGCGTCTGTGCCCAGGTGCCATAAACATCCTAGTGCCACGGCGCGTATCTTCCATGAGGGGACTGCCAGAAGACCCCCGTAGACTGTCCCCGCCCAAAGCGTATGGAGGGGATGAAAACCGATCCCGCAACGGTTGGGATCAAAAATAGGGTCCGCCAGCAGATGATCCAAATCGATGACCATTGTGGCCACCATAATAATGCCTGCCTTCCACCAGTTCTTTTTCCAGAACAGCTTGGCCAATCCGAACGGCACCAGCAGGTGAAAGGCGTAGTGGATTGTATGCCGATAGATGTCGTTGCCAATTTCCATTTTTCGGACAAAAAAGCCCAGTCATTTGAAATGTTTACAGTGGCATGCATTAATCTATGTTGCAGTGTGCTGTCAAGTTTTTTACTTTTTAGTACAAATGTACTTGAAAAAAGTACATTTATATAATATCTACATCAAATAATACAAACATAGGAATAAACCCGACCGAATACCGGTCGGCCCGAAGCGAGTGGCGCCGATGTATGATTACAAGAGCAGAATAGAAAAGGGATTTCAGTATCTGGGTATCAGTGTCATTCGCTACCGCTGGGCTATTTTGCTGACGACGGTTGTGCTGGTTGGATTGGCTGCCGCGCAGATCCCCAAACTCAGCATCGCCACATCGGTCGAAAGCATGTTTCGGCGGCACGATCAGAGACTTACCGATTACCAGCGGTTTCGCGGTCAATTCGGACGTGACGAAGAAATCGTGCTGCTGATCTCCGCCGACAATATCTTCAGCCTTGAATTCCTCACCACGCTCAGGCAGTTTCACGCGGATCTGGAAAATTCAGTACCGCTGTTGAAAGAGGTGCGCTCGCTGGCCACGGCGCCCTATATCGAGCCCGTTGACGGCGGTGTGCGTGTCAGCGGCTTTCTCGACAGCCCGCCGTCGACAGAGCAGGAAGCGCTGCAGTACAGACAACGGGGCCATACCTATCCAGGATACCGGAATCGGTATTTTACCCCGGATGGCAAGCATGCCATCGTCGTTATCAAAACCCAGGCGCTTTCGGCGTTGTCGCCCGATGGCCTGCGATTGCGGGCCTATGCCCGGCGCGTCAACGGTGCCGACGGGCACCCGGCCCCAGGTGAACGGCAGTCCATATCGCAGATAGAGAATATCGCCGTCATCGGCATCGTTGAGGCTGTCATTAAGCAATACCAGTCCCGGAACTTCAGCATTGCCTTCAGCGGAACACCGGTTTATCAGTATCATATCGAGCCGATGGTGCGCTCCAATATGAAGAAGATGTGTATCGCCATTCTCATCGTACCGATATTGATCATGCCCTTCGTGTTTGGTCGGGGCACGGGCGGATTCCTGCCCCAGGTGACGGCAATTTTGGGCCTGACGATGGCCTTGGCATTGATGGCCGTACTCTCGGTTCGCCTCAGTCTGACCTCGACCATGCTGCCCTCCATCCTGTTGTCCATCGGGCTGACGGCCCCGATTCATTTCCTGGTGGTTTATTACAAGTACCAAAAACGGGTCGGCAGGTACCGAGGCCTTGTCGCCACTATGAAACATTCCGGTTTCCCGATCACCATGACCAGTTTTACAACGGTGGCGGGCTTGCTGACCTTTTCATTTTCTCATATCGCGCCGATCGCGGATTTGGTGAACTTCACGATAGTTGGAATTCTTTCCACCCTGGCGTTTACGCTCGCCACCATGCCGGCATTTCTTTCCATATTGCAGGTCGTTGAGGGGGCCGAAGGCGGTGAGGCCAAATATGAGGCCTCCGTTTTCAATCGAATCCTGCTGGCGCTGGGTCGCCTTGGGGTTTCTCGTCCCTATCTCGTTGCGATGCTGTTTCTGGCGAGCGCTGTTGTGGTGGGGGGCGGCATCCACCGGCTTCAATTTTCCCACAACCAGCTGCATTATTTCAGTGAAGAATCCGATTTCCTGCAGCAGGTCCGATTGATTGAAGCTCGCACCGGCGGATTCCGGGCACTGGAAATCATGATCGATACACAGCGTGAAAGGGGAATCGTCGACCGCGACGTTCTCAAAGGGATCGAGCAGTTGGATATGCAGCTGAGATCGGAGACTGATATTCAGGGGCGCGCATATGTCGGCAGCACCCGATCCCTCGTCGATCTCATCAAGGAGGTCTCCTGTGCGGCAAGGGAAGATAAAAAGGGTCGCTGCCCGCTTCCCGAGCAGGCGCCCGCCCTGGCTGACAGATTCGAGTACATCGATCGCCTGGTCCCCGAGGCGCTGCGAAAATACACGGATGCCGACATGCAAACAGGCCGCTTGACCGCTATGATGTACTGGCGGGATGCCGCTCGCGATGTCGATTTCATTGCACGGGTGCGGGAATATGCCGCCGCTTTGTTCGACGCGAGTGTCAAGGTGGCGGTAACCGGTGCCGTCGCCATCAATTCCGGCATCATCGATGCGATGATGACCAGCCTGTCCGTCGGTTACAGCACGGGTTTTTTGCTGATTACGGTTTTGATGATCCTGGTCGTCGGCGATGTGCGCCTGGGTCTATTGGCCATGATTCCCAATCTGTTGCCGATTGTCGTTGCTTTGGGCGTTATGGGATACCTGGACATTCCGCTCAATACCTACAACTTGATCGGCGGCAGCATCGCCGTTGGATTGGCTGTGGACGACACCATCCATTTTTTTCATAACTTCCGCAGGTACTACCTGAAATCCGGCGATATCGGATTTGCCGTGAGCGAGACTTTAGGATCGGCCGGCCGCGCCTTGCTGGCGACAACGCTGATCCTGGTATTCAGTTTTTGGATGCGACTGTACAGTGACCTGAAAGTGATCTCTGATTTCGGGTTGGTGCTGGGGATTGCCCTGCTTGTAGCCTTTTTAGCCGATGTATTGCTCGCCCCGGCCCTGTTGCGGATTATCTATACCGCTTTTCCAAGAAAGGTTCCCAAATACCTAAAGGGTGGCGCTGAACAGCTGGATACCCTGAAACGATTTAATGCTCCGAGGGCGCCGAACCTATGAAATCTATCAAACGCATCTTCAAGTATGCCGCCCTTTATCTGGCCTGTGTTGCCGCCATCGGCGGCGGCGTGTATTTTGCCATTGCCTTTTACGCTCAAAAAACATTTTACCTCGATAAGAAGCAGTGGAATCCGGCGGAACCTGAAACTCAGCATGTCGACCGGGGTCGTTTAAACAAGGCGCTCGATTACGTCGACACGCGGCTGCCAACCGCTCGCAGCCTGCTGCTGCTCCGCAGCGGCAAAACGGTCGTCGAAAAATACTACTGGCTCGGTGGTCCGAAGGCAACGGATTTCCTGCACTCCCTGAATCTTCCGCTCCTCCAGGTGTTGATCGGTATCGCCATCGATCGTCAATTGATCCGCGGACCGGAGCAGCCCCTGTCCGCTTTTTTCGCCGCCCACCTGACGCCGCCCCCCGCCGTTGATCCGGCGCCGCTGACCCTGGACCGCCTGCTAAGGGCACAGGCAGCGCTGCTGTGGGGTGCTGAAAACCCGGATTACTGGGATTTGTTTTATGCCGCGGACAGGGTAGGGCTCAGTCTGCAAGTTGTTTCCCGGCAGCAGGCCAAGATCCAACCGGCGCTGAACTTTGCCGCGGCCTATCTGCTGAGCCGTGTGATTGAACAGGTTTCGGGCCAGAGCGTGTTTGAGTTTGCCGACCGCCATCTGTTCCAACCGCTGGGAATTACGACCTACACAGGCGGGGGCGACAGCCTGCCGCACGATCCCATGGTGGGATTTCAGCTCAAGGCACTGGATCTAGCCAAGATCGGCTACCTTCTGGCCCGGGAAGGGATTTGGGAAGGTCGGCGGATCGTGTCCAAAAAATGGGTTCGCGGCTTATTTTTCAAGGCGCCTTACGCTGAATTGGATGAGGCACCGGGGGGCAGCTGGGTTAAGACCACGATCAGCGGACACGAGAGCTTGATGGTGCGCGGTGACGGGGGGCAATATCTGGTTCTGGTTCCGGGTCTGCAGATAGTCGTGGTAACGACATCAACGAGCCGGTTCGCGCTCTCACAGGATAATGGGCATGACCGCCTGCTGCGGCTGATCGTCGAGGCTGTGCTGGAGACCTCCGAGCCGGCGGTCAGGGCGCGCGGGCCGGCGCCGGGGTCGGAAATCGAGTCGGAAAGATACACCGACAGATTTGCGCCCAATTATGTTTTCTCCACCCCAGTGCCGCAGGACATACTGGATTTTTTCCATCAATTTGCACAGGACGTCCTCACCAAGGATTCACGCCGTATCGGTAAGCATTATGCCCGTGCATACGATCACAGCAGGGATGTTTTTACCTCCCCTTCGCGACTGATGTTTGGCGGGATTGCACCCCATCTGGAGTATGTTCACGTTACGCGCATACGGATCGAAAATCACAGAGCCTATCTGCGGGGCCGTTTGAAATTTCATTACCGGACTTATGCAGGCTCCCAAGGGGTGTTCCCCTTGGAGAATCTAATTAAACTGAAAGGCCGGTGGAGATGGCTCGGATTGCCGCAAAAGACCGCCCTGCTGGATCGGGATGACTATTTTGATGCCGAGCTCAGTGAGGAGCAGCTGCGGTTTGTGAATGACTGTTCCGGGCCCCTGGTGGGGGAATCATCGTTGTTCGGAAACGATGGAAACAATTGTTTTGCCCAGGCTTTCCAACTGGCCGGTGGCGGCAGAGAACTGCTGGCGGCCCGCCTGCAACCCTTTCTGCAGGGACGTTCCGGGGTAAGGCTGCATGTAACCGGCCTGCAAAAAAATGGCGGCGCCTACCGGGTACAAGGTTACATCGAGGGCAGCGCCCTGGGTGAACTTCGTCTGCCGGACGACCTGCATATGGTCAAGGAGAATGGTGCCTGGAAATGGCAGGGTAGTTCCTAGTGTTGCGTCCCAGAAATGACTTCTATTACCTTATGGTCAAATTGCGCTTTGACGACGATTTTTTATTCGTAGTGGCGGGGTTTACAGGCTGTCCAATAACCCCGTCCATCAGCGTTGCTCATGGCAACGAACTATAGGTCGTTTTCTATCAAAATAGTTGCTAAAAAACGATTATCATATTGATATTATTTGTAATATTTGTTATTAAAA
>Ga0209454_1000540_pt1 | contig 20258 bp, 10 predicted proteins | sample WorMetHERISLAND1_2_FD_187400 | JGI IMG/M metagenome (GOLD analysis project Ga0209454, IMG submission 187400) | Marine gutless worms symbiont microbial communities from Max Planck institute for Marine Microbiology, Germany - Olavius geniculatus... | ecosystem: Host-associated > Annelida >... | reverse complement strand
GCCTAGAGCCCATGTTTTACCATTCAGTAATCGTCGCCTCGTTGAAATTTGATTAAGGCAGCAGAACATCCCGCCGGCGCCGGTTGTGACGCATCCATCCCCACCCCGGGTGAAACGTGATACAGTGCCCCAGGTAGAGAGAGATAAGCGCACACTGCAGGTGGTGCCGGATGAAGCAGTGACGACCGTGCGGATTACTGATTAGTTGCCATAGCGCTTGCATCAGAAGCTGCTGGCTGGCACTTCGCTGGAACATGCTGCGCTATACAGCAGTCTATGCTGCTCACTACCTGTCAGTGTCAGTTCTTGAGCGCACGTTGAAATCTTCGTGTCGAAGCGTGCCAACACAGCGAGACGATGCCACATAACGGGAATGTCTTTTTGCACCAGCTTTCCTCGCTCGCGCTTTTGCGCTGTCGATTTTGGTCTTCATGACGATTCCATAACGACTAAAGGTGAGTACACGTTTCCGGAAAAAAACCTATGGTTTTTTCAACATATCTGTGTCAAACCTTAACCTATTTTTTATAATTTTTGGCACGAGTCGTCCTGAGTATTCACTTTATAAAACTGTTAAAATATTTTCTCTTTACATTGCCACGTCACTACGTAGAGCTGATGTAATTATGACGTTACTGCAATTTTCTTCCATCAGTTTTCCTGTTTTCATATCGCAGAGGCCCATTTAGACGTTATCTGTCCGCAAAATTGGCATTTTCGATGACGTCACGATTAAATTAGCTATATTTAGTGAAAAGTAAATGTTGAAGACAGGTTTTGGATGCTTTTAGTGTAGCGTATCATTGTGATAATGCGCGTTAAAACTTATAAAAATAAGTTTAAATTTGTTGAAGTTATTCAGGAAAAAGTGTAGGCTTTTTTCCGGACACGGTGTATCAGGGGCCTAAGTAACATAACGCTGTCTGCTTAAGCCGACCACGTGTGCACGAGTTAAAACTACAGAGTGGCCAGTGGCATATAATACTTTTGTAACCTAGTGAAATTTTTGCACGAAAATGCATTATTTCTGCATATTTTTTTGATTGCGGGGAGGACTGAGGAGGCTGTGCACGTCCTATTTTTCTGCCGCCACCCTTTCCTATTTTCAAATTCGGATTCGCCACTGTTTGATTTGCCACAATGTTTACTGTCAACCAATCAACCGATAAATCCCACTCTCAGACGTTTACTGATGTCCAAAACTGGTCTACTTGGAAGCTGCTGAAAAACGTAAGTTTACGTACGCTGCTCGTACGGCTGTGGTAAATGAAGCTGAATGTTGTCAGTGATAAATGAACTTTTGCAGTTTTATTATCGATACCTTCATGAATTTGGCTTTTATGTCTATATTTGGCAAATGTATTCAACTGCGTGCGTGCATAATTTGCGTTTCATCTCGCTTTACGGTGTTTCTTACTCATCTGTCAAGTCGTACGTGACATTTTTTTTCGTCTGCTGTAATAACCGTGCTTACTAATTAGAGGCGATATAAAGCCACAGAACAAGATTAAAGTTGTCAGCATGCACTTGAAAAAACGGCTAGGCCCTAGGCCTATTGCAGTACATGTAGCCTATACTTCCGCCGTGATATGCCCGTAGTTATTGAACATATTAAGCACACCGAGTTATGTTAATTGGGCTACCTCGATCTGTTATTAGTTTTTGCCGTATTTTCCAGAAGAACTAGAAAATGCAGAAAAACATTACTAAGTCACGTATTTTACTAATTCTATTTGTTTATTTAACCAGCGTAATTTCGATAAAACAAAACATAACAAAAATCGAAAGTAACTTCGGTATTTAATTAACCATTTTATTTATTTATTCGTTTGAATTTATCTAATTTTTTTCGCTGTCTGTAATGTACTGTATGAGGCATTGATGATTTGTGATAACAAAAACGAAAAATGCTCCGTAATGAAAAAAGGTTATCAAATAATATTCGACGAATAGCCTACGCTATGTTAATTACGCGCGAAAGCAGCTATGCTTTCAGCGCGTCTTAGCCATCGCAATTCCGTCTGTCTGTCTGTCTGTCTGTCCGTCTGTCTGTCTGTCACACGGGTGGATCAGGCAAAAACGGTGCAAGGTAGAATTACCAAATCTAAACCGTCGGCTGCCCGGAAGACTCTAGTTTCAGGAACCGTAAAGCTTTCCATAAATTCGAAGGGAGTCACCCCGACCGAGGGCCCTAAATGAGAGGAGAGTGGTCAAAATTTGCGGTTTCCGGCCAATAAGTTGCTGTATCTCAGTAACGGTGCGAGATAAGGCCTAGGTTACTATAAATCACTAATAGGAAATCGTATACTGGCTTTCGATTGGCGCCGAATTCAATGACCTTGGATGACCTTGAACGCCAAAATAGGGATTTTTTTATGGATTTTTAGGGCGATTTCGGGCTGCGACACAAAATCATTTACAAGGGGGCGCCACGGTACTGGCGTTGGTGGCGTGGCGTCGTTGGTAACGCGTTTCAGCTGAAACGAAGTTACTCTACGCCGGGCTCGGTTAGTACTGCGATGGGTGACTGCCTGCGGGCAGGAACTGCTATAGGCTTTCGCGCGTCCCATGAGCATTAGCTCAAATTTCTTTTTTTTTACTTGTCACAGCAGTCGAATACACATTTCCAGATAAATAGGTTTAGTAGTGTGACAAGCGGCAAAACTACAACCGTTCTAGATGACTTCACTGTGAGCTGCATGCGACCACTGGCTGTCGAAAAGTTGTCGAAAAAAATCTTCTTGTTGGAAATTTTTTGTCCAAAAATGCAAAACTGGTTCTGGAAAACCCCCATTTAAGGGAAATTTCAGATAAAGTAAAAAAAAATTCGAGCAGAAATAATCTTGTCTGTCGGAAAATTGCAACCTTTGCCCTGCCTACTTTTTATCTTTCGACGCCGCTGACTGCGACGCTGCACATCAGACGAAACATTGTTTCTAGGGATTTACGTTTCGCGTCGGAGTTTTTCTAACTATCCGCGTCAGCAATGACAGTATTATTTTCAAACGAGTGTTTTGTGACCACGATAACTCGTGAACCGCTACACGTAGCTTAATAAAATGTTGCCTAAACATGACATTGTCAACCTCTAGAATCCTATTAAATTTCCAGCTCATACCGGTAGATCACATAAGTCACATGGATTTTTGTGTTTTTGTGTGCATGATACTGTGGTTACCCGCGGAGAGTACGTAGACTTGAGCAAATACGGATTTTAGTCGTAATTATGTTTACAAATAAACTTTTATGCATTTTTACTGCTTTCAAAGCCGAAAATTTAAACGAAAACATTAAGAATGAATACGCTGTGAAATAGCCGTTTCTTGTCGCTTCGAAAGCAATAAATAATAGCGAACAATAATGGCGTGCGGTTTGCGTGAATCGTTGTCCAATATTCGTGTGTTGTTAATGGTGGGGGGTGTGTAGAGACGCTCTGGGGTTGGATCCCTGCAGTTCCTGTCCCTCGCCTAGTCTACTCTCTCCTCTGGTCTGCCTTCCCCAGAACTCGTCAAATCGACTCGATTTCGCAAATCACTGACTGTGACTGTGACGTCGGTCGACGCAACAGCCAGATAGAGGCAGCCACCGGCCGCCAGGATGTCTGCCATATTGGATGATTGATGGAGTACCTGTCATTGTCCAGATCTGGCAATAGCCGGGCGTCCCTCGGGCTGGCCGACGTTATTACCCGGAGAACCCGGACGTCAGTGCGACCGATACATCGCGAAAAACGATCATCTGGGGCGCCCTGGGTCGTCTGTAAGGCCAGGGGTGCGAGGGACGTAGCGTGCGCAGAGCGGACCTAGCGCGCCGTCCAGTATTGGATGTACCGGTACAGTATAGTGACTGGATGCGGTTGACGATAAGTGATTAGCTTCAGCAGCCGATTCCATTACAGCAACGCGCAGCAGCAGCAGCAGCAGTGTGCGGTGCATTGCTCTGATTCACGGTCGATGGCCCGCGGTCGCGCTTCTCTGCAATACCTCATTAACAACTGTGCAATCATAAGCTCGACATCCGACTGCTAAACGACTGACGTCGTCGTCACTATAGCTGGATCGCGCCGCCACATTCATATTACACAATGTATAAATGCTTTTTGATTGATCGATCGCTTGCAATAAAAACACTGTAAATAACAAGTGTTTGTGTTTCTCCTCCTGACCACGAAAATGTCTACCTCTTCCTTCGCCAGTGAGGTTGCGTTTTTGCTTCAAAAAAATTAAGTTTGTGTACGGTGTGCCTCGAGTATCGGTTGGCTCTATAGGCCCTACATGACATACGAGTTTTCGCCTGAAAAAGTACCTAGTTGTGAACAGTAGCTAACAGCTACCGTATAGTTAAAGTACCATCAGCGCTTCCTGCCGTTTAAGCCATTTAAAGTTAATGACTGATGACGACTGCCGCAACCTTAAGCTCAAGCTTAAGTGTAAAAATGACGGTAATTTATAACATTGTACAAAAATTGTAGTGTTGCTAATAATGTAGACTTATAATGATGGATGTTGTATTGAAGCCGATATTTAGTAACTTAAACTTAATGTCTGATGACAAAAATTTGGTGAATATGAGAAACTGCATATTAGAATACAACAGCGTATTTAGTCAATTAAGTAAATAGAAAGTCGTGTTTTGTTCAAGGTTTACTAACGTTTTGCCTCGACAAAATAATTATCACATACAAATTTTGGGATACCAGAACTTTTAAAAAAACCTATTTCATGTTAGGTATGAACCTGTTCGGCCATTAATTGCCATTTTATGACTTGAGAAAACCGCTGTCTGTCGAAACATTAGATTCATAATCATTTATTAGAAATGTCATCATGTCGACAGCAAGTCTGCTGCCCATGTATACTGTGTATGTGATAGAGACAGACAGACAAACGGATAGTCGGCTTCGTTGCGGCTATTGAGGGCTTATAGACATGCTGTCATGCTGTAAAATATTATCTATAGCGTCACACTGCAGAGGCTGCATTGCCAGGCAGCGATCGAGCGGACTGACTGTGTATAATTTCATCATCACTGTCATTGCAACCTGCTAGGTTTCACGCCGCCCGGGGCCGAGTGAATCCTGAATGTTTCAGACGAAGCGAGCTCGGCATCACACACTGGCAGCGACAAATAAATATTTCATCGCGCAGTCGTCAAAGGCGATGTAGTGCGGCTATAGTGCTGGGCAGTAAAAATGAAAGATGACTTTTGATTCGAACGGAACTGGACGGCGCAATGGACACTCTTTATTTTGACGTACAGCCTGCAGTGAACTGCACACCTGATGACCTTTGTGCTGCGCTACTGCTTATCATGGCGTGAGCTGTGCAACTTGCAAGTTGCCGGCGTTTTTTGCTAGTGAATTCGCAAGATCGGACTGACAGCTGACAGAACTCAGTGCATGCAGTATACACGTAGTTGCAGGTCGAACAGACAGTACATTCGAACTTTAAGTGGCCGCGCAGCTCTAACGGAGGATGGCGCCGGGCGCGGTAAGACAAGCGGTGTGAGAAGGGTTGACGCTGACAGTTGTCCACGTCGCGGTGGCGAGGCTTCGACACCCGACGCCTGCGACTTGACGCCCCGAGTTACCAACTCACCCCAGCACTTCATCTCTCGCTCCCGACCCTCTACCGTCTAACACCTTGATCCACCTACACAGAGGGCAAACGTGCCTCTGCCCAGTGCCGACATGTATGCAGCCGTCCGTCCAGCTGCCGAGCGTCTGCGGCATCGACAGTAAATTAGGTCTAAAGGCGATTAGGCCTAGTTTGCACTCTTTGCTTGAGACGTCTCACTGACAAACCAGCGCGCGTTTTGATACCCATAAGTGTAAAATTGTAAACATGTACGTTCGATAGACCTTTGCGTCAATTAATTTGAGTTTTTTGATGTCCGATGACTTTGACATGCTGAACTGAAAAATGGCGCCTATTGTTTATTTCTGCCATGGGAGTCATTCACATCAATTTGGTTTTGTGGGGTTTTTTTGGTTTTCGAGTGAAGCACATACGGAGAGACTACGGGAGAGACAGACAAACAGACGGACGGACACAACGTATAATGCGGTCTATTAGGACGACCACGTACAAAAATTAATAAATGTCATTCAATGACAAAGTTGTCTGTAATCTGTGTCTGATTCTCTCTTCTTTGCTGTCTCAAATCGTGCTTGGGTCGTCGACTAGATGCTAGCTAGACCACAGTGATGTTTGTCACGCCGCTCTGTTTTGGCCAGCTACGCAGATAGATGCTTTATAAATAGTTAAAGAGTGTCTATCTAGCTTTTCATACGAAACCCATTTCTGAACTACGGAGTGTCAACTGCCACATGGGATCACACAGCGTTATCTGCCACTCGACACGGGTGAACGCGCCGCGCGCCTCAACCCCAGACAGGCCAGTACTCGATTAACTTAACCAGGAGGGATGAAAGGCTGAGTTGACGTGGATGGTAGGTTACGTGGCGAATACCCGTTTGCAGGCATTCACTCATCCAAGCAGTAATCGATCCCGGCGTACAGGGCAACTAGGCTATGTTGTTGTTGTTGTTGTTGATCGGACACAGCGTGTTAACACTTTACCACGTTTAGCATACGTCTGAGGCGTGTAGAACGGGTGTAGAGAATACTACACTCGAAGTCGGGAGTGGACTACGACGTGTAGGGGCCTAGAACTCAATGCAACACGTAGGCCTATGTCGGTAGCACCTGCTGCGATCTATGACGTCATAGCTCCAGCTATCATGGAACTCTGAACGCTATTAGGCCCCATACAAGCTTCCTTGCTCTAGCGCTCTTATAGTCTTCAAGATACAGCCACTTTCTATATAGCATGTCCCAAAACACGCAACTTTCTACCAACGTTGATAATTTTTGGCATACAGCTGGCCAAGACGATACAATTGTGTGGGGTGCGTTTATTTTCCACCTCACCTTATTTGTGTCAATGCATCATCGTGTTAAACGCGTGTATTTGCTTTCATCGCTGACCTCGTCAGTCAGTCAGTGACACGGTGTTTGAGCGCACGACTGAACTTTTCGCATCGCAATACTGAGCACCTTGCACCACCTGCATTCTAGCCGCTGGCTGTTCGATCCGCGTGTTGCTGAAACAACCAAAGTCTTCGTCCTGGCGTGTTGCGTTACTTGCGTGTGCGTTGTTGGCGTGGTTGTCTGCGACTTGCCGACTAATGAACTAATAAATCGACACGTAACTGGCTAACCTTTGCGTCTTTCGGCATCGATTTCTATAGGCAACGAGTCCTGCGTGTGGATTATGGCACAACACAGCTGTGACCGTGGGGTGATGATAGGCGGATCAGAGACTGAACTCAGCAGCACTGCACAGAGCTCAAAGTGGATCGGACTACACACTACACGTTTATTGATATTGCAACCCAAATTGGCTGGATAAAGTGGGCTATACGAATACGACACAGTGCGATACGATATGATAATGCATATAACATAAAACATTTCTAACGAACAGGAACCGTACGACGTAAATATGTTAATGTGTTTGCAACTTTGCTCCGTGACAAGACTTTTTACTATAGGGCCTACCGTTGGGGTTGCCAGATAATACATGCAAAAATACCGGACATTTTATTTAGAGGCTTTTCCTCCTCTTCCTATTTCTCTTCTTTTTCCAGTCTTCTTTCTTTCCAAATTTAGCTATAGGTTTGGGGAGCGACGTAAGCTTTCCCAGCGGGTTTCGGGGCTAACTGCAAACGCATTTTAGGCATTCCTGACTCTCAAAACGCATCTTGTGAAACTTTTTATGTATGCTTTGATTTTATCACGGACATTGACGCAGCATCTGCGACGTTACGGCATTGTAATCTTTTACGAATCCGTTAAATTTTTTTTACTACATTCGCGCCGAAGAAAGAGATTATGCTTTTGGAGCGGATCTTGTTTGTTTGTTGTTTTTTTCTGTCTCTGTCAGCTAAATCCCTAAAAAAATTATGAACAAATTGACGATAAGCCTAATGATACTTTTTGACGGACGGGGCACGGCTCAGGGACCAGTCGAATAAATTTCACCGACACTGGCGATCCGGCCAAGGGGATTTAAATCTAGGATTCTTGCATTAGGATTTTTATTGGAAATTTCGAATCTAGGCATTTTCAGGAGTCAACATTTTATTCTGTATTTATGTACACTGTGATTCTTGTCGACAGACAATCTCAGCGGAGGTACGCCGTGTACACATTAGTAGTGACAGAAAACATACAGTAATTCTGTCACAAACATTAAAACGCTGTTCCATGTTCCCTGTTTAAAACAAAAAGATAGATAGGCTGTGTCCTAAGTTCCCGTCAGTAGGGAGTTTACAGAAGCTGCAGATAAAGAATGAGATGACTTTTAGCATTAAGCTCCTCAAAAATTTTAAATCTTACATACGCTATCTCATAACCAACCAGTTAACGCATCAGAGAAAATTACTGACGTTGTTTGGCGACACGAAAGAAAATTTGTTAGAATTGCGGCATGTTAGCGGACCCAATTTTTTGATCCGAACACGTTTCCTGTATACTTACGTGACACCGTCGGTCACCATAATCTGTCGCAATGCTGCGCTGTTGCTCAATATCGAAAAACTACTGCGGCATCACCAGCCGTTGTATTATTAGCAGGCATGCCGAAAGTCTTTTAAAATATCTGATTAACAAATTACTGCGTTTTCCTTCGCCACGATTACAGCATTTTTGGTTGACTCTACGTATGTAGAATTCCCTATCACGACCTGATGCATTTTTTTACTTCTTATAGCTTTCGTTGGTTGCTTTAGTGTTGATCGGATTTTGATAATCCTCAATTCACCGACAACGGTACACAAACACAGAGAATAACACAACAGCAACACAAAAAAAGAAAAAAATACATATACCAGCAGTCTATAGTTTATAACGATGACAATATTATCAAAAAACAACTTATTTATGCAGTTTTAGACTACAACGATTACCATTTACAAAAAGCGTTATCACAATCCTTGTACATAAGTCTGTCTGGTATTTTATTAGTTCTTCTGTCCGTCAGTCGTCGGTTTAGTTACTAAACTGTCTACTCTCTAGTTTAGTAGTTTTAAAGCGCACGTTTTCCCCAAAATTCTTATGTTCGGTATAACAAGCAGAGCACAAGACTCAGTGACGGGCATAAATTCGTTGGTCGTGCATCACTATAAGTCTGTCTGGCCCGTGCTGCTGCTGACGATGATGATGACGATGCCGCATCAGTTCAGTTGCTGTGACAACTTGACGTCACCTGCTGCAGCAACTGCGCGCGTGCGTGCGTGCGCCCGACCATCACTGACTGTGACTGTGCATTGTCGCGTCGTCGTTCACTGCGCATGCCCACGCACGCGCTATTTCCGCCCACAGTTAGTCGCGCGCTCTCGACGCTCAGCTTTCAGTCGCAGACAAACTCTACTCGTGCCGTCGCCTCTTCGTGTCCAAGTAAGTGAGAATCAGCATATCCGATTGAGCTTATGTCAATGATTAACTTTACAGAAATAATTGCGATGGAGGTCGTTGACAATAGCAGCCTTAAGGCAGACTCGCAGTTTGGCTTCGGGTAAGAGCCATGGGCCATTCTGCATTCATCAGCCTGGTGAACTGCAGCGGCATCACAAACATTGTCATTAGCGTTATTATTCTTATTTTATTATGAGGCGCAGGTTCAATATTTTAATCATTTTTCAGCGTCTTTGCTATTGATTTTTCTGATCAGCGTTACTAGACTTTGAACCATTTGAGAGTTGAGTTCGATGTTTGTTTCCACCTTATTACAAGTGCGACGGCGATTTATAGTATGCCTATACGCGTAACTGAAATAATCCTTGTTGTCGCACTCCAAGAAGGTAAAGGCATTTTGATGATTTTTATTCGTAACATTCCGACGGCAAGATAGGACTTCACTCGTAAAATTAGGTATATTAACCAAAATTGTTACGTTCGTTTAAGGACTGTTGTAGGGAGGGCCGTCCGAACAGTGTGACCCCTCCCGTATTCCGTTAACCCATTAGTGCCTGAATTATTTTATAGTTTGCCCTCAAAGTAGGTGTCCCATTTTTTGAGAGGCTAGGCATGAATGGGTTTTAAATGGTCAGCCGTTGCCGCATTTAACAACAGAATTGATACAAGAAATCTGAGCTAATGCTTACGATACGCGCGAGAGCTTATAGCAGTTCCCGTTCGCAGGTAATCTTGGTCTATCTCCATCCATTTCGTCGCTGCAATTTATGCTTTTGCAGTCAAAAATTGCCAAAAATCACCAAAACTCCCAATTTTAAACTTTAAAATCATTCAGGGTCGTTTATGTTGACATTTTTAAGAAGCTCGTCACCAGTGCTTGTTATGATAAGCAGCATGTCTGTGCCTATCTGCAATTATTTTCACGCTAGACAAGCCAACAACGGATAAATAACCACTTTTTAAAAAAGTACCCTTTTTTGTCACCCGCGTGCGCAGGCCTCCTTGAACCTACAGAGTCCGGACTGTTAAAATTTGCATTTAATGCTAAAATTTGATATGCAGGTTGTTTCGGTTTATCTCAGCCATTTCGGCGCAATTCACTCTTGAAATGCCTGTCGCAACCCGAAATCGCGAAAAATGCACTATAACCCCTATTTTCGGGCGTTCAGTCATTCAAGGTCATCGATTTTGACATTCCTAAGAAGCTTGTCGCCAGTGCTTGTTATGATAAGCAGCATGTCTGTGCCTATCTGCAACCATTTTCACGTTAGACGAGCTAATAGCAGTAAAATAACGCCTTTTTAAGGGAAAGGGGTGCCCCTCTTTCGCCTCCTCGTTCGTGGGGACCCCCTTTACTCAGGGCATGAATTTTTTCGTCACAAAATACTAGAGACTCTAAGCTATCATATGGTGAAAACCCGAAGTCTCTATCTTACCTGGTCTCCAAACAGTGCCGGTTTGTGAGAGACGGACAGACAGACAGAATTACAGTAGCTAATACGCGCTATAGCTGTGCTAGCTCTTGCGCGTAAAATGTGCTAGAAAAATCGGTTTGCTTGTGTGAAGATAATTTTCGCTATTTTGCTGTTTTGCCTTTTACTAATAACTGTTCTGTCTAGCACCTCATAAAAATTATGTTTTATAAGGACGCATATGGTTTATTTAATTTTCATGTTTTATGCATATTGTACTTGCGAAAGACTAAACCGTATGTGCTTCAAATACTTACGTATATAACTTAAGGCTTTACGAGCAACTATATAGGCTGCTGGTTAAGATATGCTCATCCGAAAAGTCTAAAAACAAAAATTTTGTTTGAGAACTTATAGAGAAAGTTAAGAATTATGTACAGTGTATGCCTCTACTGTCTGCTGTTTATATGCAAACGGAAAGAAAAGCTAGACTCGCAGGTATATGTGACTAACAGCGTTTTCGTCTCTTTTCTGTGTATACGGCGGAACACGTATAAATAGCTGTAACGTACGTCTTGGGGGTAGAGATGGCCCATTAGCCGTCCTGACTGGTGTCTATGATGTCCAATGCAGCGTTAACTTTCTTGTTAGTCCCTTGGTTCTTCTTTCTCTTTCGCACACACCAAAAGAGCTTATACGAAGGAATTGTCGGCATCCACGCTTTGCCTCTTAACTTCTAGATCTTTATGTTTTTGTGCTTGATTGTCCGTTTATCAGTGTGAATTACACGTCGTAGCACGTCGTAGGCGTACTGGACCCATACTGTGACGTTTTGAAAACTTTTTTGCCATGGCACAACATGTAAAAGCAAACATTGTCAGAAAATTCACCAATGCCGAAAAATGCACCTTAATTGCTCAAATTAGGCCACTGCTCTCGTCTACAACTACAATTGAATAAATTAAAATGGGAAAATAGTTTTCTTTCACGTCGAATTCGGGAAACATCTGTTCGCCATAGGGCCTACATGCTCAGTGCACAAGCCTACAAAGATGCTGTCTGTATTCATAGTTTGTTCATATTCATGTCGGAGCATTAAGATTTCATGTGGGACCAAGCTATATGCTAGCCGGATGACGGCGGCAGAGTCAGATGTGACAGCAGGTCACATTAAATGACAGATTGCTGGTCTACAGTTATTGTGAATACAGCATGCAGTAACGACAGCATCGACACGGTCTGCCTAAATACCGCACATCACCGCAGCTCACCACAGATCAGCTGAAATGGCGCAGTTAGTTAGAATCAGAGTTAGACCGTTAGGGTTAGGAGTAAAGTTGCATACATGGCAGAGTTGGTTAGCGTTAGCGTTAAGAGTAGTGAGTGCCATCTTGGCTGATCTGTGGTGATCTGCGGTGATCTGTGGTGTTTAGGCATATTCGCATAGACATTGGACGGGTTCATTTGTGGGTTGAGTTGAGTTGGGTTGGGTTGGGTGAGGCCTAGTCGTCGGGTCTAGATTTTTTTTGTGCGTAAGTATATTCCATTGTTACACTAACGACATTTAAATCTACATAATTTTTTGTTAGTTTAGTTTAGTCAGAAAGAGATTTATAGTCGTGTTTGTTGTTTGATGCTGGTTGGCGATGGTTGTTTTTCCGGTCACAGATATAAATGGTAAAGTGGCTACAAGATTTAGTTTGACATAACAATCAGTTAGTATAGCATCTGAGTTATAGTCTGTTAACCAATTTGAACCTATCTTCATACGGCAGAATGACAGAGGCGTCAATGTAGATATACTCTTGCTAAAATCCCAGCTTAAGCATTGGCCGTAAATGTATTTTGGCTTAGCGACAGCTGATAACTATTCCCTTAAGACTTTTCGCAAGTATATCGTCATGTTGTAAGGCGCGTACAAAGCGAACGAACTATACTGAACTGAAATGCTATGACGTAGTTCTGTTGTTTCAGTTTATTTCATTTTAGTTTAGCTCATTCCGTTTGCTCTGTAGTTGTACGCGTCTTTAGTTTGAACGCAGAAGTTTAATAGTTTTCTTTTTAGTTTCCTGTTTAATATCTGCTATTCCAGGATATCTATACATTGTGTTATTAGCTTTTACTGACGTCGTTTAGCCCAGTAATCTTTTCAGCACAGGGTAAGTTATTGCTCACACCAATGTTCCCTGCTTGGCAGTTTTTTCCCTCTGCGGAACTTCGATCTTGCTGAGGTTAAACCCGATTTGGCCAGTGTGTATGCAATCTTCATTGATTGTATGGCTACTGTATTATTTTAAAGGACGGCCCTTATGTGGAAGAAATTCAATTTAAATTTTAGCGAGACCTGTTGGAGGGTTATGGAGGGAGAACATTTTAGATATTTCCATTCGGTTTTGAGTTGCCGGTCGGCCTTACATTGTGCTCTATCCCAAATTATTACCTGATTGACAATAATGTTAGTGTTAGTAGTCTTGGTTTAGGACCTGCGGTTGCGCACAAAGCGTCAATTTTATCGACAGTGGCCGGAGGATGGACAGACTAAGTGGGTCTGGGTATTTGATTAAATGACATAATGACGCTATACTCACGAACATATCATGTACCGTACGCCCAACTCGACGTACAGTAACGTTGTTGACACGCGCAACTCTATTAGCATTAAGAAAATGCCTACATGTACAACTGTTTTTATTGGGCCTTTGTTTCGTTTTGTATTTTTTCTTTTTTTATTTTTCACTTTTTCTTCGAACCCGAAGAGCACGCCAAAACCAAAATTTTGGCAAAGGACGGCCCTTACGTGGAAGAAATCCAATTTAAATTTTAGCGAGATCGGTTGGAGGGTTGTGGAGGGAGAACATTTTAGATATTTCCATTCGGTTTTGAGTTGCCGGTCGGCCTTACATTGTGCTCTTTCCCAAATTATTAGTTTTTCCCTCGGCGTCGAAGCGCGTAAACACCTGTTTGTTTCGGTCGAAACAGCAGTTTTAGTACACGAGATCAGAGTGCGACTTTTGATTATACCTAATGTCAGATCACATATTAGCTGCACGTAATTGCAGAGTGGGTCGTCTGATGAATGAGTCTTGGCGAAGAGATGTGTTGGACAACACGGTATTGCCCAAACCCCACTAATGCGATATACTGTGGACTTGCATTAGAGGCGTATTTGCGACGATGCGCTATACAAATTGACGACCTTTACCTTTACTTTTACAAGTAGCTGTACAACATTTTGACATGTTAAAATGTTGCTGATTTGCTGTAGGCTTTCGGTTTGTTTCGGATTTGTCGCACAACGTGCGTGCGATTAGGACACAACCATGCACAACATAGTTGTAGGGCCTACAGCATAATCGCAGGACAAGTTGTTTGGTGCAAGTCCATATCAAGTCGAAGACCTATACAACAAATCCGCGGCACCCCAGCATGCCAGGATCCTTTGCAGCACAACATTTTGTCCAGCAAATACAAAACAAATCAAAGTAGTGCATTTTGGGCCTGGAGGAGGGGGCTTAATTACATCTGTTAGGCACACAGTAGCACCAGTGCTGTTGATTAGCACTCTATCCCATGTGCTGTGTAAAGTGAGTGACTTTCTGCTCGTAAAAACGTACGAAGCGACAGATCTGAACTGAACTAAAATGAAACAAAACAAACTGAAATAAAACCCGCAGCCCGCGGCTATTATTTCAATTTAGTTTATTTTCTTTTATTTTATTTCGTTTTATTTCATTTTTGGTCCGATCGTTAAGCTGTAAGCTTAAAGGTCTGGCCCTTTGCTACGGTTGTCGTCCGTTCGTCATCCGTCCGTCCGTCTGTCTGTAACTGTGTACTGTGGCTAAAGGTTAAGGCGTAGGGAAAAACCTTTTACACGAATAATTAGCTATAGGTGTTAAACTCGGGTGTGCAAAATTTCAGCCATCTACTCCAACGGAACATTCTCAAATTATGAGTTGAATGAAAGGGGGGTATGTGTGTGTTTAACGAAAACTGGACATATCTCGGAAAAGGTGAAAGATGGGGCCTAAGTTACTATTAATCACTAATAAGAAGTGACATACGCCCTTTCAAATGAACTGAAATTATCGACATTGGATGACCTTTAAAGTCAGTGACAACCAGTTCGGTCGGCCCCACCCTAGCAACAGCTGGGCGTCTTGTATTTTTGTCCTTTTGAACACATTTTCACGGTCAGTTTGCATGCTCGAGTTAGTGACGGTGCATGACATCCGATGATTGTTAGTAGAACACTGACTCAGTCATAGCTTGACTTTGATAAGCTGAAGTTAAAACAATGACTACAGTAAAACTGACGGTTAAAATCCGTATTTACCACATGGTAGCAACAGAAAATATTACCTGATAACATTGTGTAAAACAGAAAAGGAGAGAAACAAGTTATTCGTCATATTTAACTAAATTTTAAAACATTCAAGTTTAAAAAACGAAATAAATACACAAGCAGACAAAATTAAAACATGATGAGCTAGAAAAGCAAATCCACGCGTTGGCTACAAAACGGCCGCTAAAACAGTAGAGTTTTTAGATCGCATTTAGTGCCGGAGACTTCTTGAAGCGACGGTAGCAGACTGTTCCAGGCAGCGTACAAAATAGCGCATTAAATTGGGGCGGGTCAATGGTCTCACAAGAGCGGAAGACCGAAGTCGCAACCGTGAAACGACTGCGGCTATTCGACTGACATTATGCTCGCCATTGAAAAGCTGTGATGGCTCTGGCTTGCGTCATATGTTCAGATGTGTAAATAAAATAAATACGGAGTGGTCTACAAAAATGTAGCCCCTAACAATATTTTTACTAGTTACATCAGTATTTACGGCAAAAACTTAATTAGAAGCTTATGCTTCTTAGTGGGCCAACCTGAATATACAAGTACAAAGAAAGTTTCAGCGTATTGATTACGCTGCTGTGGTGTGTAATTGTTATAGTCGAATTGTTCGCGTGACTCCGAGAATGTCGCCCAGTTTAACACTGTCAATCGCGTGGTTTGCGTTCATCGTCGTCATTCAACAGGCGGAGCTGACTTCAGTCGGTCAAACTAACGGTCAGTTATATTTCTTATATAGAGTTCGTCGACGCAGTGGCATAGGCTAACCAGAAAAATTCTCGTGAAAAAATATCTAAGTCCATCCCGAGCCACGGTGTGATAGCCAGGCTGAGCAGATCTGGCTGGCTGTGTTAGGCCTTATATACCCGTCTGTCGACGGTCACCCATCCAAGTGCTATCCGGTCTCGGAGTCGATTAACTTCGTTGATCGGACACAACGTGTTATCCACTGCACGAAACCATGCACCTGAAAAAATTCATGAGAAGCAAATGTAATGGCAACGTGTTGGCGAATCTAATGAAATCTTATGCCTCTGTTACTGATTCTAAATTCCAAATCGATAAAATGAAATGCACACATAAAAAGGTATTGCCCAATGCGTAGGCGATTTTCACTTTAAAATTGCCGGCAAATCGTCAACATGTGGATTGTAATTAAGTGCTTACGTTTTCCTGGCTGCCGCTGAATTATACGTGACTGATACAGTGTATAGCGCGCTTTTATGATAACAGCTCAGCGGCTGGATATTAGAGCAACAGCGTTTCGCCGGGATTGTTTAAATGCCCAAATGAGCATTCCTGCCGCGCGTAGGCCTAACTAAGCAAGCCGCATTGTCCGTGTTTGTCAACGTATTTATGTAGTCAGTATTCGCGGCGGTCAGTAAGTAAATCTCACTCATTGCGTTCGGTTGTGTATATAAACTGGGTTAGTGTGTAAGTAAGTAGGTGATTTCGGCCAGCGTCAATGAAGCTGCAGTGAATGCAGAATGGCGGTCAAACAGTGCGCCTGTAGGTTGGTCGGCGCCGACTAGAATGTTGGTTTCCACTAATGTGATTTGACGGGGGTCAACTATGACGTTGAGAAAGTTATGACGTGGGGTGCAGTGTGACACAGAACTGTGTAGGCGTACTGGTATTTACTTATTATCACAGCCAGCCGGCAGCCAGTAAAGGAGAATATACCACATAGTTCTAACTCTCACGAGGCTAGTCGTCTGCGTTCTTGGTGTAGCGATTCAGTACACGGCTTTAAACATACCGTTCTCTTAGATTTACTGTTTATTTTTCAATCAGTCGTTCGATCAGTCAACCAAAACGCCCTGATATAGCGTCATGAATCGCGTCAGAATCAAAGGCACCCCAATCAATATTATCCGTATTATGGAGCGTCTAGAAATTAAATAATAGTAACAGATTACAGTAATAATCTTCGTAATAAAGTAGTTACATTGCGAGGCAGCGTGGCAACTCGGCGTGATTGCGTATGTTCAGGAGCGGGGTCGGTTCCCGCGGCGTTACATGATCTGTGGACGGCTAATCCAGTCTCACGCACAATGCCTGGCAGTCCACTCAGTCGCAGATTAGCTGTCGCCGTCCGTCCGTCCGTCGCCTCTCGTTTCGCCGTCCGGCCCTCGGTCGCTGGCTCTTGCTGTGTTGATCGCGCATCGCCGGTGTCACATTAAAACGTTCCCCCATGAAAAATCCGCCCGCGAAAAAAAATCATGGCATTGATATGTTTCCCCTCGTTAAAATATCACCGACAACATAAAAAGTCTCCCCATTATAAGATCGCCTTCCAGAAAAGTCTCGGCCGGCGGACAATTTACCGGTAAAAATCCTCCCCGCCCGGGTGGCCGCCGGGTAAGACGGATTTTTACCGGTAAATTGTCCTTCGGGAGAGACTTGTCTGGGGGGAGGCGATACTATAATGGCGCACCGGTCGTCGTCGTCGGCCTGCTTTGGTCAGCGGCGGTGCAGGCGTGAATGTTGAATTAGGTTTCTAATGGCGTGCTTGGCGAACTGGTGACCGCTCGTGTTGTCGCAAATTCATTCGTCCTGTCTAGCGACTACGCGCGCGCTGTCGTCGTGCGCCGGCGGGCGTATCCAAAGCTTCCACTTCCGCTATTTGTTACCTGCCACCTGCTAGTGTTCCATAGTCGAATAATTTTGCGACCAGTATGTTCTTATTAGGGTCCACTTTTGCAAACATGCTTTTTATAGACGATACTTTATGCGATATTTTGTTCCTAAGACGTTTTGAAGCTTTTGTGCATTCCTGCACTATTCTAGCGTGTGTGTCAATGAAGTGAGCTCGTACTACCGGTATGTTATTGATATTTTGTCCGTTATTTGGTAAAATGATTTTGGTATAATGAGATCATTAATTTTTTAAGAGCGAACTTTTGTCGTCAAGAACTGGGGAATAGAAATCTTCCGTTGGATTAAGCTATGAGCCAAGCACACAGTTCCTGCTTTATTTTCATTTTGGTTTTTTGTTTTATTTTGTATATGTCCGTTGCATTTTTTTTTGTTTTCTTTGTTTTACTGTTAGCATTATGTGTTTGTTTTGCTTTTTGCGCTTAGTCATACATTGTGGCCTGTTTTGTGTTGTTGCTGCCGTGACTAAAAAAAATAAAAAAAATTTTTTATAAGTTTGTTTAGAGCTGTTTTTCGCCTGGATTCGCTCTGCCGCCAGTGTCCACTTGCATTTGGTCAGCATCAGAAGCAAATGCGTCCGCCGCATCACTCCAGCTGCTGCAGCTGGCCGTCGTAGCTTAAGGCCCACAATCCATTACTTTGATTTGTTGTGGATTTGTTGGACAACAAGCCGTACAACATCGTGTTCAGGATTTGTTGCAAGCCTTCGAGTTTTATATATTTACACATGTATATGCATATATTTGCAGCGGACTTTCGATTTGTTGTAAACTTGTGGCGCAGCTTGATGTGCGTGTACAAGAAATCGACGACAGATGGAAGTAAGTGGAGTTTGTGCGTATACCGGTGTGTGGTGACAGTGATATCTGTCGGTCGGTCGGTCGGCACTGGATGTCAGTCACGGCGCGACGATATTTCACGCTGGCGCCGGCTGCGGACTGGCGGGCCTCGGCGAGGATTAGTCGCCGCTGAACTGACCGGGCCGGACTGGACCGTGCGGCGCCCGTCGCAGACAAGCTTGCAGTTGAGACGGTCAACCGACCACTCGCCGCTCGCCAGTACATTGAACTGACGGCTGACTGCAGCAGCGCCACGCAACGCTGGCGAGCCGGTCCTTTCCAACGGCCATGCGCCTAACTGTATCGTATGTGGGAGAAACGGAGCTCTGAATTCTGAAACGAAAACTAAGTCAGAAACGCAGAAGAAAAACACACAAACAAAGACGCACACACACACAGCAAGACGCAGATGCTACTCCTATGTTTTGAGTCTGATCGACAATTAGCTTCCGATGCTAACGTGTAACAAAAGTTCGATTTCTGTCTTGTATGTAACGTCTAGGAAAGCAGAGCAGCAGCTATCGTCTGGTTGCATGTACGGGCAATAATGAATATGCAACGTTTATGGGGTTATTATAGTCCTATTCGTCAAACTGCCAGTTTTAGTGAGGTTATGGTTAAAATGGCTAAATGCTATAGCTCTTTATAGGAAACCTATCTCAGAGCTACGGAGCGTCACCCGCCGTATGGGGTCACACAGTCTTACCCGCCACCCGACACAGGTAAACGCGCCCCGCGTTAACCTCTGCCAGATGGGCCGATACTCGATTAACCTATCCGCGGAGAGATGGAAGGCTGAGTTGTCCTAGGCGGCTGGTTACATACCGAGATGGTTTACCTGCCCGCAAGCAGTCACCCATCCAAGTACTAACCCGGTCTGGCGTAGAGTAACTTCGTTGATCGGATGAAACGCGTTAACGCTATGCCACGCCACCAACCGCCGTATTCCCGGGAAAGCGCACGTTGTGTTTGATGCAGTTGTTGAGCGGTGGCTTTGCATCACTCACTGCAGGCAATGTGAAGCCCCCTATATTGACTATTGTCTATTGTCGGATTATATTAGGGTTTTAGGTTAGTGCAGTTCCGTTGCCTTGTTGTTTCTGCTTTTGACTTTCTTGGTAAAGTTGCGTTGTCACATGCCTTTTTAATTCTTTTTCTATTTAGCACAAAAATGATGATGATGAAACACTGTCTATTCAAGCCAGTCTGAGAGCGGATCGCAATTTGTGCGATCCAGGCACCTATGGTCCGTTTATCATTTAGCTATAGGGGAGTCGCAGACTTTCTACAGTGCGTATAGCACAGGCGACGCCGTCATGACGACAACGCTTTTATCCGTACAGCGGACGGGACTGCAGTCGCTAATGCGTTTGGTCATGTTGTTTCTGCACATAATATACACCTTACACTGTCTTCGTTTTCGTTAAAGCTTTTTTACCCGTTCACGCTTCGTAAATTTATAGCATTTTCAGTTCGCTGTTTACAAATCTTTCACACTGTCACACTCACTGTAGCTTCTTAGTTC
>Ga0209454_1000539_pt1 | contig 20261 bp, 9 predicted proteins | sample WorMetHERISLAND1_2_FD_187400 | JGI IMG/M metagenome (GOLD analysis project Ga0209454, IMG submission 187400) | Marine gutless worms symbiont microbial communities from Max Planck institute for Marine Microbiology, Germany - Olavius geniculatus... | ecosystem: Host-associated > Annelida >... | reverse complement strand
ATAATAATATATACTATATGAACTTGATTGCTGAAAAATCTAACACTAAAACGAATATGCATATCTATAAACGTTGTTAGTTTTTGCTCTCTGTGATAAGCCAAACAAGCCTGCAGTTGTTTGGGCTGACATCGTCTGCTGACTGCACAATAGACAGCTCGAGATGTCCAGCTGGACTGCCGCAGCTCTGCGACGGACGTTCACCGTGCCGCGTCAAAGTGGTGGTCGTTGGCGCTGGCACGCTGAGGTGATGAACCGTGTCGGAACTCTGATTAATAAAATCAAATGTTTAAATTAAATGCCACTGACTTTTTTGTCCGTGTGCTATACATATATTCGTATTAACTCTACGCACTATCTGCAGACTATTATGAACTGAAGTCTGAAATAAACTGATGTGCATAGTGTTCCTTACTTGTTTTATTGTTACAGGCGATGAACATTTTAGCCGGCCGTACTAACGGTCGCGCCATTGGTGCATGTTTTTTTCTGTCTCTCTGTCTGTTGTCTGTCTGTAACGGATTTACTATGGCCAAACGGTGCGCCTTGGCAAAAAAAACTGTCTGAAAAGCAAATAGGATTGTCCAACCGCTACCCTGTAGCCTGTGGTACATGTGGCTATCTGCAGCGGTTAGGCTGCAATTTGCAACGAAAGTTACCGGCTGCATAGGCTATTATGTTTGCAAACAGTTACAGCTGGGTTTCTTGGTTTAACACTTACAGTTACACCAATTTATACAGCTAAGAGGCACAAGTAGGGGACTGTCCCAATTGCACTTGTGGCGACGTAGCCCAGGGGCCATCGTCCAAGACATTCGTTGACGGTCGACAGCGGCAGCACGATTACTGCTAGCAGAAAGTCACTCACGGCCAGGTTGCCTATCAGCATGTTGGAGACGCTACGTAACGACCGGTAACGGAACAGTGCTATACCGACCAACGCATTACCGCCTGCCGTCACGGCTATCATCACTGCCAACATGGCGGTCACCACAGCCATTTCCGGTACGCTGAAGTTGAGCGACCACAGCGCTACCCCGGCCGATGACGTCAGAGTCGATGACGTCACGTTGTCGACGACGTAGCTCCAGTTGAGCGTCATGATAACGTTGTCATATAATATTTTGTTGTACGTGACTGATGACGTGGGAAATGATGCAGTGTGATGCGGTCAGCTAGAGCACAGAGTTACAGCAACTGACTGACTATCTGTCTGACTGCCGGGTCGGCGCAGGTGCACGCTGTAGTCACTATAGTGCATCGTGATGTGTGCTCAGATCAGCCGCTGGCAGCAGTGAATACTAGACTACACTTATTATATGTCCCACATATTGCGCGGCCGTCACCCGACCTTTTTAGCTAAAAAATGACGCACCATAATATTGGGAGTTTGCCAAGAAGGGAGTTTGCTATATGTTCAAGAATTACCATTATCGACTAACTACAAACTAAGGAGCCTCTATACTAAGACTACAGAAGAACGGACAAGCCGACAGACAGACAGTCGGGCAGGATCAGCAACGCCTATTGGGATGGACACGTAAGCATTGGCAACGTGGACAATTAGTATTAGGTTTGAGATCTTTGATCGCTTTATGTTGCGTGTTATTTGCGCTACTTTCACTATAATGTGTGCGCGTTTTCTCCTTGGTTGATTAACGGGGACAGAGTAGGGTTATATGGCCACGTGCAACAAAACCGTACAGAACACGACGTCAGGACTACAGAATGTACTACAGACAGTGCTACTTGGTTTTGTGTTTAGAACGGAACTGTTGAAATATGAAGATTTAAACTTATCCAGTTACGAAGAGTGAAGTTGCGTTACTTATTTAGTAGGCATATGACTTTACTACTAACCGTAAGCTACTCAGGTGTAAACTGGGTCAAAGACCTCTCAAACATGTAAGTCGCGGAGAAGACACCAGGGAACTGCCTTAACCAGAAGCAACATGACAGCCAAGTGGAGACGTCTAGTAGCAAGCTCATCATCATTTCAGCTATGGAACAGAGACAGAGCGTATAGGAAGAGTAAGAGCAACCATAGCTGAAGTGTCAGTTATAACGGTGCGCGAATCAGATTGGTTGACTGCTGCTGCTTGCTGCGTCACTCACTGGCCAGCTGCAGCAGCTAGTCTGCTAGCAACTGCTGCAGCGCAACACTGGCAGGCCCGGCGACGACCGAACGACACCTAACACCACAACGTCATCGTGTTACGTCACCACTTCGACTTGTGACGTCAGCGACGATGACGTCATCAGTAAGTAAATCTTGCACGACGACTGCGGCGCGGTTGCGAGCAGTAGCGGCGTTGACGCTGTTGTTTACCTTCGACTCTGTGGCAGGCGGACAGTCGACGAGTTCGATTGACTCGGCTGGCGATGGTGATTGTCCAAGCACGTGTTTCTGCAACCCGCTGAGTCGGATCGTCTACTGCTCACGGCGTGGTCTGGACGCCGTGCCGCGCACACTGCCCCGTCACACCCTGCAACTCAACGTCAACGGCAATCACTTCCGCTCACCGGTCCTGCGACGAGCAAACTTCTCCGCGTCTGAAGGAGCGTCCAGCATTGAGCACCTTTACCTCAGCGACTGTGCCATCGAGGGACTGGAGGTCTGTAGTTGTTCACGGCTGCAAACAGCAGCGTCGTAGTTTTAAAAAATAAGCGGGACTGGAAATTGCAATTTTCCGACGGACACTGCAAATATTTGACAGAATTCTGACAGACAGCTTCATATTTACGACAAAAAAAATTATGAGTGTTCAAAATTTTGACTTTGCCCCTAAATTTTTGCCCGAAATGGGTTTTTGTAGCCCAAAACTGTGCATTTTTGGAAGACAATTTTCCGACAAGAAGATTTTTTGACAATTTTTCGACAGCCAGAAATTTAGGAAAAGGGGGCATTGTTTCCATCGCCCCCTTGTGTCTCCGGCCTCGACGCCACTGATTACCAATATACGAATGCCAACTTTCAAAACGTATTGCAATACTCTGACGATACGCTGTAGGCCTATGCTAAAAAGTATTGACCATTTGGCAGTGCAGGAAGCAGAGAAGGGCTAAGGCTTTGGCGAACCCCAACCCTGTTTTTTAGCTTTTGCTACTGCATTGTTTTTATCGATTCATTGCCTTGTGTCGTGTCAGTATTTTTGGTTAAAAACTCGATATCTGTTTGTTATCACACCTCTAATTGAAATCTGGCGAGGTTTAAATACTATTGAATATCATAGTAAAAATGGTTAAATTAAAAGAGTGGGGCTTCGAAAATAAGAAGGGGATGAAATAAAAGGTAAAAGATGTACACCTAAAGGAGAAAGAACAGAACGGCCGCATATCATGTCAGCCCTGGACCAACACTTTTGCTTGTTGTTTGCTTGTATCTAGGTGAACGCGTTTTCGGACTTGACTCAGCTGCGTTGGCTTGACCTGAGTGACAATCGACTGCGAGTGATCCCACGCCGAGCATTCGACGGTCTGACTCTACAGCACCTGTTTCTCAACGGCAATCGGCACATCAGACTGCAGGATGGCTCGTTCCACGGTCTCGCCACGTCAGGCCTCTACCTGCACGACTGTGCGCTAGAGGTAAGTGTAGACCTACATGGTGGGAATTCTCATGGGCGTCGTGGCCAGGAGATAAAAGAGGGCAATTGCCTCTTAATAAATTTTGGGCTGTCGGAAAATTGTTGAAAATTTTTTTGTCCAGAAAATTTTGTCCAAAAATGCAAAATTTGAAGCTGAAATAATTGAATTATTGATTTAGCTAATTAAACTATAAAAATATAATTATTCCCCCGGCAATAAAGGTTTCTAGAAGTTAAGAACAAGAGTTAAAAACATAGCTGAAATGGCTATTGGTTTGGCAAATCAGTTGAAAATAAGTCGTGCAAAAGCTATTGATAATTAAATAAGTGTTGATAAACTAAAATAAACTAATTAAAATATTAGTTAGCAGCTTTTTGGTTTTAAATTTTGGCCCTCCGTGCTGCAGGCAGTGTTGCCGGAGACGCTGCTACCACTCAACGGTACACTAGTGAATCTGTGGTTGAACGGGAACCGTCTGACGGGTGTAGACCAACGACTGTCGTCAGTGTTCGCTCAGTTGTCGCACCTGCGTCTAGGCGCCAACCCATTGCACTGCGGCTGTGACGCGCTCTGGCTCAAACGACTCTACGACAGGCATGGAGGTAAACAGCGCCGGATTCAAACCTGATATATGATAATCTTTATTCACCAATACAATATGGTAGATAACAAAACAAAAAATATATAAAACAGTTACTGGCCTATGGCATATCACAGGCACACATAATTTTAACTATAAGAGTATTCTAACAGGTTAACGTACAGCGTTGAAGTTCAAGTTTGTTTATATAGCCCTCTTTGGTAAAAATGTGGGGACTTCACATAATTTTTCTTGTCAATCATCTGCCAAAACTTACCATGGTTTTAGCGTAAAAACTGTGCGCATTTTTGCTGCTATTATCTAGTTTGAGATACGGATTTCTTAATTCGAAAGCGTTATTTAGGCGCCCAGAGAATATGTTGCTACATGCACCAAGTAAACTTTTGAATGTCGCAACGAGCCATAGCCATAGAGCCATAGAATCCAAAATATGTCACGCTGCAGTTCCACATTCTCTGGCTTGTGGGGGCTTTCTGTGGGGCCCGTGTTCGGCCAAGCATGCTGAACATGCCTAAGTTCGCCTTAGCAAATTGAAGTCAAATTAATTTTTTTGTCTAGACTCTAGAGTGAGATATAATTGTGTGAAACAGTTTCCTAGATTCCGCCAGTTTTGCGAGTCGACAAATTATTATCGTACTCTTGCCGATGTTGATTTTCAAAGTGTTTTTAATTTTCATGGGCAGCTGTTAGTGTATCTTCTTAGTAGCCTTCTTACCCGGCGCCCACCCATCCTACGTCTGCAACTGTGATTGTTATTCGCAAGCAAACAAGTGACGTGATTTGATGTGATTCAAGGTGCGACATTTCGTGGGGCTGAGCCGCCGACCTGCTGGACTCCGGCTCGACTGCGAGCGAAACACTTTGATCAGCTAACGACCAGTGACTTACACTGCAGTGCGCCGTCATTCGGTAACATTGACGCTATGCTGCACTGGCAGGGCACTGGAAGACTGCGATGTACAGCCACCGGCCAGCCAACACCTACCATCTACTGGATCAGACCCTCAGGTATAAAAGATTTAAATGTTTAAACGGTACAGCTTTTTATGGAAAACCAATTTCATAGCTACGAAGCGTTACTGTCAGGCTGTCACATGGGATCACACAGTGTTACCTGCCACACGACATAGGTGAACGCGCCTTGCCTTAATCCAAGCCAGATAGGTTGGTACTTGATTTACCTTTCTCGGATCAAGGATGAACGGCTGAGTTGATCTTGGTGTTGCTTATAGACCGAGATGGTTTACCTGTCCGCAGGCAGTCACCCATCCACGTAGCAACCATTTGATAGCGACTTGACCGCAAGTCGAATCCACGCCCACTCGCTCGAAAGTCAAACACCTTACCGTTACTGCACCAAGCCAGCAAGTATATCACTATTTAAATAGTATTTAACTACACCGCGTTGTGAGTTCCAAATATTTGCGTAGTATTGAAATACGTCCATCACAACGTGCAGGTAGAACACGACGCTTTGATGCGACGAGGACGACGACGACGCAAGACGACGTGCAGCGACGTGCGTACGCAGCTGACGCAGGACGCAACGAGGGCGTCCTGTCGATCAACTACGTCGAGGCTGAGTCGGGCGTCTACATCTGCGTCGCCAAGAACGAGGTCGGCAACGTGACTTTGACCATTAACGTCTCCGTGACGTCACATGGAGGACTTCAGCCTAGAAGATCGACGACATCGTCATCATTGTCATTATTATCAGCAGCAGCAGCAACTGACACTGGAAGACTGAGCAACTCTCTAGCAGCGCCTCCCCAACTGCCGCAGTCTCCCACACTGTCGGTGATCAACCTCGTCGCCGCTGACGACGACGACAGTGGCAGTAGGTACATCAACACTGAACGTCGTAAACCGCCGGATCTTCACCAGACAGACGTCGCTCCGCGTGATGAGCGACTGTTCACGCTGTTGGAATTGGTAGCCGCGGTTGTCGCTACACATCTCGGCACTGTGCTGCTGGTATTCGTCGTTTTACTGGCTGTTCACTGCGTTCGCACCGAGCGTCGGCGTCGTCGCGCCGCAGTACGAGCTTATACCACGCCAGACAGTGCGGCGGTGGACCCTCTGCGGCCGGTCGCCAGGTCGTGTGACTTGATATTGAACGGCAAGTCGTCCGCGATGAAATCGACGTGCACCGTGCGCAGCTATCATTGGCCGGACCGACTTGACTACGACGCCACCTAACGACTAATTCAATCATTTATTCAATATTTTACTGACCTAATTAGTTATGCTGTCTCTCACTATAGTGTCTGAGGTGTTATAAGTGCCTATGCCCATGATCTCACTCCACTCAAACGTGACGACGGATAGCGTCTCGCGTTTGTATCACACCCGTACGTCCAGGCAAAACACGCTGTCGATCACGGCCATGAAATGTGTACGTTTTAACACAATCTACTGTGTATTATTCAAGTGTAACGAGGAGCATGGTATCATTGCTAGTTGTAGTGATATTATTTGATTTGAGATGATTTTACTGTCGTTGGTTAATGTTTTATGAGGCCCATGACGAACGCGGAACTGCATAAACTGTGAAGAAAAGCGCATGCAAAAACCTGGGTTGCTGCTAGTTATTCTGACAGAAATTGGAACCAGGACATTGCACAAATGTTTATATTGTTACTGTGTAAATTTTATTCGTTTTTCGTGACTATCCGGGTGGCGATGTACATATGTGATTTTCGAAAGGTGAACCTAAAAGTTTAAACCGTGGTGTCTATTGAACCACGTTAGCTGTTGTTGTGAAATCTGCAGGATATTGTATGCGAACATTCGTACATAAAATGCCACAGTTAAACTTTATTTCCTTTAGCTACATTGCTGCTATACAGTTGTTTTGTATAGGATGGTTCTTATCGGCACGTTCTGTAATCCTGACGACACTCGCATCGCCGGTCAATTCGTTTGATGAATGTGCTAAAATATAATGTAACGTTGGCAGTGAGAAATTTTAACGAAATGTTTCGTTGTTAATATTCGTACTAGGATCACGTCACATTCGAGCATTATAGGTGCTACGGAAGTTATTGTCGACTACTGACGCTGTCAGCCGCTTCGTGCGTTCAGCGTGATGATCCTGACATATACGACCATACGGCGCTACGTTACGTTACATGTAAATCCCAACACAGCGCAAACACCGCTTAACTTTAACCTACGTCGACACATTTCATCTCACCTGTGTGACCATAATTACCAGCACCCTGCCCGTTCGTTGGTGGTCATGGTGACGGGATGCTGGTCGTCGGTGACTGAAACTGACTCACCGTGGCATCACTGACAATCATTGGCGTCGCGGCAAGAGGAGGTTCAATCCCTAAATTTTAGCAGAATTTTTTTCTTGTCGAAAAATTGGATTTTTTATTGAAAAAAAACAGAATACATCACTTGGCACTTGGAGCTTAAAGGATGGCACGTGTTGGGGAAATTTAGGAAAAATAAAGCAGGGGCATCGTGGGTTAGAAGAGTAGGCAATGCAGAAAGTTGCAATTTTTCCTCAGAATTCCGACAGTTGCAATTGCAAATTTTTGACAGGAAAGACTATGGGTGCTTAAAATTCCAATTTTGTTGCGACATTTTTCAGAAAAATGGTTTTTGGTACCTTTACCAAATTTTGCACTACAGGACACATATTTCGAAAGAATTCTTCGACGCTGTTAAATAGCGCCAGAAAAATATTTTTCGACAATTTTTCGGACAGTCAGGGTGAACAATTGCCCCCTGCCCTTTGTTCCCTATCCCGACGCCACTATCGGCAGAAGCTGGTGAGCATGCTAATACGACGTACTAGCGGCGTGTGTGCTTATCGCTTGACAACTCGTCTGCAGCGTGCTGCTGCAGCTGCTGCTGCTGCTACCAGAGATTGCGGCGTCCGGTTTCATCTCGACGACGATGGGCGACATTTATCTCGCTTAGCACCGAGGTGACAGCATGGGTCGGAGAGTTGCTAATGTGTGTATGTGCTCTCTGGAGAGCAAGCAAGGCGCCTCACAGTACAATGGCGCTGCTTAACTGCGATGAATATTCAATTACGTTGCAAGTCGTTGGTCAGCTTACGCTGATAGCATAGCTGTGTGCTCTACCGTACTGCTACAGACTGTCAAATCTTTGGTATGCACTAATTGTAGGAAGTTCTCGTTTCAAATCGTTTGTGTGCATTTAATGAAATATTAGGTTAAAATGGTTTAGAAGTAAGCCACTAGCTATTCATGTACAGTAGTTTCAGTACATGTTGACCGATTTTCAAAATTGCGCATTCAGCAATAAACTTGCTAGGATAAACATAAAATATTATTATCAAATAAACAAACAAAACCAAGTAAGCCCACATTGAAATTACTTGCTGCTGGGTGTATTTAGTTAGATTTGATTTAAATAAATACAGCAAAAACTTATACAGTGAATTTAAAGCCATTCGCCTGTATACAGCCGCCTGTAAAACTGTAGAATATAAAATACTGTTTCTCATAATTTACTGCTGGTGAAACTGCTGACTTTGCAACAAAAATCGCGTGATGTTGAAATGAAAATCGCATGCTGTTTGATGACAGACGCGGTAATTTAAGCTTCATTGAACAACGCGGAAAGCGATGTGACAATAATAATAAATAAATAAAAATAAAATAAATAAATAAATAAGACACAAGAATACGACGTAGGCCTACAATACCCCAGATGTCTGAATAAATCTGAAGTTTTTGTGCCAGTTTTGCGTGTAGTGGGCGGATGACGGCTGTGACTGCATGAGTCATAATCAGCAGCAGAAGCAGCAGCAGCGTCTGTAACGTAGTTTACAGTACAGTTGTCATGACGCTTCGTTCAGTCACACGACATCGTTCGTTCCCTAACTCCCACAACGACTACCGCAGGCGCTAACCGTGGAGCATTACTGAGGGGATACCGCCATTTTTCATTTCCTCCATTTCCCTTTGCTTTTCTCTTTTCGTCACGCATTTCCCTTTCTCTCTCTCCCTTTCTTTTCACATCATACCCCTTCCTTCTTTTGTCATAGACCTACTTTTTTCCCAGCCTTCAAATCAATTTAGGGGACTGACGGAGCGCATTAAGCTTGTACTCGCAATAAGTATTTAAGGTGGGACCAGAAGCATGCACTGTCCAAAGACTTAATTTTGCTGTTGCAAAAAAACTGGTCAAAAATCAAACGGCTTTGGAGGGGGCGTCGTTCCATGAACTTTTGGCTATACGGGGCAAACACTACATGGCGTGGGGGCAAACGCCCATATCGCCCTCATGGATTAGGCAGCGCCTCTGACGTTCCGTCCCATGCTCCCATAGCGACCCTTAGGCCTACAGTCGGCAAAACGCAGCAAATTGGTTGAAGGCTTCGAGCAACGAGACGAAGCGACGCCATCTGGTGCCGAGTTACTGCACTGCACCGCAGAGCGACGGCGAGTCGCAACAATTGCATCTTTCGCGGAAACAATCTTTGCTGGCGTCAGACATTCGGACATTGCACGGTCGTTTGTTACATGCGCGTCCACTGCTGTAGACAGGCTTGTCACAGTTACCCAGAACGACGTTCATGATATGCCACCGCGCAGCAATAAGCTTATCTAACAAAACAGCGTCTTTAACTTAACGCCAGTCATACGAAGCCTCCCAGTCTGTGTTGCAAGTCCTGAAGCAAAAAGAAACCAAACTTGTCTATATTTCGGCCAGATATTGACCGCTTTTCAAAATTTTTTCACTAGCAGACTTGTAGAAAGTTTGCAACAAAACGATCATTATAAATTCCACCGCAGCTCAATTATGTCGCTATACACATTACTGTGTAAAATATTAGTTTGCAAACATTGTGCCGACCAACAGCAACAACAAACCAAGTACGGCTCACTGAAGAGTGACGCGTCGAACAAAAAGGGACAAACAAAGGGAAGAGATGTTAAAAAAAGAATAGAAAAAAACAAAATAAATGTAAGAAAAGAGAAATGAACGGATGATGTTTCATCGTAAAATCCTGCGTACGCCAACAGTTTGCAGAATCATTGTTCGACCGTCTTAATAGACCGCAATACGGATCTTGACTTTCCTTTTGTCCGTTTCAACGTATAGGCCCTACGGGCGTTTATCTTGACAACAAAAAAGCGTAGAAAAAACCCACAATTCTCCGCGGCAGACGTAACTGTTGTGCCATTTTTTTCAGTATAAAAGGTTAAAGGTTTGGGTCGTGCAGCTCTGGCGGATGACCGCACAATATGTCGGCAATGGGCCGATATTGTTCCGGCTTCGGGTGACATGAGAGGAGTCAATGGTCGTGAGACCTACGATGCATGCAGCAACTGTTTGTCATTTTCATGTTGTCAATCTGGACCCCTGCAGCTTTGCAGCATCGTCACTAACACAATGGCTGTAGGGCCTAAAGTCGGTGTAGCATGGTGGTTACTGGCCAAGTTGCTGTCTGTCCGTCGCACTCTCAGAGCTCATTAAGATTACTGAACCGTTACCGCATGCTCCGGTGTCGCGATAATCGCAGTCTTTGACCGTCTCTGGCTGCTGTACGACGTACCGTATTGGCACGGCACGGCATTGGTGACTGCAGTCAAGTAGTACTGCAGTCCAGCAGTAGACTCGAGTCATTATTTTCGTGACTTGGACTCGAACTAAGAGCACTCGACTACATCACTGGATGACTGAACGCACTTGTACAAACTGGCGAGGTCCAGCGCGCACAATGGGACAGTGAATACACGCTAATGTGTGTCAATGACAGCAGATGTAGTCAGTCCGACACGATAGTGTCAGGCTAATCCGTTGATTCTGCCGCTTGTACTGCGTCTAACATCAAAACCACTCTCGTCTGTGCTGTGCTTAGACTGGCAACTGCAGCAACGCGTTCAGTGGCCCAATAAGAAGATGTCTTTAAGGATATGTTTATAGTGATATACATGAAATTAAACCACACTTAGGTTGCACTGCTACAGTTTTCACAGTTTTCAGCTTCAGTCATGCGTCAATCGTCATAAAGCAAACGACAATGTGGTCTGGGCAATCTAAGCGTGGTTTAATTACGATACCGCACTGTCTGGAGTGGTATAAGCTAGGACTGCTTTTTCGCTTACCCCCTCCAGCAGTGCGGTATCTAGTAACGAAATGAACTGAAATACGACGTGCATGCACCTAGTGCATGAACGTCTTAGTTCAATTTAGTTTATTACATTTCTGTTGCTTTGAACGTATGTTGACCTGTTTCTACATTAGCACATGCCAATAGTCGGCAATCTGTTTAAACATTGAATAATGTTTGCTCGCGCATCGCGCAACATCGACTTCTCAAAGTTCGATCGCATTAAAGTTTAAATTCTGATTAATCTAAGTTTAATAGTCTTCACAGGCTGCAGGTTGATATCAAAATATCTCTCCAACTCACGCTCACGCTTGATAGGCGATGTTCAGTGGGCGTGTCTAGCTGTCACAAGAAAACGTAGATAATGGCTGATGCGGAAGAAAAACGACTGAAGATTGATTCAGACTGCGTGGGCTAGAACAGATATCGCTGGCCAACTGTTAGGCTAATGCAGTTGTGTTGTAGGGGGCGGCTCGACTCCACTGAAGCACGCCCATCGCGTGCGCACAAAGACAGTCACCGGACAAAGAAGACTCGACAATAGAATGCTTCTAGGCTCAACATGGGATTCTATCGATAATTATCTCAGCCCTCTGAGCGCGTAAGCTTACTGAACGTAGCCGAACTAAGCTCCAGGGAACAGGGAACATTACACTAACTCCTCCTCCTCTTCGTACAACATTAAGCTATTTATCATAAATTAGATTTACGAATAATTACGCAGAGAAATTATCGGATTTCAACTTTCTATTTATTAAGCGATTTACGCCTACAATACACGACATACTTTTATTGCCATTTAATTCACATTCCGGCTTAGCGACGACATAATTATGCGGCCGTCAGTGTATATAACCTGCGCAACTACTAACCATGATCTTTAGCCATATGAACTGAAAAATGACATCCTACTGTTCATTCCCGCCCTGGTGAACGTTCACACCAATTTTTGGTAACTTCGCTCGTACTTTTGTTTTTTCGTGTTATAAGCTTCCACTGTCCACGGACGGGCAAGACCCGTAACGCGAGCGTACAAAGCGACAGAACGAAACTCAACTGAACTGAAACGAAACGGAATGAAATGAAAAAATAATTAACCGAAATAGGCCCACGACGTGCATTTCAATTTACTTTATTTCCGTTGCTTTGAACACTCCTTTAGGATAGCCGCATGATGATAACTGCACTGACTGCTGCATGTCGGATGAATTATTATAGTCTAGTGGCGAAAATTCCTCGAATTAAACCGTACGACTAGCTGTCATAAGCCGCTGATTTGAATATTGTGAATGTAGGGCGTGCAATGCACGCCTCCAGGCATCAATTGACGTGCAGTAAGCGTGTCGGTCGGGCGGAAGTAGTGAAGGAAGTAGTTGGCGCCAATACGACTGATCAATCACACCAAGCTGCCAATAGTCACCCCGACAGACAGACTTCAACATGCGTCACAGCAGCAGCAGCAGCAGCAGCGCGGAGATAATTGCGCTTTAATTGATAGCGTCGTATCGATTGAACGACCATGCGTGTTGTTTGACTGTCGCAGACAAACCGCACACCGTGAACTGATTGCCACTCGAGCATTCATCATCCTTCGACTACTATCACCGCATCTTAAACCACACGGAGCTCGCACTGGTACTAACTGTTTCACAACTTTCGGCTACAGTCATCATAAAGCAAACGACGGTCTAGTTTATCTATGCGAACTGAGCGTGGTTTAAGTACGATACATTACTGTCCAGAGTGGTATGGGCTCGTACTGCGTACTCGCTTACTCACTCCAGCGGTGCGGTATATCGTAGACATCTCACGTAGGTCTATATACCCAGATATCCCTGTTTGGTTGGAACGCAATGCCCTATGATGAGTATTTTCTGATGACTACAACACTACAACGAAAGATTTTTAGTTAAAGCAGCAAATGCACGACTGACACGCACGCCAACATGACGTCAGTGTGATGTCACTATGATCACGTGGTCACACTTCACTGACTAGTCGACACGCTTCGCTGAACACTCGACTTGCTTTCAACTGACAAACTCATAATGCTACGGCTCCCCGACTCGCGATGTCACTAATCCATAGTAGCTTGTCTGGTCACATAAGTTTAACGCTCACCTGCTTCACATAACAACGTGCGTCGTCGGTCAAACTGGGCAACAATCAACGCCAGTCAAATGTCAATCCCTCCCATTCGACTACCCATAACTCACGCGAAACATAATTATAAATGTACAACACATCAGTTTATACACTTGTTAATGGCGACACATGACTGACACAGCAAAAATCATTAAAAAATGACATCATTCACCATCACTTCGACTAACTGTCTATGTGCTCTTGAAAAATATCACCTTTTGTGATTTTTGCTGTGGGTTCGCCAGCACAAGCGGCATTTGACGAAAACAGCCTGAGGTTGATTTCTTCGTTTGACAGTTTAGTAATAACAAACTGTGCTAGTTTTTATCATTATTTTAATTGCATAAATGATAATCAGTAACAACAGTAACATGACATAACAAAATGCAACAGGAACGAGTCAAAAGCTAACATAGTTCATTCGAGACTCGGCTCTAACCTGGTACAAATTTACACAAAATCATGATTGACAAAAACAATAATAGCCTAGTGAGCGTAAGTACAATAGGCTACAGGCTTACAGTCTCATAGAATCATAACAACTGGACGTAATATTACTATTAAGGCAATTAACGTTAAAAAATGTACAGCATTAAAAGCAATAACCCAGCTCAGGTATGTAACTAAGTAAGCAAATAAAATATTGAAAGTGCACAATGTCAGCCAGTGACCTAATTTGAGACACTTGTGTAACAGAATAAACAGATATAACAATTAAGGCAGTGATTACTTTGATATAAAGCATTAATATTAAACCAAGGTCCGTATAGTGTTCCAGTTCAGTTGAAAATGCTATTTTTGTGATTGATGATGTATCACTGTAGTAATTAGCAGTCGCGTTCGTCGGACTGATCGTCGCAGTCGAAGTCGCCGTTGCAGACCCAAGACTCTCTTATACAATCGTCTGACGTCGCACATTTCACGTGCTGCTTCCCACACTCGCGTGTAGGCTCTGCAGTAAATGCACGCAAGCCAACTAAGCATACTGTGTGCGAGCATTGCTTTTATCAACTTCGCTTACATTCATAGTTTTTGATATCCATATTTAGACCTTTCTGGCCGCCCTCCTCCCAAAGAACAACGTACTCCCAGCTCTCGGCTTCTGGGCCTCGACGCTGCGACTCATTCGTAACGTAGGCCTATAGATGCCGATGATATGAGGTTGGAATTTCAACAATTACTGCTGGCTGCATATTTGCTTTGAAACAAATTCTAGCTGGTCAGCATCTGAAGACATGAAGTAACTCAAGTTAGTAGGTTTTTACTTAAATTATTTCGAGTGCCACTCATCTGTGTAATCATCTTTGATTATCCAGCGCCTCAAACCCCGTACAAGTTGATAATCAGAATGCCAGATAAACTCAGTCTGTATTTATACCCAATAGAGCAATGTTTGTCGTTTATTGATCGGAGTTCCGCATGCGAATACCAATTAAAAGTTCCGCTACTTGCCAGTAAAAAATACAACTTTAACGCTATACTGGAACGTTTAATAGCGTAATACTGATGTGTTTAAACCACACTGAGCTCGCATTGGTACTGTTTTGACAACTTTTGGCTGCAGTCATGCATTATAAAGCAAACGACGGTGTAGTCTATGTGATCTGAGCCTAGTTTAATTACTATACAGAAACTGTCTGGAGTGGTATAAGCTCGTACTGCTTACCCACTCCAACAGTGCTGTAACTAGTATACTTACTGCATGTAGGTGGTTCGTCCGAGCCGTCGTCACAATCGTCTTGACCGTCACAGAGCCACTGCCGAGGCACACACTCACCAGACGACTGACATTCAAACTCACTAGCCCCACACCTCCGTACCGCTACAACGACAACATCATCACACGGTCACTACTACTACTGTGGCTTGGTGGCGTAGCGATAGAATGTCGAACTTACGATCGTGAGGTTGTCGGTTCGAGTCCCGGTCAGGTCGCTATCAAGTGCTGACTACTATGGTGAATGACTGTCTGCAGAAAGATAAAGCATCTTGGTATATAACCAACCCCAAGATCAACACAGCCTTCTATCCCTCCAGGTAGGTAAATCAAGTACCGGCCTGTCTGGCTAAGGTTGAGGCGGGGCGTGTTCTGTGTTGAAAAGTAATTCTTTCATAACTGCGATCAACGGTGAGTTCTGCCTGAGAATGAGTGCTGTACACGGGCCCGAGGCACGTTTTTTGTCACGCTTGAGCAGAGTAAGATTATGGACAGTTTTAACACTTCAGACACTGCAATAAAAATAGTCAAGAGAAGTGGATCATTCATAACATACTAAAAAATATCGGGACTACGGGTAGGAAATGAAAAAGGAAATGTTGCGATACTGACGGCAGTCGTCTGGTTCGTCGAATCCGTTCTCACAGTCCTGTTCATCGTCGCAGATCCACGACTCGTGGATACATTGATCAGTTTCACCGCACAACACGTAGCCACCTGGCGGACACTTGTTCACTCCTGCACATTCAGCCGTCACAGCAAGTTAAAGGTTGTTGAAACCCATACCAGAGCCACTCAGCGTCACCTGCCACATTATGAGATCAAACATTGTTACCTACCACCAGACAGCACTTTGCTGCGGTAACCCCAGCTAGACAGGTCGGTACTCAATTTACTTACCCCGAAGGATAAAAGGCTGAGTAGACCTTGATATTGGATACGTAGATGGTTTATCTGTTCACAGACAGTGGTGACACAACCGAGTAGTAACCACTTGATAGCAACTCAACCTGGAGTCGAACCAACGACCTCGCGATCTCAAGTCAAACGTCAATACCGTTAAACTACCAAGTCATTATTATGATGACGATAATGATGATATAAAAAAACGGTAATTGAGAAGCAGAGAAAGTGTTAAGCTGACCACAAGTCGGCGGTTCATCGCTGTTATCGCCGCAGTCATCGACTCCGTCGCAGAACCACGACAGATGGACGCAGTTGTTGGACGTCGGACATTTGACGTAGAGATGGCTTGAACCACAACCGACAGCACGCTCTCTCACTGCTGCGCCAACAACTACGCCAACAACTACTACTACTACTCTTTATTTTCAATTTCGTCTACAAAACAGGCTGAGATCAAAATTAGAAGTGAAGGATGATTCTTATACCTGAAAAGAATTTAGGCAAATTTCAGCGAGATACGTTCAGAGATTTTGAAGGGAAGGGCATTTTGGCAAATCTATAATCAACGGCTTAAAGAATCAGCAGGGGGACCAAGACTTTGTGGTCTTTTCTAAATCCACACTAGGCTACATGTGCTAGCTAATCTAATGCGATTGCTTTCTGGCGACGTGACATTGCTACAAGAGGAATGTCTGCCTCCAAATTTTTCCCCACTCGGACTTATGGCACAGAGCGGCCTCACTTAAGCTCTGTCCCAAAGTTCTAGTTATTATTAATTAGTGAACAAAATCTTACATTTAGCGAGCACGACGCTACATAACAGCAAAGCCGACAATAAGATGCTGATAGGGGATGAAGCTGCAGAGACTGACAGCGTCACCATGGCAACCGCATAAACAACAACAACATCACCACAATCCACTCACTTCAGTCATGCAGACAACCAGAAAGTAACGCATGTTCAGAAACTATAGTTCAGCCACGTTTGGTCCAAACTCTACTATTTAGATTTGTTGTCAATTTGTTGAAATAACAAGTCGTGTAACAAGCTGTTCAATATGCCGATATGTTGTATAGGCTTATGGGCTCCTTGTAGGCTTAAAACGTGTTGATTTGCTGTAGTGTGTGAGTTTCCTTATTTGTTGCAGCTTTGATCTACATGTACAGTTGTTGTATAACTAATCTACGACAAATCGAAATAACTGGAGTTTGGGCTGGCATAAAACAACACGCGACCCCATACATGGATAGTGTAATTGCAGGAAGTAATAGTAATAAATTGTAATAATACATGTAATAACTGGCGTGGATGGTGATTGCAATCGTTTCTACTGATGGCGAGGTTCTCGATGATCTGCTGGCACTATGGCTCTATACGTTTAGGCGCACTGCACTCTACAGCATGTGGCTATATTATAAGACTACCGGTTTATGGCGATTTTTTTTTATCTTATTATGGTTTCTCGCTCTGCTTAAATGTAAAAATCCGCGAAATTTCTGTGCTTTTGATGTTAAAACTAATGCGGCAATGAAACTGCACTGAGATGGTGCGGTACAGTAAAGCGCAAACTCCATTTAGTTCGATTTCTTGTGGTGATTTGTTCTACAACAATTCATAGCAAATCTAAAGCCTACAGCAAGTGCCAATTAAGCGTGACTAGTCACTCGTCCTAAGAGGCACTAGTCCGAAATTGGTTATAACTCGTTCCGTTATAACCAGACCCAGAAGCCATCATGGCCAAGATCCACCAAAACCAAAGATGCAATTTACCCCTTATCTCTAACCCAGTCACCAAACCCAACACCAACGTTATCCCTAATTCTTGCGCTGTTCGGGCTAGTGTCCTTTCGGAATACAGTAGTAAACTGTGACTGCTGCCCGCCAACAAAGTTGCAAGGCTACAATAAATCTACGAAGACATCGAAAGCCCGCAACACATCTGCAACAATTTTTTTCACACAACGTCAAGACGTTGTAGGCTAGGCCTACAACTTGCCTTTTGACCAACACAGCAAATGGAACTAGTGGAGCTTGCGATTGAGCCGCTAATCCATCGACATGCTGGAGAAATTTCGTCGCATTCAGCACTGTTATGAGCATCACAGGGCCAGATATAAACCGGATTGGACATGTTGAGCCTCACATAAATTTTCTGACGACTGACCGCAAACCGTCAGACGGTCGATCGAAAACTGGACAACAATGCCCGTAGCGAGAACTGACAGATTCAGCAACAGGGCGTAAAAGCCCCCCCCCCCTTTGACCAGTGAATGTCGTGCTGCGCCAAATAAACCGTTCAAAAGCAGCAACATGCCATGAACATACAGTCCAGAAAATGTCGCGCTGTTATTCGACATCCTGCGGAGTGCGGGGGCTCTCTTTTGGTGGGCCCCCGTTCGGCTAAACATCCTGAACATTGGTCTATGCCTAAATCCGCCTCTGCAGACTCAGATTCTCTGTATAGGTCTATGGGCGCCTACATGCATCTGCATCACGCCAGTCAGTTACTGCGTCTAATCCGTCGTCATCGTCGTCATAAGCCCTGCAGTAACACGTTGCATGGCAATTAGCTGAAACCGATGATTGATCACCATAATACTGACCAACGGATCAACCAAACCAGCTGCTTAACTCAGGGATTATTGCAGCTGCCGTTATGGCATAGCCTACTACAACATGCAGTATTAAATACCAAGCTGCAGGGGTTTTTTAATAAAACCACTATAGGCCTACGGTACCTGTCGGCGAAGACAGTCTGCCCAGGCCCATAGCCTACTGAAGATGACGCTTCTGCATTATTCAGTCACACGAAAAATATAGACGGTCTACTGTGGTACAAAAACCTTGCCATGCATTACGGTGGTTAAAAATTGGGGTAAAATAGGCCTAGGGGAAGAAGTTATCAGATTTTTTTTATCCCAAACAAACTCGATCTTACTTTTCGGGCCCCGAATCACTGTGCAAAATTTCATCAAAATCCAATCAAAATATTATTGCGGCCGTAGGAGTGTTTACGGACAGAGTGACAGAATGATTGTTGACAGAATGACAGATGTGATTTCATAATCTGTCCTATGCTATGCTATAAGCCTAGCAATGGGACAGATAAAAATAAAGCTGCATGGCGAACCGCGAAAACTCGCTCTGGAGCTGATATTGCTCGCCATGCATGGAAGCTTGAGTATTCGTAAGCTGAGCAACATGGTTTGCGTCCTACACATGATTTTTTTAAGGTTTTTACGTCCAAAGACAGTTCAGGGAGTCTGGACCCCCTCCCCAGTCAGTTGCGCTGATGGGCGGAGCTTTTAGTATTTTTCAAGCTGAATTTTCCAAGAAATGAAAGTCTTTCAATAAATGGACACACAATTTATTAACACTAGCAATAATACGTTAATGCTTAATGTTCAATGCAAATATTCTAACACTGTTAGCAACAAGAAAAATATTCAACACTGTATGCAAAAGTAGACGGCTAGAAGCGCTAGGCCTAATACGTACATGTAACTAAGCATTCGGTGCATGTAGTACTTCTATGGCTTGGTCTGACGTAATTTCGCACGCTAGAGTATATTTTTATTGACCAGCCGCGGAACCCTTAGCAGAAGCTCGCGGAACCCTTGGGTTCCGCGGAAACCCGGTTGAAAATCACTGGTGTGAAGTGTGATCTTATATACTCCTCTTTGCTACGTTAGAAACGTAGCACGCGAGGAGTAAAAAAATTACCGGGAACTAAAGCTGTATTGTAATACGTTTGTTGCCGTCTGTTCCATCAAATTATTGCCTAAAGTTTGGACTCGTAGAACAATCTGCTTGCCTCCTAATAGTTCCCATGCTGACTGGTGTTTACTCAACTAAAGGCCTCTTTGTACAAATATGCATACATACTAACTAAATCTTGCCGCTAAGACTATATAATACAGGGTGAGCCAAAAAAGTAAGATGTTGCACTCAGGGGCGTTGGAAGTGTTTGAAAGTTGGGGGAGCAAGCAGTGACCGGGGCCATGGCGAGCGCGTGGAGCGCGAGCCTATAACGGGGGTCTGGGGGGCGGAGCCCCCAGCGGGGTCCATGGGCAGAGCCCCTGGTGGATGGTCAGGGGGGCAAAGCCCCCCTGAAGCTGAAAGCTTTTTGGTTCTTGAACGTTCCACGGAGCGGCAAAACTCTAAGATGTCTAAGTCGATTCGAGTCAGTCTAACATCGCAG
>Ga0209454_1000533_pt1 | contig 20339 bp, 14 predicted proteins | sample WorMetHERISLAND1_2_FD_187400 | JGI IMG/M metagenome (GOLD analysis project Ga0209454, IMG submission 187400) | Marine gutless worms symbiont microbial communities from Max Planck institute for Marine Microbiology, Germany - Olavius geniculatus... | ecosystem: Host-associated > Annelida >... | reverse complement strand
ACGCGACCATTTGACTCCGCGTTTCTGTCGGAAGCTGTAGATAAGGTCTGCATGGTGGAACTGCACGGTTGTATGCGCAGAGGCAACGCGCTGACCGTGCTGCTGCTGCTGCTGCTGATGATGATGCTGATGATGATGACGATGACGATGACGATGACGATGGCTGTGACGTTACGGAGAAGGGGAAAATGCACACAAAATGCACAAATAAAAATATAAAATTACCAATTACTGCATTAATAAAGCCTAAACAATAAAGTCATCGTTGTTGGCGTACAACACAGATTATCCGGTTAAATTCAAGTTTCGTTAGCGTTAGCATTAGCATTAGCGTACAATTAAAAATAAAAATACAATTACTGTGTTACAAGGACTCCACAATAAAGTCAACGTTGTTAACACGTACACAGACTATCCACGTAAATTCAAGTTTACGCTTATAGACATGATAGTCACATCGACGTTACGGAGAAGAGGACGGAGCCCACGGTGACCTTGGCGGGAGCGGCGGTGATTGGCGGGGTGGCGGCTGCAAGCAAACGGCGAGGCCAAGGGCTGCGGAGACAGGCGGACCGTGACGACAACGCGCTGACGTCACACGATGACTTCCGTATCCGGTCTAGCCCGGCGCCGCCGCTGTCCAAGCCGGTGACAAACGGTACGATATCACAACATCCTGTCATGTTAGTGCAGCCGCTCGCTGCGACATTTAGTTTGAGTTTGTCGATGAAATAATATCAATCGCCGTTGATAGTCGACACGTTATTGTGTTTGCAGTTGCCTACTGCACTCTTTTTTACCTCGTACATGTGATAAACATTAGAGAAATAATAAAAAACGTGAAAAGTGCATTGTTTATTATCTCAAAAATGAAAAAAAATTGTAAACGTTGAATCAAAAGCGTCTGTCCCTAAAAACATCCATATCTTAATTATTATTAGACTATACTTAAAATATTGGTGCAGCTTTTTTGTTTGCTTTAAAAGTTCCACTAAAACAAAACTGTTCACAGTCTGTATTTTGCTGGAGTATTTTTGCTTTAGTTCTCACGGGTACTATTCAGTGTGTAGCTTTATTTTTATGAGTTGTTGTGCGATATAATACGCGAAATTTCATGAAATAAAAATTAAAGAATATAAAAAAATATTTCACCATCCCTAGTTTTTCGCCAGACTGCAACTAGAAGCACAGTAATTCTTTAAGCCTGAGTATGACGCAATTATTGCACTATCTGGGTCAATACACGTTGCTTCTTTCGCGTTTCTTTCGATCGGTCTTCCAGGCTTTTATTGCAGGAGACCTAATAAATGCGACATTTATGCACTGTGCTAACCTGGGCCATTGACGTAATTAATATCAATAACACGACTGTATGGCAGACGTGCTGTCGAGAGATCGTTGAATACATTGATATAAATACAAGTATTTAGATATTATATGGTAGGCTCCTATAAACATCACTTTCACCGAGCGTCGGGCATCTGCGACGACGCATAACAACAGCGAGTGTCCTGAGAGAGAAATTCCATTCGCTAACAGCTGTTGTTTAATATTCTCGTCATCTGATATTTAGTTTCGATTAATGGCTGTGCGTTTTCTACTAAAAATCCGTATTCTTAGGCTAGGTTTTATCTTAACTTTTATGCGCAATGTGCACCACTGGTCATTATCGTGAGTGATTTTTTATTTACTGATTGATTGATTGGTTAAAAACTCGTCACCCAAGAAACCAGCCAAGGTGTTCGTACACAGGGTCGCAGTGACGTAATGCAACCCACGATGTCGTAGAATACAATCACGTTGATCGATCAAAACATGCACTGCTCGCTCGCTAGCAGTGTGTTGATAGCCGAACATGGGGTTTCTAGCTTTCCAGCTCACTCTCCAAGAAACGGATCCGCCATCCATTCAGCCTGCTGTCTCTCGATCGCTCGTCACTTTAGCGTATAAAGTACTGGCAGACTACATTTGGCAAATCTTGCGAGATTTTGAAAGAGCGCAAGCATCGTTGCCTTGCATGTAGACATATTCTGTAATTGACAGTGGCGGACAGCGGCGGCCTGGTAGGTTAAAGTTGGGGAAGACAAAAAGTTGCTATTTTCCGATAGACGGCTGCAAATTTCCGAGAAGAGATTATGGGTGCTCAAAATTAATTTTGTACCTAAATTCCTTCAAAATAGAGGATTTCAAGCCTTCAATTTTGCATTTTTGGTAGAAAAGTTTTCGAAGAAAAAAACTTTCCGACAGGCTAAATATAAAGGGCCCACTGCCGCCCACACAGTTTATCCCGAGTCAGGGACATCTCCGGAAGTGAGGCGCACCGTACTAAAGCGCTTGTTACACAACAGAACCGTGCGTTTCTGCGGCATGCCGACGCACAAACACGTCCATGTCCATGTCCAACGTCACCGTCACGCACTGCGACACCCACGGTCAGTGAGTGAGTGAGTACCGGTGGACGACGACCGGACCGTGTATTCTATAGCTCAGCAATAGCTGCTGCTGCTTCTGCTGCTGCTGCATTTGCTTGCTTGCTTCTGCCCAGATTCCTACTGATTTCTATTAGACACGAGCACGCACAGCGCATTCAACGCCGCCGTGGGTTAAAGAAGTAAATGGGACAAGAAGTTGCACTTTTCAGACAGAGGAAATTGCGGAATTCCAATTGTATTTCCAAATTCCCCAAAATGGGGGTGTTATCGCTGAATTTCGTATTATTGGGCAAAAATTTTCAGTCAAGAAACAACTTTTCTACAATTTTTTTCACAACCAAAAATTCATGGTGGGCATTATTGACTTTTGGCCTCGTATAGTCCTAACGCATTAAATCACAAAGGCGCACCGTCATTGACCGCGAGTGAGCGAAAGAGTTTAATAAAAAAAGCCGCCAAAAATACCAGCGATAAAAATTGGTTGAAAATAAAACTTACGTTTTAGGTTTAAAAAACAAAACTCTCAAAAGTAGTTTAATTTTCGTGTTTTAGGCCTAATGTTTTTTATTTGCTGTTCAGTTTATAATACAAATCAAATTTAACTTTGTATGTTAATCGTGCTTTTCCAGTTCTGACGTATCCCCGTAGCGCCATAAACAACGCACTGTAAACATTGCCAGTTCGATGTGAGCTGCGTACAACTACAATAGTGCAATGGAGACGTGGCGTCGGAATTTATTGCACGCGGCTCCGCAGAATGATGCCCATTGATGGAGCCGCTGCATCAGCGCCAATGCAGGCGTCATGCTGCTCAAATATTCGGAGCCCGGGAAATATATGAGAAAACAACAATTTAGATGGTTTAAATCGGCCCCGCTTAGGTCAAGAAATAGATAACCAGAAGTGTTATGTTAGTTATGGCCATTTTGCACCCACGACACCGACTTAACTCAACTCAACTCAACTCAACTGTTGAGTTGAATCGCATCGTAGGTGTGAATGCGCCATTAGTAGGCCTATTATTTTCTTGTTTTATTTTTTCTCTTTCCGCTCGGAGACGTCAGAAGCTCGATCTGCACCTCGTCTAATAGTCAGCAAAAATTATTTCGCCAGGAATGATGCGCGCACTTGTGGGGTAGATACCACTCCGAAACCTCCGCAAAATGATTTTTTTGTAGAGAAAATAACTTTTCATCTGTTGAAAATATTTCGTGGGAAGGAATGGACAGGTCGCCAGTGAGCATCTTCAACTGATGCCGGGGAGGAAAAGGCGAGCGAAGATGTCGTGATACATGTACGACAACGTCTGACCGCGCGGCCATCGTCTCAACACAACTTAAGCCTAGTCTCCATCTAACGCAACGCAACGGACGCAACGAACGCTACGCGAAAATAGACACCGCTTTTGTCCTTCCGTTTTGGCCGTTACGTCGCCTGCGTCAGCTGTCCCCCCGTCTTCCAATAGACAGCATTCTGAGATTGATGACTCTCTGGAGGATAACAGGGAAGATTATTAGAACTACCATTACTGTTACATACGCACAGTCATAATGGCGAGTTGTAACAATTTTAGGTTTAAGTCGTTTTGTTTGTGTTTTGTGTTTTATATCAGGCTTTTCTGTAAAGGTTTAACCTTTTGTTCCATTATTATAAAGGTTAAACTTTACGTTCAATTTACTATGTTTATGCGCATTGTCTGAAAAGGCCGTCCCCGAAATGACTTATACTGTGTCGGGCGAGACGTTAAACCCTTTCACTCACTCACTCACGCTTGCGTTATCTGCGCTTCCGTTGCGTTTGTTGCAGCGTGATTTTCTTTCGCAAAGGTCTTGCGTAGCGTACGCTGCATGCGTTACGTTGAATGGAAACCATGCTTTAATGTGACTCGAACTACGGCAACTGTCTGCTGCTGCTGACGCTGCTGCTCGAGTGTCGTCGGGGGATTGTCTCATGTGCGTTCACGTGGCTTCGGGTATCCGCGCGACAATACAATAAACTTCATAATACGTGTACGGCGCATGCAATATCAGTTCGTCTGAATCAAAGTATATCGGCGGCGTTACTGTGACAACACGGTCGTCCCACTCTACTGTACATAGGATTGTACGGCAAACCTCGTAGTATTGTTCTCGGCCCATCCGTAGGCCTAATCTTTATGCGTGTCATCGTTCATACGTTGGCGCTCACTATAGGCGTGCGTCGGTAATATCGATACCGGTACCGTAGTACAAATACGCATGCATTTGAAGTATACCTCAAAAATGTGTGAAAAATTGAAAATGAATTCCACGCAGATAGCTGAAACATTTAATTTAAATGCATTTGTCAAAAAATCGATAAGAAAAAAACATAGAGGGTACTAATACGTACACCACCCGTTTGGTAGTTTGACGGTTGTCACTTTTTCTATCGCTAACCGCCCCATGTCCATGCATAACATAGGTGGGTTATGCCAGCGTAAAGTACATGTGCGTTGTCTGTCTGTCCGATGTCTGTCTGTCAAGCCTGTTTTGACGTACGTGGAGGCTTTTGTCGCGCTACAAATGCTGCTTACTGAGGCCTACGTACTTACATGTGTAGAACTGGAGATGCCGTGGACCGGCGTATCTTCATCGCTGAGTTCTGGACATATCTCGGTGATGTTGGACGCATCATCAACAGAATCTCGTGATAATAATTGCCGAGCGTCAGCCAGCAGCAGCATCCAACATCGATCTTCCAGGACTCTGAACTCCAGCTCGTGGCGGAAGCAGGTCTGAAGGGTTGAGTGGAATTACCATCTAAATGTAGTTTTTATTGCCCGAGGAATCGACGACAGCATTGTTTTTAGCATTGCCGCCAAGCCGTTTTTCTTCGTGTTAGCACGATAACTCACGAACCGCTGCACTTAGCCTGATGAAACTTTGCGAACACGTGCCTAGCTTATTGAATAATCAAAGTCATAAACTCATAACTTAAGAGACAAGGTCACGTGGGTTTTTGTGTGTTTCTTGTGTGCATGAAAGGCCTACTGGTTGAACCAGCTGGCTTGGATTCACGAAATGTCAGTCACTAGATGGCGCCAATTTATCACTGTCCGCGAAAGCAACCGCGGCTAGGCTTGACGATCGTTACTGCTCCAATAAAGTAATCTTTTACAGTTACATTTTACTACGAAACAAGGATAACGTGTTATTTTTTATTTACTTTTTAACAGTACTAGAAAAAGTAGCTTAATTTGTTACACTAACATGTAGACATAGGTGACATCCTACTGCAAGCCGCGTCGCGGGTCAAAAAGTAGGAGTAGTAAAAAATTGCAGTTTTTCAACAGACAGCTACAAATTACTGACGAAGCGGAATGTAAGTGCTCAAATTTTATTATTTTTTACACCTGAAAGATGGAAACTTTCAACCACAAAATTTTCCATTTTTGAAAAAAAAAATTTTCGGCAAGAAGAAAATTTTTCCACAGTGCATAATTTAAGAAAGGGGACTTTTCTCCTGTCCTCTTATACCACTTGTTTCCCATTCCTTCTTGCTACTAGCTACTGTATACGCAACACTGCATGCAGGTGTGTGAGGTTCGTCCAAGCAGATCTTCGACGTTGGGTAGACTGCCGACATCCGTCCACCAGTCCACTGAAGCCGATGATAAAATGACGACGAAAACTTCCCGCCTGGACGCCGCCAGTCCGCCGTCAGCGACCACGATCACAGAGAGGTTAGTAGCTATCGGGAATGCATCCACACTGTATAATTCGTTGCGCAAAAAAGCGTAAGTTCTGGTTTTTCGAGTCAAGTTTTCAGGCTCATAGTTGGTCACAAATGTTATACAGTTTAATGTATTTTTAAAAAAAATTTCTTGCGATGTTTGTAGTTAATTGATGGAAACTGTTACGCCCTTCTTGATTTTCGGCATTTTTAGCATCTGTGTCGTGGCAAAAGGGCCTATTTGCCGTTGTAAAACAGCACAACTGGCACATAGGCCTACGTGATTCTGCCACGAAAAAACACGCTTTTGCAATTATCTCGGTTTCTGGTATAAGCACTTATGCCCTTTTGCCAGTAGGCCTACAGTGACGATTTTTATTTTCTGTAAATCTCTATGTGTTTAAACGTTAAGTAAAGTCTGCTTTGATACTGATATATCGCTGCTTAGACTCGTGAAGAGAAACACTTTGCACTGTCCAAAGTGGCAGCTGATTTCCATGAACTGGTGTGTTGTGATAACGATATTATTCTGTAGGCCTATTCAGTGGCTTCTATTCCTTCAAATCTGGAATCGAAATCGGGCGCAACTTCCCCCAGTTTTGGGCTAGATTCCCCCAATTTCTGTCTCAAGTTTCCCTCCATTTTGGGCTTCTTCCCTTTCTAGGGGGAAAGTCTCGTTAATGTTGTAAATTGAAAAATAGGGGAGAAAGTTTTGTTAGGGGAAAATTGAAAAAACAGGGAAAGTAAAAAATAGGAGAAAGTAAAAATAAGGGGAGAAGTTTTGATAAGGGTGTAGTTTGTCTAGTCAAAAATAGGGGGCAAGTAAAAAGGGGGGAGTTTTGTTAAAGATGTAGATTGTAAACTAAGGGGGAGTACAAATAAGGGGGGGAGTTTTGTAAAGAGTGTTGTTTGTCTAGTCAAAAATATTGAGAAAGTTTTGTTAAGGGTGTAGTTTGCCCAGTGAAAAATAGTGGGGGGGGAGTTTTGATCTACAACCTTATCAACACCCCCTATTTTTCACTAGGCGCAAGCTGCGCTCATTAGGTATAAGGATAGAAGCCATTGTGCCTATTTACCTAAGTTAAATAAGTCGTTGAGAAGCTTCGGTGTAGTGAAACGGCTAATAGCGGCACACTGCGGATTCGATTCTTGCACGCACGTACTTTAGGCCTATATTTTTTTAAAGTTTTACAAGTAGGCTAGGCCTAATCTACCTTCCGAAAGAACTACGAAACTGTTTTCAGAAATAAATGAGCGCATTTTAGCTGCGGATTAATAATTAGCAAAGTTTTAAAAATTGTTCGAGCAGTATAAATATCGTGCTATTTTGCAGTTTATATGGCGTTATATGGAAGTAGGCTTGGTTGGTGAAAACGGTGTCACTTTTGGCCCACTTTGAACAACTGTGTCTCGTCTCTTTCTGGCTGTTGACAGGCCTGTGATAAAAGCAACTGAGCGGTCCGTCAGCACACAACGAGCTTACAACCGTGATGTGCCCCGGCCTCCGCCCCGGTCGACGAGTTCCTCCGACTGTTGCCGCTGTCAGTGGCTGCGCCCGGCGTCGAGCACCATGTCAACGTTGTCGATTCACCACCATCACCCGGGGAAACTTCCGCCACCTCCACCGCCGCCGCCACCGATACTGACATCATCCGAACCTGCATCGTCGGTTACTTCACCGTCCGTCAAAAATGTTTGCGGGATCGTGCCACTAGTTCCGGGCGGTGGCTGTTTGCTCCACACCAAAGACACTCACTTACGGACTCCCGACCTCGGCATCTGTCCTGCAGTGACGGTGGGAGATTTTTTATATAGTCTTAGATTCAGGTTCGAGTCTTGAGTCACGAGGGCCTGGATCCAGTTCGACGAGACAAAGCGTTCGTAAAATTCTGTATTCGCACAACAAAACGCTATAAATCAGTCACATTTCTCTGTTGCCGTTGCGCAACACAATTAGTTAAAATGGCCTGCACATGTTCCGCAGTGACGGTGGAAGGAAGCGGCAGCGGTCGAGGCTACAGCAGCAGCTGTCTGGACGACATCCGTGAAGTGGACGAGACCGTCGTGTCGTCATCGTTGACGTTAGAAGATCCTCATCAGTGCATTGCGTCCAAGCTGATGCTGACTGCCGACTGTATGCCGGCCCCGGGCAGTGATCAAAAACAGGACGCCGCCTCGAGTTGTATTGTCACCACTTTCGTATGACGACAGTTTTACGATCTCCCGACCACGTGCAAGACGTGGTCGAAGTCAGAGCGTTCAGCGGCGGCGTTTCGGGTTAAAACAAGAAATTAGGCAGTGCATGAAGTTGCAATTTTCCGACAGAGAAGATTGTGAGTGTCCAAAACGACGATTTTTCGTGTAATTTCCCCCAAATGGCGTTTTAGCGTCAAATTTTACATATTTGGTACCCAGTTTTTCAACAAAAGATTTTGCAACAATTTCCTGGCAGCCCAAAGATTTAAAAAGGGAGACCAGGGCAATGCCTTTTTTCTCCCTACTCCCTTGCCACGACGACACTGACGTGAAAAACGTGAAGTAGTTGACACTAGGTTTTGATAAAACATTACAACGTAAGCCCTAAGCTTTTGAAAAAAGCCTTTTAGCATTTGTAAAAATTTCTAAACGACAGTGACAAAAAGAATATGCGACTATCATTAGTGTTGACTATTAAGCTTATTGATTTTTCGTGGTTTAGTTTTTTTTATGTGTGTCTATACCGGTACTTTTCGTGCGAGTTTTTTTGGATCATTTATCCTGTGTCTTTAAACGGGCACTTGTCGTATGCCAAAGTGCGATTTTGACCTTTCCGACCCAAATAACACATCGACAGTTTATAGGCAGTTTTCATTTTAACTAGGCTAATTTGATAACCACGACGTTGAATCATGAATGTATGCCCTAATAAAAATTGTTATTGGTTTAACCAGTTCGTTTAACAGCCAATAAGGTAAACGCTGTTCTATACCTAGTGTCGCGTGTGTTCTTGTTACATATTATGCATTTTGAAACAAAAAATAATTAGCTGATAATGTAGTCAAATGCATCTTAATAATGTGTCAGGATATAGGCCTAATTATCTACCTAGCTACTAGCATCTAATAACAAGATCTGCTGCCTGCTACAGGCCTTACCAAGCCTCCAAACTTTATGACCATAAATAAAAAACGTAGGCCTAGTTAATAAGTATTTATAAACTGCAGTTTTAACAACGAATATTATGTTGATCAAAAATCGCTGACGAAAAGCTGTACTTGTAGGCCTACATCGTTCTGTTTGCACATTAGATAGAATGGTTTATACGTAGACCTATGCCTCCCAACTTCCCAAGCGAAGATAAAGATACAGCCATTGCGGCTTAGTTGCTGATCGACGGACAATGGATGCAACGATATTAAGACGCTTGTTAATCGAAGCGTGCGTGGGAGCTGATCGAGTAGGTCCGCCGACGTTCTCGCTCGTTCGTCGAACGTAACGATACGAGCCAGGCAATCGAGTGAACGCCGCCGTTTTCAATGATAAGCACGCATCTCTGTGTGAGTCTCGCATGACTGAACCGAGTTTCCTCCGCCATCATTCTGTTGCCTAGCTCATAGCCTAAAGCTCGTATTCCACTTAGGCCTACTTTGATTTGTTGTAACATGGTCGGCTGGCCTGTCCAGATCAGTACGTTGCTCACGAAGTGACTAAGTTCAGCGGCGTCGCAGGTTAAAAAAAGTAGGCGGAGCAGCTAGGAAGTTGCAAATTTTCCGATTTCCGATCGAATAACGACATGCAACAGCAAATATCCGATAAAGTGCTGAAAATTTCAAAATTCTGGACAAAAATTTACCGAGGTTTTACGACAATTGTTCGACAGTCAAAATATAGGTAGGGGCACCTCTCCCTGGCCACGACGCCACTGAGCAAAACCACAAATTTTGACATGCCAAGATGTCGCACAGATGTAGCTGGTAGGCCCACAATTTGTTCGACAAGTCCGCAACAATTCGAAGTATGGAGTCTGGGCTTTGTCAGATCGGCGTTTCTGCTCCGGACTTCTGTCTCTGATCCGCTGTCAAGCATGAACAGGACGCTGCTGCAACGAAGATAGTTCCGCGCCAAAGATTCGACTACTACTAGGCGCTGTACGAGCTATAACAATGGCATATACATCGCGTCTCAAAAACTGAGTCAGTGTTATTTTTTAATCAACTCTGTGAAACATAGGGCCTATTTGTGGCACGCAACACCACTAAGACTCTTGACGTGAATGAGTATAGTTTTGTCAATCTCACCGTAAACTACTTTCTGAAATGTAGAAGTCGTAGTTTAATAGGACAGCTTCTTTGAGACATGGTGTAGATCTGAGTTCAGAATTCGATGTCAGTATTCGTCGAGGTCGTCAGGTTGCACAGTTTAAGCCTACGTTCTTCGATCACTCGTGCGGCCATGCTCGCAGACAGACCACAGCCGAGCCTGACATGTGTTGGCAAATCTCATTAGCACTTTGTGCACTGCCGTGAGTATCCCGGTGAATGTTAATTAGAGATCGTAAAGCCACTTAATTGTTCTTCACCCACCCGAGTTCGTAGCTATGTTTTCACTCTGCCGGGAGCTGAAAAGTTCTTTCAACGCCCGGCTATGGGGGTGGCGATATCGATCCGCCACTAGTCTAGAGAGTGAAGAAGGAGCGAAAGGCAGGGAAGAGGAGACGGGAAAAGGGATAGGAAGGGAGAAAATGAGGACAGAAAAAGGAAAAAGTGGTGGTCTCCCATTTTTCAGAACGTGATTGCACTTATGTGTGTACATTGTGTATGTTTTTTTAAAAAAAAAACACACAGTGCGTTTTTTCAAAACAAAAACACACAGTGCATGTTTTACGTCTGACACGATGTATGTACAATACATAATACTGCAAATAAACGAACGTCTGCAGACAATAACAATCCAAAAAGTACAAAATCCAGAAACACGAACAATGTAGGCAAAGTCAAACTCAGACAATATTCCTGTTCCTTCAAATTCAATACACTTACGCTACAAGCAATAAAATTCCAGAAAAAAACTACTCCCAAAACCCAACCTAGACCGCTTAAATGCACACAGAAATAAGAAAAAACAGCAAACTGAAACCCACGAAAATGCTGATTTACTTGCAATAAAAAGTAAAATATCACTTAAGATTGAAGAAGTTACTCAGTTTGGCACATTTGAACAGAGCTAGGCCTATGTACTCGTAATATCATGTCTGCCGGAAAATAATGCCAATTTTATGTTAAAACAACAAAAAACTATTTCCACCGCTGATAAATGCCACAAACCAACAAAATCAAACACGCATCACCAGTGTTGTAAAGCCCAAATTCCATTACGCCGACTTTGCGACAAAGTCCGGGACAAGTTCCTGACAAAGTCGCGAACGTGTCGCCGCGACACAAATCATGAAAGTTCGCAACACAAATCACGTCGCCGACTTTCATAATTTGTGTCCGCGATAAATCCACGACTTTGTCGTGAACTTGTCCATGGACTTTGTCGCCGACGGGTTTGTCGCGGACTTGTCACGAACTTTGTCGCAAACATCTCGACATGTCGAAATGGTTTGTGTCCGCAACTTTCATGATTTGTGTCCACGACTTTCCTCGTGGGAAAGTTTCAGTGAAAGTTGGCGTAATGGAATTTGGGCTTAAACACATGAACTCATTGTTTATGGTTCAAGTACGTCAAATCACAACAGAAAAGAGCAACTAGTTAAAAAAAGTATTGAACACAAGAGCTGCAAATCCGAATAATGTTTCTTTAAGCCGGAGCAATATGGAGGGCGTGTATAACAAGGTGGTCATGCTGAAGCAACTCATTTAAATGAGTTACTAAGAAAAGCAAAACTAAAGGAGTGTATAAAGCGACGGAACTGTACTGAAATGCTAGTGTTACACAATTCCCAGTTCAATTCAGTCCAGTTCAGTTCGCTCGCTATAAACAAGAGCTCAATAACGATCACTATAAGGCTGCAATAAAAACACCGCATCCTTACAATAATGGGCCTATCTGTGGTCTATATACACACCTGATTCCATCACAGCATTCATATAAAACTATTTACATGTGGACGGAAATGTTTTGTAGTCTAGACAATCAAAGCTGAAGTATTAGTTCTCAGGCTAAGAATGCGGTTTATTCAAGACAGTGGCATATTTAGAATTCAAAAAGTGAAAAAGGCAAAGAGCCCAGGGATGAATCCCCCAAAAAGTTGAATCCTTTCAATAAACTGCCAAACAAATTTTGACGTTACAGCAAGCACGAAAGCACCAAGGGGGAAGGGAAGGTTAAATATGTTAAATATGCACTGTTGAAATATGCCACCGATTCAAGACCTGTTAAGTCACTGCTCACACATTAGAAAATTGCTATTATGAGTTTAATCAGACAGAGACTAAATTATAACGGTCATCAATTTTTTGGCAGTTTCAACAGATTAAAAGCCTCACTGGTAAATGCGTCAATTGTTTTAGTAGATCACGTGCTAAACTACTGCTGTTACATAAAATTAAGTGTCCGATGTGTTATACTCGTTATCTTAAGAAGCTAGTTTAGATGTTCCCAAATTCCAGCTACTCACCCAATAACGTTCGTTGTCAGGAGTGTCGTCGGTTAAAAAGTAGAGATGGGCAGGAAGTTGCAATTTTCTGACAGACATTCAATTTTTCATCTAAATCCCCCCACCCCAACGGGAGATTTTTAACCCCAAACTTTAAACTTTTGGAAGCAATTTTTGGACAAGAAATTTTTCTGAAAAGCTAAAATTTAAAAGTGGGGGCAACTGCCCCGTGCTCTCTGCCACAACGCCATAGACCACTTGAAAAGTTTTGCTAGTAAAAGTTGTCGGCAAATGGTGGCGTTTTGAGACGCCTGATGAACCAAAAGTCCATGTCTGCCACGAAACAGAACTCAAAAGTACCACCAGAAAAGCTCCACAGTAAGAACAGATGAGTATTATATTACCCAATTCACTCGGAACATCATCGATGACATTTGAAAGCACACGATTACTGCTTCATAAATATTCAGCTCAAATACATGTAGTGGGTCAAAAAAGTGACACCCTTTTCAACTACAGCCATACAAGCTGCAAAACATCAAACATTTATACGGTTTAAACAATTTTAACAGTTACCGTTGATTATTCTCAGTGTAAATGTACACAGCACGTAATTGAAAATATTTTCACCATTCCTTTGAATCTCAGCGTTTCTCCACATGCAGAGTGAAAATCAAACAGCGTTCACCTTTAGTTATTCCAAACATCATAAAGACATATACAGTTATTAGTACATAAACAGAAGTTGTATACAAAGACAGATGGAGAACGACATCATTTAATGAAAATGACTGATACATCAGTAAACAAAAAAATTGCAAATAAGAGGAAACTCCAAAAATACCAAAAAGGTGTAACTTTTTTAGCCCACCCTCTAGAGTCTCGTGCACATGACGCTGTACAGCTGGGATACGTAGACAGATGTTAGCTGCTGCTGAGTATAAAACAAGAAATTGCTACATAGAAGATGATGAAAGCACACAGACTAGTTTGAAGCCATAAAGCCGTGCTGATTACGAAGTACTGGAAATAGGTTATTGGGTCACCTGTTAATTGGGCTCAATCGAGAGTCAGTGTGATAGACCTCATACTGGACCACACAGATCATAATCCTATCAGAGCTTCTGAAAATTTTTCGTTGGGCCCGGGCGCCTAAACCCTACTCCAGTGTGTACGGCGGTTTGAACAATGCAGTAGCCGGTCCAGTCAGCTATCAGCTGCTAGTAGTGAAGACCTGCCATGCAAGCAGATGGCTTCGCTCAGCACTGACCGGCTGCTGATGCTGAGATGTCATTGGTGACTCGCTGTCAGAAGACGCTACTCTAGCATCTCTTCCTGCACATAGACAGCAAATGTGTGCTAACAGGCAGTTCAATAACCGAATTAAATGACATAGTTGAGTCAACTTAACCCAAGTCCAATGACTTCCAGTCCGAGACATGGTGGTCCGAGTCTGACAAATAAACTTGATGAGAAAGAACGTTTTGTTAAATTCCATATTCACAATTTATTATTATATTAATATTTATATAGCGCCATATGCGGAGCTTCAGAGCATGAAGTGACAAACAACAACACAACAAAATGGTAGCAATTAGATGACACTTGTCTACTGAGATTACGACTATGTTAACAAAACAATTAATCAAAATAAAAAAATACAAAAAAATCAGTATGGTGCAGCTACTTCCAAGTCACACAGCACTGAGTCCAAGTCCAGTGGAAACAATAAGCGAGTTCGCCATTCTCTATGACCTAAGTAGGTCAGCGTGACCTAGTATGTCAACTCCCCCAAACAACATAGCGGCGTGCACATAGCGAGTCAATTTCTGTCGATGATTTCAAGCGCTGAATAGTAGACGTTTTGCGAAAGCATGCTTACTGCCAGCAAGGAGGATTAAAAACACTTTAAAACAGTTAGCAGTAATCGCAAGGACGAACTAGTTGCTCCGGCGCACGCTGCGTATAGGGGCCTATACAGTCAATCAAAATCTGCCTATAGGCCTCTTAGTGCCATCGAAGAAAGAGAAGTCGGAAGCCAAGCAGCAGTACTAGGCCTACTGACGCTACAAGACGGCACTAAGATACCAGATTTGCATTTCTTGCACATTTCGATCTAAAAGCGCATCACATGTAGGGTTAATGCAACCTATTTAACCAGTCAGTGGTGTAGGCCTAGTCAAGGGGAAATGCCGAATGCGAGGGCATGCCAACACCCAAAATATATTTGGGAGGAAATGCCATTCCTGCAAACAATATCAGGGCAAGAGGGGACAGTGAACTGATACAGTAGTATTCCGCAAATAAGCCTATAAGCACGTGCAGACCTGCTGCCGGTCAAATAACTTGTGCCTTAAAATGAAATCAATAATACCGAACTTGATGTTACCAGACGTGGTTTCCGAAGCTGCAAATACGCTAGTAGCCGGGTCTCAAAAAATACAAGTCAGGGGCAAGTCAAATGTTCTAATAAAAAACAAAAGCTTCTATCAGAAGTCTTAGGGTAAGCATGATAATATTCTGTTTCACTAATCTTTTCAACATTGGTAACTACGGTAGCTGGAAAAAAATTACTAGTGAATAATAAAAACCGAATATGCTATCTGCATGCTGCATACCATAAGAATAAAAGCTATGGTGGGCACCCAAAAATGACTGCCCTGCAGTGTCAGTGAGCTCACTTATAACAGGCCTGGCAGCCAAGACATTTGTGTGCATTTTAAGCTCTGAAATTGTGCCTAGCAAAAACAATTTTTAGTCGCTTCGAAGTAGCATTAGTAACTGATGCATTTTTTGTATTTACTACTACTGCCGTGCCAATTTGTGTAGGTCTGTTATACAAGAAAATAAAAAATAAAAATGCGTGAGACTAACGCTAGATGCGTGAGACTTGGCAAGACTGCGTGTTGGTCACAGTTGCATCAAGATCCAGCGGCGTAGCCAAGGGGGGGGCAGGGTGCCCAGCCCACCCCCAATCCTCCAGACAAAACATAAGCATAGGCCTACATGTACGTATTAAGTGCACGAAATTTACCAATTTAGTTAGTTTTATTTTTGGGAAAATAATCATAATGGTTGCAACCAGATCTCATCTTTTAAAACTAAAATGCACACAATTTGATTTCATCTGGGGGTCCACCCAATAGCCCACTGGGGGTTGTATTTGTAATATTGCACATCACGTTCATGACGTTAAAAGTTTTATTTAATAGAACTGCAATGAAAATCGATAATCGTTTTGATCCAATGTTTTTTTGCGTCTTCATCTTTCCGTTCTGTTGGGAAGTGGAACTAGCTTAAACCTAAACAGTAGTTCGCACGTACAGTACAGTGTGCCGTGCCAAAATTTATTCCGTGCTCAGGACAAAACTTTTTTTCTCTACTGTTAAGCTTGTAATCGCCCTTCGTACAACCAACAATTGCGCAATGAGCGTCTGACATATATAATTATCAACTTTATGGCCACATTGCGTACAACGTCGCAGCGATGTTTACACATCTTGGGGGAGATGACCTTTTAGGTCACTATCTAGCCAAGGCGTGGCGCATGCGCAGCGAACACGCTGAACTATCTAATTCCGAGTCATGAAAAAGAATAACTCAAATAACTCAAGAAAAGAAGGCAAATACACGAAAAAAGAGAAACCATTTCTCAGCAGTCACTACAAAAATCTCCTAATAAATACTACAAAACACATTATACACGATTGCTAAACTCAGACAGCTAATATTTTTCACTAAAATGTACAAAGTAAAAGATGAAAGTTGTGTACCACGTCTGAAGTCGACGTAGCCTTCTCCTCCAACAATCACTAACATGATCTCTCGTTGTCCAGTCTCTGCATCCTTCCCCTCATCAGTTTCAACTGGCTCTTCCCCCTTGCTCTCAGTAGACTGATGTGCATCACTGCCACCTGTCACTGGCAAACCTGCAAAACAAAGAAATCATTGCACAACTAAATATGGAAATAAAAATAATAACAATAACTACAAGATCACACAGGATGTGCCAAGAAGTTCCCAAGCAATAGGGTGACACCGATCTGTTTCCTTAGCCCTAAGCCAAACATCAGCTTACACTGCGAGACCACAGCAGATACAGGGCTAGTGCAACATATGGTATGCCTGTTTACACCCCACCTTTTGCTGGTACTCATTATGTCTATCCATGGACGGATGGCCAGGGTGAGTTGACATGGGTGGCTGGTTACATACTAAACTGGCTTAACCATCTGATGACGGTCACCAATCCAACCAGGCAAGGTACAGATTAACCTGCAATGGCGTTGATCCATCGCCAATAGTGGGCACACCAAAAACGAGTGCTGAGAACAAGACGCCGTAGCATCAAGTGGGTGTGGAAAAGGAAGGAGGCATTCCATCTAACTAAAATGTCTGGAGGAATGTTGTAAATTCCCAGTGAGGTCCCAGCCGCGGCCAAAAATAAACTTGGCGCATTTTAGCCTCGTTGAATACTTCTGGCAAAATGATAGTGTAGCAAGCAAGCAAAAAACGTTTAGCTTTTCTCTGTTTCTCCCCTGAAAAGTAAAAGAATGGGGACGTTCATAAGACTACAACAAGACATGACTAAAATACCGGGGGTCAAATCCCTTGACCTGAAGAATGACACTGCTAGCAACTTGCGCTGATCAAACACAACATGCCAACACTATATCAAGCAACCATGCACACACCTGGTACAGCAACAAAGAACTTGACGGCGTCCTTGTATCCATGGTAACTGAGCTGAGCCTGGCTGATACAGCAGTACGGTATCAATGCACCATCACCGCTGTCAGCATGTCCGTCACCATACACTCGTACCACTCCACCTGGTACCACTGCGCCCGGCCGACCCGACGACGCCAGCGTCAACACTTGCCGGTTACCTGCGACAGTTAATAGTACCAGAGGCATGTACAGACATAAGCTGGACTGAAATTTCAGCTCAGCTCAGCTGTGTCGAAAGAGTGTAGTCTACTAACTGACGGAACTAAACTGGCATTTCAGTTGCATCTAGCGTAGACCTACTAGGTAAATGAGCTGAACTGAAACAAAGTTAACTAAACCAAAATATGCCAGTAAACTTCTATGCAGTTGCATCTGATAAGTGGACTAAACGACAGAACTAAACTGAAGTAAAATGTAAGTAATTAAGTAAGTAAGTAAGTAAGTAGTCTGCATTTGTAACACGCCATATGTCATACGCCATATGTTCGAATCGTAGGCAGTCATCCAGACAGTCATCAATCTCATAATGCTGTCTATTGGAGGACAGAGGGCGAAGAGAAAAGAACGAGAACAATTGGATAAGGACGAGAATGAGATCAAAAGCAAATTTCAAGAACGAAAATGAAACTGACAACCACAAGAACCAGAACAAAAACAGTGAAAGAGCAAAGTTTAACATATCACAGGCTATTTCATACAGTCATCGGCATAAAGTGATTATAAACTCATAGGACATGAACCAAACGTGCAACTATGCAGTTTCTATCAGAATTGGACATGGATCTGTTTTTCACAACCCAGCCAACAGAGTCACCTACTCAGTTGCCAGAGTCTACTTAGAACCCACAGTAGAAATTGCTACATTGCGGTAGTACTAATCATGAACTGAGAGGACCTACAATAAAACTCACTGAATCGTAATTACAGAAGCTGCAATTGGTGTCACAAGTGCAGACTACCGGATGTGTCACAGTTCCATTATCTGGACAGTGCTGCGTATACAGATCAAAGACTGTGCATTAGAGTAGGTTGTTGCAGAAACAGCATGTTTTATCACAGCTCGTCTTTCTGCTATGGCCACGTTTACAACCTATGTAACTCGCTTGATGTAACATGTGCATCATGTGCAGCATCATGTGCAGCATCGTAACTACCAGAACCTTGAGTCGAGTTATTAGTTAACACTGCGAACAAGTATTTTTTGCATTCTTAATTTTCGAGAGCACGAGACCAAAATGCATGAGAACGAGAACAAGAACGAGAATGAGACCATTAAATTTGGTCTCGAGACCACATTGGTCTCGAGAACTTAACATCCCTGGTAATAAGTGAACAAAATGGCAGTTCAGTTAATCTCATTTTAGCTCATTTCTACGAAGTGCAGTAAAAGTGTTCATTTCTGTCGCTTTTTCGAAAACAAAACGAGCTCCCATGTAATGAATTTTGCTGTATGCCAAAATCTTTCCAGTTCACTAGTGACGCTTCAGTAAAGGCTTCAAACAAAATATATGCAAACTACTGCAAAAATGATACAATTTACAAGCAATATGCCTTTCACTAAGTCAAACTAACCCCTGCTACAAAGCAGTAAAAGCTAAAAAAATAGCTAAATCAGTCTACTGCAATCCAAACCAGAAATCAGATATCATAAACCAGAGAAAGTAATTAAAATAATCAAACAAACAGAACCTACTTTCAAGTGCAGAGTACGAGTGCAGAATCCGTGTGTCATTTGCTTAACATATGCAAAACATAAGATTAAACAACGTGCTTTGCAAACATAATGCTAAATAACAGGCAAACTTAAACATGTGTGCAAAGAAAATGAGTTAGAACTCAATAACGAGAATTCAGTTAGTAATCATACATCATACAGCATGCTGGAATACTAGACTACGGATTTTGACTTAAAACTTAAATTTTTATTACATCAAATGCAGCAAGCTGCAAGTTGTTTAACAATTGCAAAAGCTTGCTGACAATACATAAATTAAGTAGATTTAATACTAATGTTAACTAGATAGTTTGACTTATGAGTTTTTGCTACCAAAATAAATTCAACGTAGGACTTGACTGAAAGAAGCAAAATAAACGTAAAAGACAACGTCAATACTCAACGTTGTAACAATACAAACATTCCACTTCAAACTTGAGAAATGCATGCGAATAGATTCATTAGGTTAGAAGAACTTTACAGTAATAAATTCATCAATTACGACCAAAAATTGTTTGTACCTCAATGTTTCGACTTCCACTGGAAGTCTTCATCAAGAGAATGAAAACAATCATTTCTTCTTCCGGTTCTTGGCACAGTAACTAAGTCCTGTGCCAAGAAAGCTGAGTGTGGTAAGAACCTTAATGGAAAGAAGTCAGTGCCTGGTGTCAGATGTTGTGGACAAAGAGCAGGAAGAGGCCCACATAAAAGACGCCCTACGTAAGTGCAGTTATCCAAAGTGGTCTTTTGACATAGTGAAAAACCAAATGCAACAAAGGCAGCAGAAGACACAGAAAAAGCAAGATCAGTTGCCTTCTCGATCATTAGTAGTGATTCCCTATGTAGAGAGAACATCTGAAGCGGCCGCTAGGATCATGAGAAAATAGAATGTACCATGTGCCATTGTGCCACGAAACCATGCAAGACTCTCCGAAGCATTTTGATACATCCAAAAGATAAAGAAGACAAAAAGCAGACGTCAGAATGTGTCTACAAAGTTCCATGCGCCAATTGTGATAAGACGTACGTAGGTGAAACAGGAAGAAAACTTGGTGTCAGGTTGCAAGAACATAGAACTGAAGTGGAGTTCAAAACCAAGTGAGCTTTTACCAGAAGTCAGCGCTCCAGCACTTCAGCAGAATACAACAAATCGGCTCTCACCGACCATGCTCTACAAGAAAACCACGTG
>Ga0209454_1000528_pt1 | contig 20419 bp, 8 predicted proteins | sample WorMetHERISLAND1_2_FD_187400 | JGI IMG/M metagenome (GOLD analysis project Ga0209454, IMG submission 187400) | Marine gutless worms symbiont microbial communities from Max Planck institute for Marine Microbiology, Germany - Olavius geniculatus... | ecosystem: Host-associated > Annelida >... | reverse complement strand
AGACGGACTGAGACGGACGGACGGACGGACAGACAGACAGAATTGCAATGGCTAAGACGCGCTGAAAGCAGTAGCTGCTTTCGCGCGTAAAAAGCTTCAGCGCAGCCTCAGAATTAAATCGAACATATATCGATTTGGTTGAGTTAAACATGATACTTGACACAGTATATTGCACACAGCATTTACGTAGGACATTAGTTTGACCGCTTGTCGTATTAGTTGGACTTTGTGTCGTTCGATATTACGATGTTAAATATCGATAATTTTCTAATATGTAGGACACTCCAATAAGCTGGAATACTTTACAGAAAAGTTGCTAAATTGAACAATTAGTTACCACCGTTAAGAAAAAAAATGTGTTGCATTAATATTAACTTGAGCCGATATTTATTCAGTACTTATTTATTTTTTAAATTAGTAAACTGTCGTCACTGACATGCTTTATTTGCTTACCTAGTCATAAGTTACTAACGATTTTGTGTGATAATTTCAGTAATTTTGCGACATTTTTCTGCTTAAAATTGTACTCATTTGCTGACCACATTTTACATTCTTGTCTAACATATTGCCTGTGTTTATGTAGTTGCATATCTTACGATACATTTTTAGTAGTATAACAGGCAAAATCAGTCTTTGAACACATTTAAATACCAAAGTTGGTATTTTAATATTTAAAAATATTCTAACATTTTAAATTTAAATCTACACTAGTGTTCAAATACAAACACGTATTTCAAGTCAGTTGACGAAAACGGAAACAAAATAACGCTGCGGAATCGTTGTTAATCAGTGGTCAAATGAGTTTGCTGTAAACGGCCCTGAAGGGTTGCGGCGACAGCCGACGTAACTAATGCTCGCGACATCGATAAATAGTCTACAAACTGCAGCAGCAGCAGCAGCAGCAGCAGCATCTCTACGGTATTGTAGTGCAAGGCGCTCATTCGTACGTGTGTCAATCGATGAATTAATCGTGGCGTGATTGCAAGTCTCTCGGCTGACTCGCTGATACATTACCGGTCGTGTCGTCGATTATCGGCGCCAGAGGGCACCACCGACCATCAATAATTCACTCGGTCGCCATTTGCGCTTCCGGTCGCCGGGTCGGAAATACTGGCGGCCATTTGTTGAAGAACGCACGACAATGCAACAAGTCGCGTCGTCCCCGTGAAGCCCGTGCGTTATATTCGCGCAATGTATCGCGTCAGCCATTGACAACGTTGTCAAAATCAAGACGAATACAGAATAATCTGTCGTCACGTAAAACGCTGGCAGTGTATGGGCTGGCCAGAAATCTACACTGCATAAACACCAAATTAGTCACATACATGAAAGAAAACACGTTTGAACATTGGTAGACACACGACATGATGCTCAGTAAAAATGTAAATATCAGTTTTATTTTTTATATCGTATTTACGTTTTACAGTTTTACAGTTTTACTGTTTGTTACATAACTCTGCTGTCTTTGTGGGCAGTAAAGGTTTCTGGGTTAACATATGTCAGAGTATATACGGACATGATTCGTATGGTGGTGTTCAACAACTCAGACATTTTTTGATAATCTTAGTTCACCGATGACAGTAGAAAAACACAAAGAAGTACAATAGCAACACAGAAAAAAAGAAAAAGAAAAAAAAACAAAAAATACATATACATAGAGTCAGTAGTCCACAACGGTGACAATATTATCGAGAAGCATCTTATCTTTTGGTATTTTACATTATTTCACAGTGCACAATAATGTTTGATGAAAGCTATGAGTAAATGAACTGCCTGCCGTCGAGGAATGCTATTGGGGCAACGAAGTGCAGTCACTCAAAATCTTCATTAAAAGCGAGCTTTCATTTGGAATTTAATGTTGCTGTTTTTCGTCATCAACATTATTAAGTGGTAATAACTGCCGACATACTTAGGTTTGTTGAAGCCAGATTCCAGAGCGTGTAGCTGTGTCCTCATTCTAAAGCCCTCGTAAAGTTGCAACAGTTAATCGGGTGGCGTGCAGGAGTCAGCAACAAGATGCCTCGTAGGCCTATATCGAGCATGCATCTGTACGTGGCAGGCGGCTATGCACGTGCCGCACGCGACGCGCTCTCACTATACAATGAACGTGTGTGCTCTCGGCAGCGCTCTGGCGACGTGGGTGGTCGAGCGACAGCAGCTGTCGTAACTAACTAACTCTTTAGCGTAATAGCTTCGACGATTGTTGCATCACCGGGGTGGGCGCGGCGCAGACAGGCTCGACATATGTTGCGACGACAGACCGCCGAGAAAAGACGGATGTCAATCTACTCTTCTCCGCATCTCGACATCATCATCGCTAGTGATTTGCAGAGTTGCCCGTTTTAAGAACCGAGTACCCGGTTGCAATTATCCGGGTACCCGGACCCAGTTTTGACTTTAGATCAAGCAAAGGAAGAACGACAGTGAAGTGACACGTACGCATTTAATTACCGAATATTTTTTTACAAAGTTTCTACATATAAAACGTCTATAATGTGTCTATGATAGCAGATGTACATCCGTCAACGAAAATGGCTCTATTGCGGTATCAAATTCTACCATGAACGCTGCAAGAACCGCGATTTTCATCGGTTCTGTCAGTAATCAGTGCAAAAATCGGGTATCAATTACTCTGATTTGGAATTGGGTAATGGATTTTGCAACTGGGTTCAGGTATCCGGTTTCTGCTACAAATCACTAATCGTCGTCATCAACAGCAGCAGCAGCAGCGTTGAGTTGGTCTCCGACAGCGCGCTGTGCATGGCGGGCGGTGCTTCGACGGATGACAGGCAATTTCCAGCAACGTCGACGACGACAGTCTTATAGACAGCGGTTGCGTCTTGGTCGGGGGTGGATCTGATTAGGTGAGGTGGGCGCCCGTCAAAGAGCTCGTGCTGTGCTGAGCTAGGGGCCACGCTGATGGTCGTCGTTCGTCGTCAATTGTTCAGCGCACGTCGCCAGCAGATGCTATGCGTCCCTCTGTCAGCTTGCGTCAAACAGGAAACGACGAGCGCTGAATGATGTTGCAGTGAATTCACGTAGTACACAACGTAGCAAGCACTATGGTGTATGCTGCAGTCAGCGCTCGACACACCGGCGACAGTGATTTGGCTTCTTCGAAGAAATAACGCCGTGCTTCGTAAACAGCAGCGTGTGAAATGTCAGAATTTCGACGCAGATTATTTGGAACCGGGTTGAAATACTAAATGAAATGGTTTTGCGCTAACAGCATGTGAGCTGGCAGCATTTAAAAATTCGTTAGTTAACTTTTTCAAAATGAACGATTAATCAATTAATAATTTTGGTTAAAAACTAAACTGTGATCATTGTCCAAAGACACGAACAGTTCTCGTTTTAAAAGAATGTTATCAGTTACTGAGCTAACAGCTGTCACAAGTGCAGTGAGTCGCAATCAGTCAACTTTTTTATCCAATCTTGTAGAGGAACTAGAATGTTCACGTTCCGTGGACATTTTCACAGTTGTTTAACAAACTTCACCCTCGATCTCTACCTTTCTTATAAGTAGTATAGCTTTTGTCTTTAATCGAATTATCATAAGTTTAGCGATCAAATTTGTTAGACTTGTAGAAAACAAATATACACAACAGCAATCAATAACAGTGATAATTAACATCTAAAACGTAAAACGCAATAAAACAAATGTCCGGTTAGTGCACGCAACTCGTGCATGGCCGAAAGCGTTTTACAAAGAGTTGCGAATCTCCAGGATGATTTCTTTCTGGGATCCCGGGTCAAAACGGTGCAAGCCCCATTGACTGCAGGGAAGTATATAGGCCTATGACGCGGTCGACACCGCACAGTATTTAGCGGCGCTTGGTTCCCGATGGTACACTTGTGACAAATCAAATCCGGATGCGATTCAACGAATGAATTGGTCCATACGAGTTACAACAAGCTCACTGCTGTCGCCTTTCATCAATATTAATATCGATAGCTTCCTGCATTGTCGTGTGCGTGGCCGCCGTGTTACGCTAGAGAAGGAAACGATGCTGTCGAGGAGTTTTCTAGTCTAAAGGGACGACTCCGCCGCGTGACAATTTGTCAAACGGTCGACTTGTCGCCCCGTAGGCTTGGTTTTATCAGCAAAACAACACGTGATCCTATGACCGCTGTGTATAGTGAACGAACTTTGACGCGTTTCTGGATTGCAAAGAATAAACAATAAGCTATATGGATTGTATAGGAGCAAAATTAATAAACCTCATGCGATTCAGCGCGCAGAGCAATTTTCAGCTTATATGCAGTTTATCTCAGTGGATGGAACGGCATAACTAGAAATACGGCACGCAGTTTGTAAACTATCCAACAAATCTTACATCAAATAAACGTTGCGCATAGACATGTTTGGGAGATTTTTTGGCGTTACTTTTCACGACTTGTGTCCTTGTCGTTCTTACGGACACTTTGCTTTTTTCCCGGCATTTGCGGGTGGGCAGTTTATACTGCCATGCTCCAACATGACTTGGTTGTTAGAAATAAATTAAACACTTTATGGTAATATATGCATTAAACCGAATTTAATCACGTATATTGAATATGAAATAAACAGAAAAGATACTTAAACCCCTCGTTGCGCAGAAGGTTTCCGTTTATGTTAAAATTATAAATGCCTAAATAATGTAAAAAAATTTCTTGAGCATATATTATCAGCAACAGCAACATGGAAAACAAACATTACAGCTCTAACTGCTCCATGTACTGCTAACAAAAATGGCGGTAGACGTCCAGTTTGTTTCAGATTTAGCGACTGAGTTTTAATCGCAGAAGGCGCGTGATGCCCGTGGAGGTTATGACCTCTTTCCCATGCCGCTCCGCTTGGACGTCTCTCTAGTTGCTACTTCATCAACACAGTCTGTCGCAATTTCTGACCACGTTCCTTGTCTGTGGATTCGCAGAATTCCGATCCGCTGCCAATCTGCACTCTGTAATTTCGTCAACTTTTTACACGTGCGCATGCTTCCGAAAAAAGTTGTCATGAACCACGCTACTGGCGCGAGTCATACATGGGTCACGTTTGTTGGGGCGTCATATTGAGTGACCAATCGCCTGCTCAGACTCAGACCTCAGATGCAGGGAAGCCTAACCCAAAAGTAAAAAAGTTGTAAAATTCTGAGGTACAACCTACACTTAAAAGAGGAATCCATTTGTGTTGAAATTAAATTAATTTTTTTTATAAAAACGGATGTCAGAAACACGTTGAGCGACGGTGACATAACGAAATGAACGCCTCTGAAGAAGATGAAAACTACTGGACGTCGGATTTTGACCATTTTTGTCAGCTTACTACGGATGAAATTTAGATCGGATTCCATGAACGGATCTGTGTGTAGCGTTCCCGCCACGCTTGCCGGGTGGATCTTACCCGGATTAACCTATACTGACCCGCGACTCCGGCGAGCAGGACGCGTTTATCCTATCTCGCGCGGATTACAACGTCCGATCAAAAACAACACATCGTCGTCGGGCCGGATCTACCGGCAGCCAGTCAACTGAATAACGAACTGCAATCACTGCCGTGATTTACATTAACACCCGCTATAATCAGTCGTATAGTGCCAGTTTTGAATAGTGTTTGTAGATGATAAACGCTATGATGACAACGTCTGTTGCGCTATTTTAAAATTTGATCCTTTTAGACCTGTTTAGTGGCTGGAAATGGAATACTTGTATTTAAAATGCGGTAACAAAAATGCTGGATTAAAGTGAGAACAGAACAACACAAAGGAATATGTATTTTCTTTTATTGTGATTGAATTCAGTATTTTTAGCAGATCAAGTGCACAGTCGTGCAAAATTGTTTGTATATTTCACGCAAGATTGAATTAATTCTAATTTTTACAGATAGGAGTACATCTTCAGCATTTTTGCTGAAAGAAATCCACCCAAAACACATAGTCTATAGTTTCAAATGCTTAATGCTTTCTTGACTGAAACTTAAACTATGATAAGTTTAGTTTTAACTTCCAGAGAGCACCCGCATTTCTTTTATTATTGACTGAACTTGTGCAGGTTATTTTATCAACGAAATGCTCTCGTGATAAACGAAGAAGCGCCAGTCACATGCAAAGTGGCAGTTTGCCCTACAGGTCTCGTAATTGGAAACATCATCGGCGGCAATCTGCTGAGCTCGTAATGAGACTAATAATAATGAGACTCAAAGAAGCCGCCACTGCTGCTGCGGCTGCTGCGTGGAGGTCGCTATCGAGGAATCAGCCAATGGTTCATGGCTGTGGCTGGTTGCTGAAGATTCAACTCTGCTTTCTGCTCGCGAATACGTACGATCTCCGAAGGCAACAGACTATGACGTTGAATTAATTATATACAGACCACGGTAGACTGTCGTCGTGCGGTATAAACCATGGCTTCTTTACCCTAGGCTAACAGTTTATTCAAATGTTATGCAGGTTATGTTTTTTTTTGATTACGGTAGTTAAATGTTAGCCCAATTGCAATGATCGGAACCCGCAGTAGGTAGTAAGTAAACAATCAGTAGTTAAACTGCTGATCTATTCGCACGTAGTTTTACCAGCCCGAATTTGTTGTTCGTTAACATACGTCAGAGAGACAACACACAATCAACGATCATTGTGCGTCAATGGAATCGGAAAGTCACGATTTTATTTTTAGTTTCGACGAAGGTCAAATCTCGCGAACTTTTACTCATTGCTGTGGCCAAAATACACACGCGACTAAAACGGCCAGCATAATTGTCCGAAAGGTTTTTACAGCTGGCAAAATAATTTTCAAATTCTCCATGCGTCGAGTTTTTTTCGCTGAAATTTAGGAGCCATGGCTCCACAGTGAAATAAGACTGGAGCGGCTTCAGCAGTTGCCGCAGCAGTGACGTCAACGTGCGGTCTGTAACGCAAGCTTTTCATCTTGAGCGTCATCAGATCGCTTATAACGAGCGTTGCGATGGCGTCATCATAGTTGACCGCATAAACTCAAGCCCCCTTTACTACATGCTTCACTCGCTCACTCACCTCTTTCTTTCTCATCGACTTCTCTAGCGCATCACGCAGATACAGCAGCTGCGGTTATTGAACTAATTTGTCCATCAGTGCGGCACACGTCACAAGCCGCGCGTGATGACATGATGCAGACGATAGAAGGCGTGATGGAACGTTTGCTGCGTGTGCTGTAATAAAGTATACCTGCCTGTGTGATGTCCCTGTAGCACAGTAATTTTTTTATCTTACGAGATTTGAAAGTTTTTTCTCGCAACCCAATGCGTGCAGGTGACGGGACAATTATCGACAGATAAACAAGGCTGCTAAAACTTCACTAATGTTCGAAGGCTAGCGGTGGACATTTTGAGTGTTGACAGTAATTGGCAAATTCTTTATATTTATATATAGCGTTCGAATTGCGTTTTTTCTGCAAACATTAATTAAACGTAAGAGATAATCACGTGGCTACAGATCAGGTTGCTACTACATGCAGGACAGGTGGTTGTCTGCTGACGGATAAACCATCTCGGTATGACCAACACCGAAATCAACTCAGCCTTTCATCCCTCCGTGGTAGGTAAATCGAGTACCGGTCTATTTGGCTAAAATTAAAGCGGAGCGCGTTTTTCTGCATGTCTTGGGTGGCAGATGACATTGCGTGATCACATATGGCCGCTGACGTTCCGTAGCTTTGTGATGGTTGCCGTAAGAGCTATAGACGACCTGTAATCTTTTAGACGCGCAACAGTTATGCTGTAGGCGTCCATGGCAAGATTGTCGTTTGTCACAGAAGTATTGTGGCTAAACGGTGCAAGATAGGGTCTAGATTGCTATTGATCACTAGTATGAAGTCTCATGTTGGCTTTCGAATGACATGAAAATCATTGACCTTGCATGACTTTGAAGGTCAGTACTGCAACAGGAACTGTATCGGGTATTTTAACTGTCTTTTTGTCTAGACTGCTTGCTGTGTGTATGTTGGTATATCAGCAGTGCAAAACGAGCGTCAGCCACGTAACAGTGCCCAGGTGCGTCAGGACCAACTAGAGGCGGAGCTACACCACGGGGGTAGTAGCAGTGAGCACGGGTCACTGGGTTGTGCCGTGGGTCCGGGTGTGATGAGCGGCGCGACTGTGTCAGCGACTCATCCGGCATTCACACCCGTCAGACCGGCACACGAGGCGCCAGCAGCTGCGGCGACCACGCCGCAACATCGCTGCACCACCACGGCTAGTAACAACGACACTGACCGACGTGCTGGCCCCACAGGCCGCAAGACTGACTCCGAGCACGCTGCAGAACGACAGATCACAGGTATATCGATGACTGATCAGAACAGCAACGGCAACAACAATACCGGTAGCAATTTTACCTTAGACGTTAGACCTTAGTTCATACAAAATCTTCATTGAATTGGGGGACTACGATTTCTTTCTCAGACTTCTCGCTTCATATGCAGGTAAGGTTCGTATCCTTGAGATCTCGTCTGATTATGTCCATTCAGTTTTTGTCCGTCCCTTGTAGGCTTGCAGGCTGGGTTTTTCTTGTAGGCTCTCAGCTTCTGACCAGCTATTCTAAATACCTCTGTTGTCAAGACGTTTCCAGGCCAGATCAGTCTTCTAAGTTAAGGAAGCCTGTAGGCCTACTATAACCACAAAGATTTATGCTGACACAATGTCAACATGTTTGCGTTTTAACATTTTACGATAATCGTTTCAATACTGCGCCGCGAGTGCCCTGCAGAGACAGCCTGGCAACGCAACAACTGATGACATCATCAATTTGTGTGTTTCTGTAGACGATGACGTAAAGATGCTGGATCAGCGACGTCATCATCAACGTCATGACTACCATCAGCATCAGCAGCATCATCAGATAGAGCGCAATGCCGTCATCACTTCAGCTGCTGCAGCTGCTGCTGCCGCCGCTGCTAGCCAGGCGGTAGTCGTCTACCCTGACGGTCTAGCAGTCTACCCGCTTGGACACGAGACCATTTATGAGTGTGCCGCCAGGCTGCTCTTCATGGCTGTCAAGTGGTCCAAGAGTCTCCCGTCGTTCGCCAATCTTCCCTTTCGCGATCAGGTATACTCACCTGTGGTCGGTTTTGACACATTTCAGTTAAATAATAAGGAAATATTTAGAATAAGAAAGTATTAATAAGTTCGTATACTGTAAATGTATCTCATAACTATAGACGTTTTTTCGACAGGACGTGCGTCCTCGACAAATATGTTGCCATTAAGCAAATGCAAACTAGATGTCTGTGCTGCATTAAAAAGCTAAAAATTCGAGCGATGTGTCGAAGGAGGTTATCGCATTAGCTTTGCTCGCCACGAATTCTACCCTGATGTAACTTTTCAAAACAAAGTTGGGACTCTGGTTTGGGTGAAAAATGAAATATTGTGGGTCCTATAAGCTACTTTTCTGCAGTGAAATAAACTTTGTTGAAAATTAAAAGAGTGAAAATGGGGTTAGCGAGATGACAGTTTGAACCGATTGCGAAATCCTTTAACCGCTATACAGTGACAGGCGAATGAGGACGGACAAGGGAAACAGGCAGTGATAGTGAGATGTTTGTATGTCAAAGTCTGCGAGACATGTCGCTAATCCACGGTGTCACGCGGCGGCCGCAGATTTGGCAGCTGAGATCAGCACGTGCCCATCATGTACGAGCAACGTATACCGAGCAGTCGATGCCAATGTGACCAATCATTGGGTCTCATTAGAGTGTCACCGGCTAGACGATCCTGTCCCGGAATCTATGTTTACTTTGATTCCAGCACTGTCTCGGAATGCCGGTAACGGGTAGCTGCAGTGTGTCGGTAAGCGTAGGTAAATGTTAAGGTAAGAATCTTAAAATCTACCACACAGCTACTGAGCATCACCTGCCATATGGGATCACACAGTGTTAGCTGCCACCCAACGAAGAAACATGCCTTAGGTCTAACCCCAGCCAGACCGGCCGGTACTCGATTTACCTACCCCGGACGGGCCAGGAGGGATAGAAGGTTGAGTTGACCTTGGTGTTGGTTTATCTGGTTTATCTGTCTGCCGACAGTCACCTATATAAGTAATATCCACTTGATAGTGACCCGACTAGGAGTCGAACCCATGACCTCGCTATCATAAGTCCGACATCCTACCATTACACCCATTGCCAAGCCATTTAAGTAATCGAAACACGCCGTCGCATAAGTTTAATTGGTTTGGTTACTTAGTCAAACAGCTCAGTTAGACGTGTGATGTAAGTAAGTATGTAAGTATGTAAGTAGCTCAAAATAATTTCTAATACTTATAGTATGTATATACCGCCTCCAAGACTTGACTAGGTTTAATAAATAAGTCAATAAATGAATAAAATGTATAATAGCGTCAATTATCGAAAGATTGAATGTGAGACGATAGCATATAAATGACTAGACGTGATAAGCAAAAGAGAAAAGGTTCCCGTTTAAACGCAGCCAAGGTCAGGCATGAAACACAGCGGCACAAAACATAGGGCCTACATTTCCTGACAGCCTAGGGAGTGTGCAACCATCACTGCGAGACAGTACCCGACCAGAGAGACAGTGCGATGCCGATCAATGCACGATGACACTGCAGGATGATGAGTTTGACTGGAGCCTGACGGGAGATAGAAGGAGAACGCGCGGAAGCAAATCCCAGACAAGGTCCGTCGAGCAAGTCTGAGAATCCACTCCACGGCGTCTCGATGTCCCGAAAGGATCATTCTTCCCTCGAAATTATATTCGGCGTAACGTGAAGCATCGCTAATCTCCAATCAACGCGTGTTGACAAGCGTTAAGCTCTTGATCTTTTCACGACTCTGCTGCATGCGCCGCTTGCCGTGGAGGGTCGGTTGGATTGAATTCGGTGCGTTATGTCGTCGTGGCTGACAGAAAGCGTCTCTTTTTGTCATTTTGTCGCTCTGCTGTCAGTGCGGTAGACGTGTTCAGCTCGATGTCATGGACAATGCTAAATCTATCTCTTCACTACTTCCCGTTTTTCTGACGCCGCCACAACTCAGCCAAACTATATACAGTGCTGTTTGTTACTCGTGCGACAATTCGCCGGCTTTCTGTAGCAAGAGTTCGAGATTTATGGGCAGATCCGGGAAGAGAGGCAGAAAGTTTAACCTTTATTTACAGATAAAACCGATGAAAGTTTGAAACGGCAACAAAGAGCAGGAGAATGAACACAGTTTAAATGCTTTAGTACATAGACCTGTAATCGGGGTATTTGCGTCTGACAAATTATCCTCAGTTACTGAAATTTGAATCCACAAGCCACGTCTACAGTACGCACGCTTATCGCCACCGTAAATGGCGCTGGAGATATGAAGTTAGTAGATGCCTGAACTCCGAAAGACGTACTATATAGATTTTTGTTTTCGAATTTTTATTTGCGTAATTCTGTAACACTACGACTGTAGACTACCACCGTTTAGTAGTATGTACACTTTTGCATTTTTGCAGTTTGTAGTTCATATCACACAACTGATTAGGTCATTATATCTACTCAGGTATTGAAGACTGCGGTAGTTAATTGACGGTGACTAGGTATAGCGTATATCACGATGCAGGTAATCCTACTAGAGGAGTCGTGGTCGGAGTTGTTCCTGCTGTGTGCCGTGCAATGGAGCCTGCCAATGGAAGCGTCGCCGTTGTTCGCTGTCGCTGATCAAGTGGCTCACTCTGGCGGCACCTCATCGCATTCGGGCACCGGCTCAGCTACTTCCGGTTGCGCAGGTGTGTCAGGGAACGTGACCGGAAGTGGAAAGTCGGGCGGTCATCACGTTCATTCAGACATGCGCATCCTGCAGGAAGTGACGACGCGCTTCAAAGTGCTGCAAGTTGATCCCGCGGAGTTTGCCTGCCACAAAGCGATCGTTCTGTTCAAACCAGGTCCAAACTTCAACCACTTTCTCAACCTTGTGTTAAAACAGAAAACGACATTTTCATTAGAAACTTTAGGTCAGTGTGCATTCGAACTGGTTTGAAAAAACTTTTTTCATGTCAGATATAAACGATGTAACTGGTGACACACGAACACAAAGTGGTCAAAAAGTAAGTCAGACACTTTTCTCAACTTCACTGTAATCTTTTATCAAACATTAATGTTCGAGATTTTGAACAAAATTTAACTTTTTGACATTGGATGTCATACAAGCATTATAGGCCTAGTATAGGCTTATGTCCATGTAGAAGGTCAATATTTAGAGACAAATTTTTCGGACATATTATGCCGACCCATGTCTTTCACATATAAGCGGTATAGACCTACACGGTAAAGCGTTAAGCGTCGCAGGCTGATCTGTATGATGTTGTGATGTGTAGAAACGCGCGGTTTAAAGGATCCGCGTCAGGTGGAGAATCTACAGGACCAGGCCCAAGTAATGCTCGGTCAACACACACGCGCTCAATATCCCAACCAACCTGTCAGGTAGACCCCAGAGCCGCCGAATTTTGAGCCTTAGCCGAATATCAGCCGAAAAAAATTAGGTTAAGCCAAATTGCAGGCGTCGCTTCAGTCGCTGAAAAATTATTTGGCTTTGTAGTTACATTAACCGCGCATTCAGCAAAACTGCACAAAAGTACCTGGAAACGTTTATATGACGTATACTACGTACTTAGTGAATTAGTCAAACGGCCTCTCATTAGTTTATATTTTGACAGTTGACACAACACTAGGAATTAAAAATCACATTCCGCAGAGTATGTATTTCTGTGTGAACCAACACCAAACCCATCATGATTTTGAACATTTTGAAGAACATACTTAAGCACCTAGTCGAATTATGGACTTTTCGTACCATACTTTTAAAGAACTTACTGGCAGCATGCAGCAGCTTGGGGATGGAGATCTCCTCAGCCTGGTTGCTCTTCCAGAGTCCAGCGTTGCATAATCTTAAATGACTTTATTATAAAGTTTGAATTCCGAGTTTGACCACATATTTACGTAACTTTAATATCACATTTATTTGCTCGCTAACTAAAAATTGAAGTAGTGCTGCAATTTTAGTATAATTTTTCGTTCCTTTAAACTACAGTAGTTCAATTTTGGGCGCTTTCTGGCCGCTATTGAGACGCCACAGGTGAAAATGGTAGGCTACGAATGACAGCGATGGTACGAATAAGCTGCGGTACGAAGTCCAGTTACAGTCTAGTCTACGTGGTTAAAAGAAACTGAATTGCTGAATTCATGTGATCGTTGTCTGTTTTTAGCCGACCGTACTTGACTAATGGTCGAGCTATTGATACAATTTGCGTCCGTCTGCCTGTCCGTCTGTCCGTTTGTAACCGATGTATTGTGGCTTAGCTTTAATCTGCGGCGCATGCGGATTTCAACAGTGAATTGCGCCGAAATAGATGGAAATAGAACAAGACAACCTGCGAACAGAAACTGCTAGGCTGTCGCGCGTCTCATGAGCTTTGCTCAAATTACTTGTAAAATTAATGTAAGCCTATACGTTACAGACCAGACCAATTTCGTTGTAAATTTTTTGTAGTACTTATATTTAATTGCACAAGTAATATTTTGCATTAAAATACAATTGTGCCATGCGGGAAAATGTGTAATTTTATGGAGCTGTTTCATAGTAAGTAAAAGCCTCAAACTGTAGCTTAAGCTTTAATTGGCTTAGGAAGTTATGCCTAGAGTTTACAACTTGTTGTGCGGCTCTCTTGATAACTTGGAAACCCAAAATTTGCGTAATTTTTCTTCAGCGTGTCAAGTTTTAGCTCAAAATGTCAGGCGGACGGCGGCAAAATATGTCGGCACTGAACTGACATGCCTGTCCGTCTGTCCGTTTGTAACCTGACATGGTTGTACGCCTAGACGTGCTTTAAAATATTGTTCAGTTGTGTAAACTGAAAAGTAATGATTTGGCGATAACATCTGATACAGGTTCGGTCGACTGTTGCTGCTGCTGCCATTGCTACGACTTGTTCCACCAGAACGCATCGAGAACCTGTTTTTCCGCCGCACAATCGGCAACACTCCGATGGAAAAACTGCTCTGCGACATGTTCAAGGGCTAGACGCTGTGAAATTATTATGCACTGCATAGACATTCGCTAGGAGGCGACACTAAACTACGCTGCCAGAATACGACTCAGAACGACAGAGGCTGAGGAACTTGTCTGATTCTCTACAGAAATAATGTTGTGTTCTGTCATTGGAATATACACGGTGTTTCATAAAAGGCACCCTTTTTCTTTCTTTCACAATTCAGCCAAATGATGATCAATTTACACGAAATTTTTACCAGATGTAGCTAAATAAATACTAATTCGAAATATTTGGACAAATTGTGGTGATAGTTAAATATTCTTTGCTAGTTGTGACGTATTGCTGACGTCATAGTGTGCTGCGAGTACAAACTGGCTTGTTGCAACCGGTGCTGACAGACTTGCTGAATAGCTGCTCTGCATCGATGACGAACTTTATCTGGTTCATTGATGACAAACTGTTGAAGTTTCAACATTGTAGCCACAAAAATGCCCAAAACGATCACTTACACACTTGTGGGGATAGCTTAACTTTTACATCTTTCAGCAAGACAGTGCACCAGCACACTCCGCTTACGAGATAGATGAGTTTTTAGACTGCGATACACCTGATTTTGTGCCTCCGTGTTGCTAAGTGCTGACACGATGAACATTTTTCATCAGTAAACCAGATAAAGTTCACCATCGAAGCAGGGTAGCTACTGACAGAACCAGTTGAAACAAGCCAGTTTGTACTCACGATACATTATGACGTCAGCATTACATTACGACTAGCAAAGATAGAACATTTAACTAACGGCCATATTTTTTCAAATAATTTGAATTTTTATTTTTTCACCAACATCTGGTAAAAAGTTCATGCAAATTGATCTCCAATCGACTGAGTTATAAAAGAAACAAAAAGGGTGCCTTTTTAGTGAAACATCGTGTATTAGTGCTACATTAAAAACATACATACCAAGGTCTATTCTTGCAGGCATGCTGATGGAATATATGCTTGCGACACTGATTTATAGGCCTAGATATTTCTTGATTGTAAATTAAGAGCAACAAATAATTAGCCTGGTTATTGATATATATATAGGCCTAAGCCTATTATTACGCATAACGACGATGAGTATTGTTGCTGTTTGGTAATCATATAGGTGGCGCTTATCATGAATTTCGTTAAAAAAGCCAACATTTTGGGTGTTTGACGTCGTACTTTTAAGTAGGCCTAGTTTGCGCATGCTACTTGTTGAGATTTGAGGAAATTAAAACTGTCATTTAAAGATGACATAATAACTGGGGCTCGTAGAGAAATGAAAAATATCCACAAATAAGTAGGCCTAATGAGAAAAAATAATGGACAGGGAATTGCGTAGTGGGAGGCAAAAAGAGAAGAAAAACTTTCAGTCCCAATTTTTTGGACGCAGTTCCCGTATCGCGCCGCCTGTGGTAAATGTAACGTTAGTCGAATGTGTTTGAACTGATGGAATTTACAGTTAGAAGCATCGTGTGACAATGCATGACGGAGATAGGGCCTAATGTACTGTAGGATACCGGTAGTTCAATGTGACTAGGCTTATACTGTTCCTTCTTTACCTCTCCCAAGGAGATTGCGTTTCTGTAGCGGTCTCTCTGTGTGCAATATGTCTTGAAAATTATGAACGAATTTAATGATACTTTCAGGTATTAATGCTGTGAAATAGCCAATTCTCAGTTAATTGGGAGAATATTCTTTGGTGACCTCTGGATCATTTTCCAGCGTCTTGCATTCTATTGGCAAATTAAAAAATGGAATTTGCTTAAACTGAGCGGGAAGCTTCAAACTTGTCATAGGGCTCAACCTAACGATAGAGATTATGTGTGATTTCGGAAAAGGTTTGGATTTTGTGGATCTAGGCAGTGGCAGTGCTTGTTTTTGCGGGGTATGTGTTCTCCGAGTGTTCTTCCATGCTGTATAGTTTTTTACTGCGTTGTGTTTGCCAGCATTACTACAGTACATCGAACGCAGATCGATTAGACTTAATATGCATGTAGCCTGTCGGCGTGGCGCCGTGCACATTTTTGTGAGTGGAGTACAGTTACGCCTACATAGGCCAGGACAGTCATTCGGACGGGACATTCTTCTTGGCGTTTTATTTGCTAATAAGTTTGCTTACTTTTTATGGAACTCAAGTAGGCTAGCATGAAGTTGGGAAGCCAGGCTTTTGGCTCACACCTTGGCGTCGCTAGTGGCTACTACATTGTAGAGTTTATGGGCTTGCATCAGAGATGCAACACACGTGAATAGGTGCTCCCAGGCCTGGGAGCAGATCTTCAGCCTCATAATCTTGGTCTCGACTCGGCTTGGAGATGCGCCCAGGATCGAGAACACTGGAAGCACCTCGTGGAAACCGCTACGCTCCAGCTCGGGGCATGCGCTTGATGATGATGATGATCAGAGATGTCGTGTATATATTATCGATGTTTTGTCATCCATGTTATTGCTAAATATTAATCATTTCGTCTATAGATACATTCCAAATTTGCATTTGAAAATAGCCTACATAGGCTAGGCCTAGCTGATGTTGGTATGCACATTTTGTCTCGAAGTTAATGTTTCTAGGCTAGGCCTAGTCAGATTTGTGTATTGTGCATGTTCACTTTCGTTCATACTAGGTTTGTAGCTGTAACATGTTTTGTCAGTATTGTAAATGTACGTGTACAAGACACCGTGTTTCTTCATAAAACCAAGACATTCAAAGCGTAAACATTAAGCTTTTGTCCATTCACATAAATAAAAGAATAGCCAAATAAGTCAACAAATACGCTCATATTAATAGCGAAAAAAATCCAAAGAGCTTTGCAATATGAAAGATGGACAATTTCAGCTACGAAAACATTTATTAATTTCAAGCTCACAATAGCAATGCCCAAATGAAATAGCCTATACCAGCGGCATTGCCAGAATTTGGTGCAAGCGGGAACAGGAAAGTAACAGAAAATAAATTTACGCGCGACACCATGTAATGCTGTAGCGCGTCTTGCCTATCGTAGAGGCGTCCATCCGTCTGTCCGTTTGTCTGTCTGTCACACACTTGAGCCCTATCAAAACGGTGCAAGCTAGAATTACGAAATCTTTACTGTGGGCTGCCGCAAGGACTCTGGTTTTTTCGTGACAAAATTTCGTTTGGGGGCCCGACGTGGCTCAAAAATATAAAATACAGCAGAATGCTCCATTTGAAAAAGAAAAATTCAAAAGTTTTCTTTTTAGAGGGGCCCCGCGAGAATGTTTACTCGAGCCCCGATGTGGCTCTCGACGGCCCTGCCTAGCTGGGCTAGAAGTGAAAGCGATAGGGTGATCCAAGAAAGGATAAAGGGTCCGGTGACGTCACTAGCGAGTTTTGCGGACAAGATACAACAGCTGGCGGGGCGCGAGAGAAAGGAAGGATTGTGATGCGATTGCAGGAAGACAGACAGACCAACCCTACTGCACGAACCGCATACGTACGAGTACGGCTAATTGACGGCAAGTTGTGCTAAAGCCGGTGTCACATTAAAATGTCTCCCCCATGAAAAATCCGCCAGGAAAAAAATAATTACGGATGTGATATGTCTCTCCCTTATTAAAATATCGCCGGCCCCATAAAGTCGCCCCATTACAAGATCACTTCGTCCCCCCCGGGCCGACAATTTATCTGCAAAAATCCGTCCGGCACGGGCGGCCGCCGGGCGGGGCGGATTTTTGCCCGTAAATTTTTGGCCGGAGAAGACTTTTCTGGGTGAGGCGATCCTATAATGGAACATCGGCGCTTCATCTCTGACTGCGCGCACCTTCGGGGATCTAATACCCCGTTTACACGATAAAGCAAACATAAAGCAAACTTAGAGCACACGTCGTGCACGTGTATTTTGAATATGTTTGCTTTATGTTGGCCTGAGTTATAGGGTGTTTACACGATCCGGCAAACGTTCAGCAAACTTCCAGCAAATGTATTCAAAATACACGTGAATTGCTGGACGTTTGCTGGATCGTGTAAACACCCCATTAGACCATACACGCATACTGTCACCCATTTCAGAACTGAACGTTAAACACAATATAAAAAAACAACGAATAAAACAGCCTCAGTAAATTCAGTGATAAATAACTTTGGATGTACAAACGACAGTGATATATGCTTAGGCTGTAGAGTTAATATGAAACAATGTTATCAGTGCTGTCTCACTGCCCATAACACCAATCTCCAGCATTAAAGCTAATTCCCTCGGAGGCACCAAATAATATGCTATATGGTAAAGTGATGGTTTGTCTTTTAGTTCAGGATTCAGGTAACTGGAAACTCGACTTGATTCTGACTGAGATACAAACTATACGCGCCACCCACTAGAACGTAGGCCTAATGCATATCACATGCCCGGGCAGCTGGCGGATGCGTTGCCATGGCGACGAGCGCAGCCGCTGCAGCAGGTAACAGTTGGGACGTGACCGCCGCCTGTGTAAACTGACACCTTTCAGTTCCCTGATATTCTGGCGACTGCCGATGGCTTGGCCATAAACCGAAATCAGAGACTAACTAACATGCGAAAAGTCGTGCAACAATTAATGCAGCTGCATGTTCGGTTGCTCTTTGGCACCGATGTCATATCGCTTGCAATTAATCAAGGCTCTGGGTATAAATGCTGCGTGAATAAGACCAGCGCTAATTTCACAAATTCTTGCGGGAACGAACGAACGATGTGAGGTGAGATTTACAAATTACTGCATCAGAAAAATCGCCTTACGGTAGTCAAGCCGGACAACTTAATGAACAACAACAGATCCTTCTATTTTGCGCCGTTTGTGAGACATTACAAGTTTTCTGCTAAAACAACCATTTTACCCATATTCCGGTCAAAATTTGGGAATGTTCCTAGGGAACTATGTGGCCAGTTTTGTATCTCTTAGGAGCGAAAACCCGTGTGATTATTTTGCAAGTAAACTAACGCACACGGCCACGATACATTAACGTTACAGACGGACGAACAGTCAGAACGCTTGGAAATATCACGCTAACAAAATGTAAGAATCATGCATCCAACATTCGAATGTCTTGAGAGTCTATAGAACTAAGTCTGCTGATTTCACGGATAGGCCCACGTGCTCCAAAGCGGACCAAGTAAAGCGTGTTTTGCTAAAAGCTATACTCTTTTTCACTCCTTGCGCAGCCGGTAGGCCACACCGGTCTGCCCCAATTTCCCGTTGACTCAGGGCGGCAGGGCTGTGATTAGGCGCGGCTGTCAGGGTAGCTGTGCCGGTAAGTGGGAGAGCGATGGGCCCGCGTCTGCAGCTGCTGCTAGAACTCACGCCGTGAAGCCGCGCATGGGGAGAAACAGAGAGTTGAAGCTGTTGAACGAACGGACGCACAGCGTGGCTGTTCCCGGCAGATACACGTTGCCCCTCGCACGAGTTCTCAGTTAGTTCGTTGCTAGCGCGTACGACGTGGCGAATTATTCAACGAGACGGTCGTGAAGATTTGTTTTGCCCTTTGAGAAGCTTCGAGCTTGTTTTGTTGTAACGTCTGTTGACATTATTTTACCTTTTAATACACCAGCCAAACATCGTTGGATCAGCGTTATGGATCACCGTTCATGGATATGTTCGACTTTCAGTTTCGTGGGTACGCTCTGCTTTTATGCTTTTATATGTATTATAGCTCTCTAGCTTCGCTAACAAAATTCACGACCGTCACGAGTATCCATGGCATTTGTCGGGGGGGGGGTATGTTTCCACTTCCACATACCTGAATGTTGCGATCTTATGTATATTTACTGCTTCTGTGGATTATGAATTGTCGAAACTGTCGTATATAATTAGCATAGGCCCTACCGAGGAAATACGGCATGGACATATGCTTAGGCCCTATTTAGTGGGAATTATGGCTTTTTCGCCCCTTTGCCGGTTCGCTCCCTGGCTGATTCGCCCCGCCCCCGTTGAATATACTGGTGATTCATTATTGAGGCTTGTGTTTCAATTTACAGAAAGACAACAAGTAAGTGTAGCGTCACGTCACTGATTAATAGTTGCTTCAATTAACGTTATATAGCCTACGTGACAAATTGAATAATAAGTGATCACAGTTTACAAAGTCAGTAATCTTTGGTTTCATTGCAGCGGCGAAACTATATAGCCTATATACCTAGAACGCTTAAAACTCGGCTAATGTGTCAACGTCAAGCTTCCTTTGAAATGAATTCTTACAGGTATACTTACGTCTAGGCCTAATAACCGCTTGACGAACGCCTGTAGATCTATAGACAGCGTCAGACATTATTGCAAACATTCTAAGGCGAGAAAGCACACGAAAACTGTATAGGGGCCTAATAAAATACATGCATAGGCCTAATGATTTTATTTCAGAATTGAACAAAGCATTAAACATTCACACAATCGTTTATTCTCATCATCATGCATAAACTGTCTAGGCCTAAAGAC
>Ga0209454_1000527_pt1 | contig 20486 bp, 8 predicted proteins | sample WorMetHERISLAND1_2_FD_187400 | JGI IMG/M metagenome (GOLD analysis project Ga0209454, IMG submission 187400) | Marine gutless worms symbiont microbial communities from Max Planck institute for Marine Microbiology, Germany - Olavius geniculatus... | ecosystem: Host-associated > Annelida >... | reverse complement strand
CGCCGCCATGATGACCTGCGGTGACGTCATGAGTTTAGCCTATAGACGTCATGAATTAATATTCATGACATCTATAGGCTATGGCCTAGCCTAGAATGATGACGTCGTCGGCTAGCCATTAATATTCATGATCTATATGGGCTAGGGTCATGACGTCACCGCAGGCACGGATAGATTAGAATATTTTGCATAATGTAACGTAATGCCACATTTCGTTTGAATTCGCGCATTAATTTCACATATTTATGAAGCTCAAATCGACATATTATATATGCGAGGTTAAATGTCTAATTTAAATCTACAGTAATTGCACGAGTGAGTTTGACCGTGGCCATGGACCTTTAATGACCTTTGAGTTTATCCTGTGTTATATTTCTGCTGCTTAATTGTCATCTTATGTGTTTTAAGTGCTGTCGTTGCCATCATCTCAGCGGTTCCTTGCGTTTAGTTGTTACTAATGCTGTGACCGATTACCCGTATTAGGGTGTATTGAGGTGTAGTCGGAGGTGTGTTGGGTGTAGGGTGAGTGGGGAGTGGTGTGTGAGAGTGAAGAGGAGGCGGAGGCTGAACGTCGAGCTCATTTCTGTCAAACTGTTCTCTCGTCGTCTCGCTCTCAGCTGCGCATTCTTCAGCAGTCTTATCAGGTACACTTTTATCCTCTCAGTGTCTGAATGTTTGTATCAGGCCTGTAGCTGACCTGGGTTCAGTGGTTACTGAGTGTTTTCCGGTCTTAATCCAGTCTTGTATTCAGACTAAAATGTTGATTTTTCTGCAGAAACAGCTAATTGAGATGCTTGTCTTGATGTCATTGTAATACCTATTCTGTAGTGTTCTTATTGACACAAGGTTGATCAAAATTTTAAAGATCTGAATTTTTATTAATCTTTATCAATTTTCAACAGTGTAATCATGCTAATGATTAGTCTTGTGATTAATGGTTAATTTCTGCAAATTACTGTTAATACAACATGTATTACTGCCCATGTATTCACATCAGTATTGTTTTCAGTATCGTCGCTAATGAGCTTTTTCCATATATATTTTTTTAACACGATAACTTATGAACTGCTGCACTCGGCTTGATGGCGTTTTGCACGAACATGTAATTGACAAATTCTAGAAGCCTATTGAATATCAGGGTCACATGGTTTTTTCAGTGTTTTTGGTGCATATAATGCCTAATGTATACGATATCCATGGACAGTACTTAGCCTTGATGAGCAAGGCTTGCCAGTCTTGTTGTTATGATTGCTGTAGCTGCGCTGATGTGATTTGTTGGTAGAACATGGTGCAGCAGTTTCTGTCAATGTTGACCGGACACTCGGACGTGAGTTTGAGGTTCCTCAGTTTCCGGCTGGACTTCAACGAACATTATCAGTCACTGGCCAAGCCGGCACGCGCTGGCCGTAGTAGTAGGATGCAGCGTCATAGATAACAACACTAGACACTATGGCACTAGACACTGGGATACCATTCACTACTGCTGATAATGACTTGAATGAACACTGGTCTACCACTCATTGGCTGATCGGTGCGAACTGGCCGTAGTAGCTGGACCCAAAACCATAGACACCACTAGCATATGAACGAGTATTACAGACAACACTAGACACTGATACCACTTGGTACTGCTGCTGCTGTTTATGGACTGGGTTTCTGTGTTTGACAAATCATTCGACTGATAAGCCTGGTTATCGCAGTTGTTTGGCCCACTGTAGCTTCAGGGCTGTGTTTAGTGGCCCTTGACTGAAAAACTTTGTACAACAGTGGCATCATGGCCAGTGGGCAGGGGGGAAGGCAGCTGCCTCCCTAAATTTTGTGCTGTCGGAAAATTTGTCGGAAAATCTTGTCCGCAATTTTTTGTTATCTATAATGCAAAATTTGGGCTGAAAAGCCCCATTTTGTTGAAATTTGGGGACAAAATTGGATTTTTATTCATCTGAAATTTGCAGCTGTCTTTCTGAATTTTATCGGAAATTTGTAGGTCTGACGGAAAACTGCAACTTTATATCTCGCCTACTTTTCAATCCACGATGCTGCTCTTTAAATAGACTCATAGGTTGAAAGAAATACTAATACGTCAATTTATCAAAATTACCATCTTTGATGATTTAGGATCGACAAATTATCTCATCATCTGTGTCTATTTACTGTCTGTCTCGGTGACACGGCGGACAGTCGTTCTGAGAAAGGCAGCAGTGGTTGCTGAAACGTCAATAAATATATTAAATAGAGGTTGTATTTTGACAAATCTTACTATAATTCACGGAAAGTTTGTCTGTCTGTCATACTTTGCTGGCGCCTTCTGTTTTGCACGGTCGTGGACCCTGACTGTGGCGTTTGAGTCTTTGGGGCTTAGGTACGTGCACCCCTACTTTGCCGCCACCTCTCTACAGGCAGCCAGAGGGGGAGGTTGAGTTGCCGAGTAACAGAGTGTACCCACTCGTATGGCGAGAAATTGCTACGGTATTTTATATACCTTTATTTGTGCACTACTGTCATGTCTTATATTCGCCATGTCTCCAAAAAAGTATACCTTTTTATTTTTGTGATATCTTTGTCAAATTTTTTACGATTTTGCTATTTTTTGGTAGAAACATAGCCTAGGTAATTTGAAAGGAAAACATGTGCACTGATTACTCACATTTCGTTTTATATGTTCGTACTGTACCTTATAAAAACTAGCAACACATCAGAACACACACTGCGATGGCGGCCACTTTCCGTTCGACATATCATTGATCTGGAATGTTGCAACCTATTTAGAAGCTTAGACTTTAACATTCCAACCTTTAGCAGAAAATTTACAGATTAACTTTTGGTTCTGCTTAACCTTCAAATTTGTATAAATTTTCTATCAGAATGTGAATTTCAGTGGTGCCTGATTGCTGCATATCTCGTCTGGTCTGCACCAACTTATCATCAGCAAGACAATCGACCATGTGGCGTATATGGCTACACCCCTGTCAGTGAACTGGTCGACGCTTCAAACACTTGCTGTGATAATATAAACATTAATGGATGGTTATTTGCTGTGACAGTTTGACTTTTATGTGGGTACTTCATATTTGTCACTGTAGGCTTACTGTATGCCATAAAAATCGTTACAGGATTTTACAACGTACAGTACGAACATATGAAATAAGATGTGGTGGGCTGTGCATTTGTGTTTGTTTCAAATTTCCTGGGGAATGTTCTTGCCAAAAATTAGCAAAATTAGGCAAAATCTAACAAAGATATTGCAAAAATATAAGAGTGAACTTTTTTTGAGACACAGTATACTTTGTGCGGAAGTTATATTCACATCTACGCTTTTATTTCGGTCTAGACCTATCCGGGCTGGTATGTGAGAAGACTTCATTGACTTTGTTTAAATATAAATGTCTCTCTCTGTGTGCGTTGTTGGCAGTCAACATGACAGCTTACAGATCTAGCTTCTTTTCACTGCATACATCATCATTATCGTTTAATTCGCCAAAATCATGCACAATTTACGTCACAATAATTCAACTCAAGGAAATGCGTCGTCAGACGGACCTACGGCAGCTATGGAGACAGATGCTTGGCTGCTGCAGGTCCGAGGCTGTGGAACAGTCTGCCAGCTCATCTGAGATAAGCTGACATGAACTTTGAACAGTTTAAGCGGCTGCTGCTGTAACGTTTTTGCTATTATGATATAGCAGGAACAACCAGGCAGAAAAGTGCTCTTTCAGCTGACCGAATATAACAAGCAGAATAAAACAAGCACAATGCGCTGAAATGGAGAAAACTGACTCCGAAATACAGGAAATGCATTTATTTATTTATTCATTCATTCGTGCACGCAACAGACACTAGCGGATTAGCCATTGTGCTGTGGCATTCACCGCGACATCGGGGACACAGAATTGGTTGCATTTTTTCACACAAGTGACAGTCACCACGTATAAAAACTTCCGTTACATCACTAACAAGAAAGCCCAGCTATCGCCAGGGAAGACACGCAACAGCCTATACAGGTATGTTGCAGTACTGGCTTTCAAGGTCATCCAACGTCGATTATTTGCATCTCATCTGAAAGGGCGTATGCGATTTCCTATTAGTGATTAATAGTAACTTTGGCCTTAACTCCCACTGTTTCTGAAATACGGCCACTTATAGCTTGAAACTATCCGATGGTACCATTACCAACCCCTTGCGACTTACCATTTAACCACAATACCGCACGATTGGCATATCATAGTGCGCTATGGACTTTCAAGGTCATCCAAGGTCAGTGATTTTCATTTCGCTTTAAAGCCAATATACGACTTCCTATTAGTGATCAATAGCAACCTAGGCTTTATCTCGCACCGTTTAGCCACAATACATCCGTTACAGACAACAGACAGACGACAACCGTGCCATGGACGCCCATACAGCATAGCTGTAGCGCGTCAAAAATCGTTCAGTTATTAGCGCTATTACACTTCGCATTAGCCGACCGTACTAACGGTCGCGCTTATGGTACAATGTTGCGTCCGTTGTCTGTAACTCATGTATTATGGCTAAACAGTACGTCATACCGGAAACTGCCTGAAGACGCAAATAGAGTTGCCCTACCGTTATAATCTGGCACCGACCGACGTTTCCCCAGAATGTTGTTGAGTATTTCATCATATTTTACACGCGTCGAGAAATAAGTTATGGTAGTAGGCCTATGGTCTGATATATTTAGATTTCTGAAAGTTACCTTGTAACTCAGTTATTCTAAAGCTGGTTAGATTTCATCAGGTAGTGTAGCGACGCGGTCGGGCGTCATAGCATGTTCAGCGATCTGACGCTGGTTTGCTGATTTACTGCGCTCAGTATACCCCTGTTTGGTGGAGAAGGAGAAGACCGGCAACTGAAGAATTAAAGACTAGGGCAAGAGTATAATGTTTGCAATTAGATCAGTAAGCTTATTTGACGCAGTTAAAAATATAAGGGAGCTAGAGCTATGATTAGGTCGGGCGACTATGTAGACTACGTGTCAACCTCAGCCAGCTAGTTACGTGTGCCGCAGCCTGTATAATTGCAGTTTAGAGGGTCGATCGATCGATGTAACTTATCGTCCAAACCTCAGGAACTGTTTGAATTGTTTGCTATTTGCGTCAATAGCCGCATTGGCCACGTCAGCAGCCGTGCGACGACCAAAGCGCATGTGAACGTGGAGCGGAGCACGGTTTCTTGGAGCGCGATTTCTTCGTCGTTCTCTGCTTGCTATGATATCACTGAACACCCAGTCACCGCCGGCGCCACCGTTACTGCTTTCAAGTTCTCCGTCGTCGCTGGACTGCTGCGACGTCTCACCTATTTCGATTTCCTCTTGGTCTCCGTCTATAACAACCATACGGACGCATGACATTGTATGCATGCGTGTAAGAAACGCTGGAAAATACTTCAGACGACAGTTTGAAAACAGTTTTATGGAAAAAAGCGCGAACACGCGCCCCCTTTTCACCGCACGTAGGGGCCTATTGATTGCTTCAGTTCTCACATTCATCAAATTTTTGTCATCGTTCGTACGTAATTTTATAGGCACACGATATTTAAAGGCTATTCATCCGGCTGCCGGATGAATATCCTGTGCCGTTATTTTACTATGCAGCCATCGTTAATTGACCGCATTACGTGTCTTATAATAATTCGTCCGTCCATCGTCTGTCTGTCTCATGTGAGTTTCTGAGCCGAAAACAAATGGATGCACTTAAAGAAACAAAATTAATCTGGACGTTCGATCCCCTCTGCAGAAGAAACCGATGTGCCAATATTCATTCTAGAACGTCAGAGATCAACCTTGCTCCGGAGTGGCATCAAAAACATGCAGAAAACGACGCGTGGTTTGTGTGGTAGCAATGTGAAAGCGGACTCTCAACTGAAATAGCTACGCGCACAGCCGCATATCATGTCGGCAGTGGGCCGTAATCTTTGTTGGTTGACATTATTTTGGTGCTGGTGGGCATACTCGTAGACTAAGTTTATTTCTGAGTTTTCGGGCGCTTTTTAAGATCGTCTTCACTGCAGCGTCGTGGCAGAGAGTTGGAATTTTTCGATAGACGCTGCGAATGTCTGACGGTATTACGACGACATATACAAATTTCCGACAGACAAGATTATGGGTGTTCAAAATGTAAATTTTCCCCATTTTTTTCGAAATAAAGGTTTTTGCCAAATTTCGCAATTTGGACAAAATTTTTCTACAACTTCCTACGGCCCAAAATTTGCTTAGCGAAAGAGCAATTGCCACGACCCGGCCACTGATCGTTTTAAGGCGCGTACACACCGACGTAACTGAACTGAACTAAAATGAATTGGATTGTCATGGTTTGGTTTTTCACGAAATGATTAATGGGCAAGCAGTAATGCACTAGGCCTACAGTAGGCACCGTCTAACGGCGTCGGCGACTAGGTGACTACGCTAACGTACACGTTAACCAATGACTAATAGGCTTACCCTGCTCGCCCATTGGTCAGTTCGTCAAAAACTAAACTGTGTCAGTTTAGTTCAGTTCAGCTATGTCGCTTCGTACGCGCCTTTATTAGTAAGGTGAGTGTTAAACGATCGAGCACCGATATTACTGACTTTGAGCAAGGGCGATGAGTTCAGCCAGAGTGCAGCCATAGTCTGAGCTGGACTCGAGACAATCGGAGAACGACGACGAAGAGCTTGACTTCTTTATAGCCGGAGTCACTTGACGTCGACCTGATGATGATGATGATGATGATGCAGTTGCAATCAGCATCAGAAGCAGCAGCTGCAGTCTCAGCATCTTCTCAACTGTCGCCGAATAAACTCTCGCTGTTTGTATTTTTAATTGAGAACAGTATAACTACGACTTCTACCTTTCACAGGGTAGTGTAGTGAGAGAAATTAAGGTGAGGTGAGCAAAACTGCAGTCATTTATGTCAAGTATCTTGTTGATGTCGCCTGCCAAAAATTATTAAAATCGGTCAATTTTTCACAGAGATATTCCAAAAATATAAGTGGCACGTTTTTATGGCCCACGGTGTATAATACCAATTGTCAATAAAGTATTGATATAGCGCCAAAAATTGTCGAAGGTTGAATCTCTGGCGCTGGCGTGTGAGAGTATAGGGCTTATAGGCGTGATAGGGAGAAGCAAAAAGATACGATTTAAGCGACATAAATAAAACAGAATTAAATTCATTAAATTAACTTTATTCGCCGATTTTTCACTTTTCGCCTTGAATAAGGCAAGGGCAGTTGCCGGAACGTCGACAAATCGTCAAATAATTGTTGTATTTTGATCAAATTTACTTATTTTTTCTATTGGCTTTTTCATATTCACACATCAACGCACAAGCCACAGGGAGATAACGCCGATTATTGCTAGCCCCAACGGCGTTCGTAGAACAGTTCAATATTCTCGAATTACGTTATCTAGTCTCTAAAATTAATGCGCAAAAATGAAGCTAATTCTAAGACTAAGAATCGCGGCTTATGCTAATAAGTAAACCTAAACGGATTTTGCTTTCGTTTTACCTGCGACTTACCTCAGTAGCTGGGGCTGTTGTTCGTCTTTATTGCGTAACAAACGGACAGTTCTGCAACGGGCTACAGTCAACTGACATTGTATGTAACCGTAGACGCGTATACTAAAACACTCCGGAGGGCCATACGTAGTTGCACCAGTCTAGCCGAGAATGGAATGTCTTGACACTCGAGTGACGCGTTATAATTGACTGCCCCGTGACAGTAGCAGCGGCACACGTGGGACACGTGCTAAGATAAACGTCCGCAGAAATTCTGCTCTACCTGTCGGAACTTTATTGCTGACGGAAGTTTAATGTTGTCACTTTATTGGAACACGACGTTTACACGGTGACAAGGACATCGACAAACTCTTTTAGAAAAGTTGGTATAAATACAGACTGAAGTCACTTACACAAAATAAGTCGTCAAAATCAAATTTTTCAAGCATTTTCGCATTTTCGTACATAGTTTTTCTAGTCTGCTTCCAAATGCGTTTCTGCAAAATGGACCGTGGCTGTGGCTAAAAAGACTAAGATGAGTTTATGAGATGGCCTGCAAAAATCACCGAAAAGGGGGGGAAGTGAAAGTTGAAAAAGAGAAAAAATGCCCCTGGAGTTGAGGCGATACTATTACAACGCTGCGCGTAAACCAATAAAATTTTAGAGTTAGTGTTTTGTTTTATTTTGTAATCTTATTTTTAAGTATATTGCCAAATCGGTACGGTGGCAACCGATTGACTGATTGCCTTAAAACCTACAACTAAAAATCGATCTTATTCACTCGAATCTCCTGAAAAATCAAAATTTCGACTAGGTTATATTGAGCACACAATTATACGAGAGGCGTTCAAAAAGTTTTGCAAGTCGATATGTTAGACCGACAACTTTAAAATTTATACACCAACAAAACGCAGGCTACGTTTCTCTTGAGCATGTATGAGCCTAAAGCGGATATGACGTCATTGTAATGTTTCACGTCATTGAGCGCTGAACATGAACGATTTAAAGCGACAGCGCAACAGCGTAAAATAGGGGTTGCTGTTGCATGACATTTTTTCAGTCTACCGTCGGATTTTCCAACAAAAGGTCTTTAAACATGTGATTTTATGAGAACTTAGACAAGTACGTCCGTGAATTTTTTATTTGCGATTATAAATAGCCTAATAGCCAAAATCTGTGCCAGCCGTGAAAAAAACTATACGTACGAAAAAAATCAGATAAAGTTTGCAACTCGATAGGCAAACGTATATTAGACTAAGAAACTTTATAAAATTTATACCCCAATAGAAGTTATCTTTTTCCAATACTCGTATGAGCCTTAAGTGGATGTGACGTCATTGTAACTTATGGCGTCATAAAGCGTCAAACAGATACGATTTGAAGTGCTAACGCAAACAGCACAAAATTACGCACGAAAATTCTCCAGTCTGCAGCCGAATTTTTGGAAGCTCTGACAAATGCGTTGATGAATATCTTATTTGCAATATGAAAAGCTAAAATCTGCGTTGGCCATAAATAAGAACGCATACATCATTTGCTATGTCACGTCATGATTTGACGTGTCAGTTAAATTTTATTGAAAAGTTAACAGTTAGTGATGTTTGTCGTGTTTGTGAAAGATCAATTTTCACAACGTACGATCTGAGAGCCCTGTGTGTGAGGGCCTAGGAGCGAGCCTCGAAGATCTCCCCTAAATCCGGCACTGCAGTACACCAAAGTTACAATAATTACCCAGCAAGCTGTTCGCGACTCTAGCTTCGTACAATAAGACCACCCTACTTGCAGCAGAGATCCGACTTTTTAACTATTATATATATGTATAGCTTCATATAGGCCTACACGCAGTAAAATCAAGCGACTTAGGTTTTAAGACAAAGTTAATAATTTAGCAGTTCATTTAACTGAACCACATAGGCTTGCCCTTACAATGAAACACATTAGAACAAGTTCAAACATGCATGACAAATATTTATTTCACAATTTTAGTTTTCTTCGTTAACCATAAGAAAAAGTTCATTGCGATATAAATAAACAACATTATACATTACAGTGACGAAAAACAGTTAAGCTACAGTGTACATAAAGCCAGCGACATGAGTCGCTGGCTTAACAGATGTTAACTCGCAACTGAACGAAACACCGAAAACGCTCATCGAAACAAATCAATAAACACAAAAAGTCTTTAACAGTCTGTCACAAACTTCGCTGACAACGAACGCTATAATAATGATCAAAGTTATAGCAAGTTATGCGTGCAAAGTCAAGTCAACTAATATTAGGCCTATCACCGTGTATTGTCGAAACCCATAGTCGACGGCAAATATAGGCCTAACAAGCAGGGCAATAGGCAACGACATTCAACGAATTTAAACGAAACAAATTCAGAATAATAAGTTAATCAAACCGTTAAACAAAACGAAGCAGACATTAACGCATCAAAGAGCAAAGTAAAGCTGTGAAATGCAGTGATTATTATGGGGGGGTTGTCATAGCAGATAGCTTGTAGCAATATTTACAGTTCGATCGCAGAAGCAGTTAACTTCTAATCATCAGCGCTCAATGTCTAGTGCACGTATGTCGGATTGTCGCGCGCTTTGGTTGTATGTCCGCCGCTGTTCACCTGTAAACGTCACAGACAACAAATTCGACAAACCCAGACTACGATTAGCTCGATTTTTTGTTGATTTTTCGTAAAGGATGCTGTAAAATAAATGCACAACAAATTAAAAATATCCAGCAAATACACACGACAAGTCGTACGGCGGCGTGGTAGTGTAACTGTTAAGACATTGGACTCGCGATGCCGAGGTCGTGGGTTCGACTCACGATCGGGTTGCTATCAAGTGCAGCACCTGGATGGGTGACTATCTAGTAGATTTAAACCATATAGGTACATATTCAACACCAAGATCAACTCAGCCTTCCATCCCTCCGGGGTATGTAAATCGAGTACCGGCCTGTCTGGCTAGGGTTATGGCTTGTGTTTGGTGGCAGCCTGGCGGCAGGTAACACTGATTCCATAATGGCATATCCGTAGCTTTCGAGACAGTATTTTTGAAGGTCTGATAAAAAATGTAAAGACGCGATGTTTTTAAGAACGGACGGCAACCGAAAGCACAAAAAATTTTCGGCTTTACCAGTGAAGGTCTGGGCAGAGCGAAAGGCTTGCGGTCGCTGGAAAAGCTGGATTCGTTCAGTTGATTCTGTTGTTTAGAGCTATAGTACGAGCTGCTTTGATCCTTTAGCTCATCGCCACTCATTATCGACGACCTACGGACGGACGGACAGACAGACACACACTGAGTGTTGCAATAGTCCAATCACTCACTTACTCTAGTACACATTCAATCACTCGCCCTCAGTTTGCTATTTTTTGGCTCTGCGCTATTTTTTCTCTTTTCAGGCCACGCCTATAATTTTGAGGCTAACCTTTGGCGGGTAGCTGTGTGATCCAATACGGTAGGTGTCGCTCGAAGGCTTTGAGATGGGTTTTCTACAAAAAGCTATGCTCTTTAAACCGAGACCTAAACTAGAAATTGGGACAGTGCCTAACACGAGGCGCCTGGCGCCGTGAGTCGGATTGGGTGATTCGTTAAGCCGTCAATTATTAATGTTGTAAAATGTTTCTCCTTTCAAAAACCCTCAACGGATATCGCTGAAATTGGGCCTTAATTTCTTACCACTAAGGGTCGTCTTTTCCTCTTGATTTTTGTTTCAGTCTGCTGTCCGGTTTTGAAGAAGCGAAAAATAAATTTCAAGACAAAAAAAAAACAAAGCTTAAAGGTTAAGCTGAGTGTATACTGTGCATAACGATGTCTCCTAATGCAGCAAATGGCAGCAATGGCGGCGCCAATGACCAGCATCACAGCCAGCAGTACTACAGCCAGATAGACCGGTACACCGACAGACAACCACCATGACGACGACGACAACGACGACGCTGATGACGTCGTTACTGGGTGGTCTGATGTCTGTGTGTGGCCACCGTGGGGTCGTTCAGTGCTAGCCGTCAACTCACAACGACCACCGAAGTACTTACCCGTACACCTACACACCGCAATATTACATCCAATTATTCATCTGTATTCAGTAATCATGTTTTTCTGTAGAAGTTATTATGCACTGAATGGAAAAGCCGTCCCACAGTGACCTATACTGTGTCTAGCGAGACCTTATGGGGTGTTTACACGATCCAGCAAAGGTCCAGCAAACTTTCAGCAAATGTAATACTGGACGTTTGCTGGAAGTTTGCTGGAAGTTTGCTGGACGTTTGCTGGATTGTGTAAACACCCTATTAAACCCTATACTCACTCACCCACCCACTCACTCATTTCTTAACAAGTAATTTGAGCAATGCTCACGTGACGTGCGAGCGCATCGGTGCTGCGACCTGGGGAATAAGTGTACAACGTGTAATAAAATACACCGTTGGTTTTAAATTGGGGTACTGGTGACCTGCCAAAAAGCGCCTCGGCTTGTTAAACTACGCTAATGTTTGGACAGATTCTGCACTCAATTGCACCAGATCGACTGCTCGGAGCGGCTAAATGGACATAATTACAAGTAGCGTACACTGACTCAAAAAAGTTTACCCCTTTAATTTTTTAAAGACTTTTATCAAATTTCATCCGATTTTGCAAATTTGTGGTAGAAACATAGGCTATACCCCAGGAAATTTGAAACAAACGCAAATGCTCGGCCCACCACATCTCAGATCAGATCAGAGTTGATGAGCTGTTGTTAAGCTTCCGCTTTTAATGCTCATTCTTCTGGTCTATTATGAACCGGTCGAGACGGACCATGAACGTGTTAACAGTACAGGCATTCACGACTGACTTGGGCAGTGAGTTCCATTCATCCACGACTGATAGCGAGAAGAATTCTATGCGACATTGTCTTGATGCAAATGGCTTGAACAGCTTCAAACTGTGACCTCTAAGTAACGTGGATGATAATGTAAAAACTGTTCTAATCCGGTGTTGACTTTGCCTGTTAATATTTGGTATGTCTCAATTAACATGCCTCGCAATCTTCTGTATTTTAATGAAAAAAGCTGCATTGCCCTTAATCTGTCCTCAAACTTTAAATGTTTAACTTCTTTCACCAATTCATTGCTCGCTTTTGTACTTTTTCCAAACACGTACTGTAATGTCTTTCTTCATGTATGGATTCCAGGCTTGAGCGCAGTATTCCAGATGTGGTCTAACATTGTACATCACTACAAAGCTGTGCTTGTCCAATTGAATAAAGTCTCTTTTAACCAATCCCAGAGCTTGCATAGCCTTCGATGCGATTGTTGGTCATTTGATACCGGGTCTGTATGTTGTGCACAATATGCATCAACTTAGCCTACACTTTTTACAGTTGAATTTCAGTAGCCAGTTTTTGGACCATTCTTCCAGGCTATCTAAATCCTGCTTAAGTTTTTTTTGGTCCTTCACGTCTCGCACCGTGGCCCACAATTTTGTATCGTCTGCAAACGTCTGTATACCACACCCGACTTTCTATGATAGATCGTTTCCGTACACGATGAACAGCAAAGGACCGAGTATAAACCCCTGCGGAACACACTGTGCACATCAGTCCAACCGGATCGACTGCCATTCACTGATACGTTCATTCTGCGGTTTGTCAAAAAACTTTGTATCCAGCGCAAAGCCTGCTGACCTATACTAATTCTAACTTTGACAGTACTCTTTTGTGTGGTACTGTGTCAAAAGCTTTCTGATAGTCCAAGTACACTGTAAAATACGTCAAAACCGTAACCTTCTTCCAAAGCCGTAGTTTAATTCTCAAGTGTAACCAGCAAGTTGCTAAGACATGACGTGCCCTTCATAAAACCGTGTTGACATGATGAGCGTACATCCCGGTTTTGTAAGTCTGTTAACATAATGATCTCTAATAATGGATTCCAGTGATTTCCATGGAATACATGTCAATGACACATGTCTATCATTTCCAGGATCAACTTCACTTCCTTTCTTGAAGATTGGCGAAACAACAGCTGTCTTCCAATCTGATGGTAATATTCCTGTGGCTACAGACTTCATAAACAGAACTGTCAATGGCTCAGTAAGCTCGTTCACTCCCATTCTCAGAAACTTTGGATGAAGGCCATCTGGGCCTGGACTCTTGTTGTCTTTAAAACACGACAGTCTCTTCAAAACATCCTTGGCATCAATATTGATATCTGACATCAAGTTAAGACCGTATGTTCGTACTGTAGGCCTACTTGCTAAAGTTTAGCAACGATTTATACGGTACACAGTAGGCCTACAGCATCTAATACAAAGTAACTACATAAAACTCAATTTGTCACATCTCAGCTATCAGAGCAAATTTTTGAAGTCTCGTTCGTCACTTCTTGCACAGGCGTTCAACCGTACTGGTGCAGACAACAAGATCATGCAGCAATCAGGCGCCAGCAAATGCCGCATTTCTTAGAAGTTTAAAAGTCAAAAAGTTAATTCGTAAATTCTCTGATACAGCTTAGAATGTCAAAAGCATAAATGAGCTTTTCAGAAAAGTTGCGAGATTCCGGTTCAGTGACAAGATGAACGGGAAGCGGCCAACGTCACACTGTGCGTTCTAAATTGCGTCGCCATTTTTACAAGGTAGAGCAGCTGTCAGTAGGAACACAATAAATCAAGATATTAATTGTGCCGCGTTTGTTTCAAATTTCCTTGGGTACGTTTCTGCCAAAAATTAGCAAAATGGATGAAATCTGACAAAAATATCACAGAATAATATTAAAAGGGGTAAACTTTTTTGAGACACAGTGTAGTACCGATACAGGCCTACCGGCATGTTTCTCGCAGTTGCGAGTCGATGACACAGCTTCCACCGTTCATACATTGTAACTGATGACACTCTCTGCTGCTACTGCTGCTGTCAATCATGTATGACGTCACACCAGCGTCATTAGTCTCAGCAACCGACGAACCTACCAGTGTCAGCATCGCAACAACAATAAGCTACTCATAATCATAATCATCAGATTTAAATAGCGTCGTTAAATCCCTCTATGACAAAACTCTACGACAAAAACCCCCTATGACAAAATCGCCCACAACAAAACCCCGTCCGACAAAACTTCCTACTACAAACCCGTTTACGACAAAACATCTCTACGACAAAAAACCCTACGCCAATTCTCCCACGACAAAACCCCCTCTACGACAAAAAATGTTTATGACAAAACGCCTTCTGCAACAAACCCCTCACCCTACGACACAAAACCTCTTTACGTGGAAAACGGATTAGGTCATAACGGGTTTCGTCGTAGCAGGGGTTTTTTTGCAGAAGATTTGTAATAGGTTTTTGTCACAGGGTTTTTGTCGTAGAGGTTTTCGTTGAAAGAGTGCCTTGTCGTGGAGAGTCGCTGAGAGTTATCGTTTTTGTCACAGGGGGGCTATCGCGGAAAGTTTTTTGTCTGTAGCCCTTACCGGAAGCGGTGATGAGTTTCGAACGGCTACATGACGTGTCGTCATGTAATCCTCTGCAACAAATGGGGGGCAAAGTGGGGGCACATACCCAAGGCCTAAGACCCAAGGACTCAAAACGCCGCGGTCGGGGTCTACGACCGTGCAACAGGGAAGGCGCTGAAGGGGGCTAACAGACAGACAGACAGACAGACAGATTTTCTGCCCATTATAGTAAGATATTCTCAATTTGTGATTACTTTTTGACAACGGTTATAACAGTCCGTAAAGCTATCTGTTGCGTGGTGAACGCCGATCGACTAGGTCGACTTGGTTGGTTCTTGCCCACGGTGAGGCAAACACCCACCAAAGCAGAGCAGCAAGCAGACATACCATTTCTAATCACACCCAGCACTAGTATCTAGTGTACATACTGTGTGGTCGGCTGGATGCCGATGTAGTAACAGTCAGCGCGGTCAGCGTCTGACGTTCGGTCCTCATGACTCTCAGTTGTGATGAAGTCTTCTTGGACAGTAGACAGACCGCTGCCTCGTCCACGTCCGTCCAGACGATGTGATCCGACGTACTCGCCACAGCACCGGGACCCGAACTCGCCCTAGTACACATCACACAGTGGTGCAGCGAGCATACATACCACCACACCACACCATTTAACCAAAGCTCCTCTTTCGTCGACGATCATCCAGACATTGTGATCCGACGTCGTCGTCGCCAGTGGTCAAAGTAATCTTGAACGCGGGGGCACTGCGTTTCCCGACCCCTTATTTTCAGTCTCTATGTAGTCGCCTGACCTAAATTTAAAGCTTAAAGAAGATTAGTAAAATTGGTGCCACCAAATATCAGATTTTAAGGGGGCTTACTTAGAAGAAAAAAAAGAAAAAAGGAAATGAATGGGAAAGAGAAGAAAAAAGAGCCTCAGCAAAAGGGGAAGGAAGGGGAAGGCTACATTCACCTTTTCAGTCATACTTATCGTCGCCACTGCACCGGGACCTGAGCACACCTTTATACGTCACATACCACACCTCGGTGCAGCGGACATACAAACCGCAATCAAACTAGAAAGCAGTCAAGACTCACTCAAGAGACCGCAAACCTCCGCCAACGCTGTCAATTTTTCCGTTTGATGGCAGCCGCATATTCGGCGTACGTTTCCCCTAACTGGCAATGGTAAAAACTATGTTACCTGGCGAATACGAAAACAACGATTAGCAGTTGACCCAGTTAGAACTGATAAGATTTTGGTGGTTCTGTAAATCTGTAAATCACCAAAAATCTTATTACTTTTAATTTTGTCATGTCTATACTAAGTAATCTTCCGGGAAAATTTTAACCAAATCTGTCTCCAACTTTTGCCGTAATCATTCTAACACTATGTCGTAAAATTCAGATTTTGCAATACGGCATACAGAGCCCCCAAGCCAGAGAATGCCACGTTGCATGTCGCAACAGGCCATAAAAAAACCCCTCAGCCTGAGAAACAATGTCGCGCTGTTGTCCGACATTCTTTGCACTGTGGTGGGGGACCCCTTTTGTGAGGCCCCTGTTCGGCCGAATATGCTGAACATGCCCAAATCCACTTTCTGATCATACGGACCTGCGAAACTCGGCACGGCGTGGACCTGCAAGATGAGCTGACATGATGATGGTAGATTCAATCCAATACAGAGTGTTGACATCGGCGTCGTAGTGCAGGTCTTCTATGCAGCGAGTTCTGTTGATCAGGACGTGACAATTACTCGCATTCAGAGTGCACTGTCGAACCGTCGAGATCACCGCACCACGACAGTCGGCGTACAGCAGGCGGCTAGAAACAGTCACACACATAAGGCATTCCTCGTGTTTTCCCTGCGACAAGACACGGAGAAGTCTATTTTCCATATCTTGTCGCCGCGGGAATGTCACGGGTTTGTCGCGAGCTTTGCGGGTAAAGTCGGCGTAATGGAATTTGAAGCGTTAATGAACACGTTAATTCTTCCAAAGAAAGACAAAAAGACAGACAGACAGAGAGACTGACAGATAAAAACACGACATCTAACAAAATCCGGCATAATAGTATACAAAAACTATTATTATTTTCACATTTTATTTCTGCATACTGACGTGGGCTACAGTGCATAGGTCTATACTGACTGGTTGGTGCTGTCAATGGTGAGTGAAGTCAGGCGTGTTTCAGCGTTATCATCTGTAGTGGCGTCTATCAACGTCTTGGACACAGCTCCGTCCTTTCTACCGACCACCAGCTGTCACCATAGCAACAGCATCAGCAGCCGTATTCCAGGGATGGACTCGAGGCCAGCATTCTCGAGGCAAAAACTGAGGCCAAGCAAGTAAAGTAAGTAAGCAAAATAAGTAGGCCTATGACAGTTTTATACTGCGCATCAAACGCCAGCTCGATCTCATTCGCACCGTAATGACCTATAAAAATGCTAAGACACGGTTTCAATGCTTCAGTGCATATATTATAAAAAAAAACAAAAATGCACAGAGCACATTCATTACAAGTGACTAAAGACGCGTTGAGGCCAAGATCAAGCCTAAAGCCAGACCGTTTTGAGGCCAAGGCCAAGGCCAAGGACAAGGCCATGATTTTGTTTGTCTTCGAGCTGTCCCCGAGGTCGAGGACCCGATCCCTGCCGTATTCATTACCAGGTTAGCGTACATTAATGTGGAATGAAAAAAGTAGGCCCTAACATATTGACATTCCTGCGCCACGAAAGCCATAGAATAGCGCTGATCGTTTCTTCAGCCAGACACCAGTTTGCACTGCGAGATCACAGATACACCGCTAGCGGATTGAGCGGCGTGCTTCTACGTCCCAGCGCTCACCAGTAATCACGGTGCTTACCCACAGAGGGATGGCCAGGCTGAGTTGACCTGCGTGTCTGGTTACATACCGATATGGTTTACCCGTCTTATGACGGTCGTCCATTGACGTAGTACCCGCGCGTGCGCAGAGTTAACTTTGTTAATAACTGCGCCAAGCTATAGGCCTACCCAATCTAACAGCCACTAGCCCACAAATAGCAAAAAAACAACAATTCCAACGGTTAGAAATTGCGTGAAGGCAGTCCGTCCCATTTAATTCCACAGATTTTAATGCGAATAAGGTTTTTTTTGTTAAAGAAGTTGCATGCGGAAGTAAACGGCTTCTAATATAACACTAACCTTGTTTGCGGCAATCCAGTAAATGTTGACATCATCGGTCACCATGCGAGTCACGTTTACCAGATTTGCGAACAGAATAGTTTCTCTGCGGCACACGACAATCGGCATTTTCATAATTATGCACAATATTTTAACAGCACCACGGTATCTATAGGGTGGGCCAAGAATGGCACCATTTTTGTACAGCTCATAACTTCGCCAAATATTAACGAATTTTCAAATTTTTCACTGTCAGAATCAATAAACAATTTGCAATAAAATTGTTACTACAGATCCCACCACACCCAAAGTGTGTCAATACACTACCTTGTGAAGTGTCAGTATCTTAAGAATAACAATTAAAAACAAGACGACTTTTGTAACAACACATTTAAAGAAATTAACAACAGAAACAGCGTGTTTGTTGTCTCAGTTATTGTCCAAAAAATCACGTCTCACATTTTGCACATCAAATTTTCAATGTGTCCGCTTTGTTGCTGAACGACGCATCGAAACCGGCGACGCCACTGACCAATGGCGCGATCAACCAAACGCTGCGGCACTTTGCCCCACTCAGAGACAATGGCTTTCTTTAGCTGGTTGACTGTCGTGAATCGTCAACATTAATAGGCCATCTGTTAAAGGGCATCCCGAACAGCATAATTAACTGGATTTAAGTCTGGGCTGTTTGGGGGCCACATGCCAGGCTCGATCAACGTTGATCACGCAACCGGTCAGTGGCATCGCCGGCTTGAGTGCGTCATCTGACATTTCACAAGGTAATGTAGTGACACACTTTGGGTGTGGTGGGATCTATAGTAAAACTTTTATTGCAAATTGTCTTCTAATTCTGACAGTGGAAGAATTTTGAAAATCGGTTAATATTTGGTGAAGTTATGAGACGTACAATAAATGGTGCCATTTTTTGGCCCACCCTGTAGTTTTACGAGTAGGCCTATTACTTTTAGGTTTCTGTTTAAATTTTTCAAACCGTTACGGCTCATGCAGAAAACGAACATTTACAATCTGTATAAATTCCTTAACTTACAATTTTTATTAGCTGAATTGTTTGACGTTTCGACAACGGCTGTTGCCTTCTACAGAACGATGTTGGTTAGTTGCCACGGCAAACAAGCTGTTAAAAATCTTGGAAAGGTGTTTATCGGGTGGCGACACATAGCGGCCAACGTACATCGTTCCAAAAAAAGGCAACAACGATTGCAGAAACGTCGTCAACTTAATCAATAAAAGTTGTAATTTAATGATTATTCAAGCTAAAATAGTAGCAGAGTTACCACTCCAAACCCAGATTATTGAAGGGCATTTTACTATACAGTGTATTTGTGAAAAACTAGAAAAAATATGAATGGTAATAAATAAGAAAGCTTTTATGTATAGAAATGCTGTATGATATTGGGACTATTCGTTGCTTTGTGACTTGGCCTGTTAGGGTTATATTATTTTTATATTAAATGCTTTACAGTTTTGCGAGTTCTGCGACTTGTTTTGCTACAATTTTATAGTAAACGTTAATTACTGTCCGCGGTAGCAACGACAGCAGTATGTTTCCAGCATCGTCGCCAAATTTTTGTTTGCTTTTTCTTTGTGAACACGATAACTGACGAACCGCTGCACTTAGCATGATGAAATTTTGCACAAACACAAGCGCAAAGCCCTATGAAATGTCAAGGTCACAGGACCGGATATTCGAATACTTTACTTTGCTGCTACTGCCTGCCGCTGGGCAGACCTAGCTCGGCCGATCGCTATTAATTAGCCGACGCTGATGCCATTGCTGTTAATATCGCAGCATGCTACGGCGGCTATCGCGGACAGCCTTAGCCTTGCGTAAGGCATGGCAGTTTTGGCAATTTCATGATGATTTACGCAGAAACATTTAACAGTAAAATACACGACTATCGTACTGAGGAGACGACAGAACATCAGATGCTGGTCGCAGTATCTCAGCGCTGCTGATGTAATAACTGTCATCAGCATCTTGATATGATGCCACTGCCATGTACAGTTTTCCAGTCACCGAGTCATACGATATCGCCGTGACGTCACCGCCCTCTGATGACGAATATATGACGTCATCGACCGGACCACCCACGTGATCAGTGCTCATGCGCAGTACATCGCTTCCGCTAGCGACCAGCACCGACTCTGCCTGCCAGTCAACTGTATGTAAACAAATAAACAACAAACTATTGGTACTAGAGTTATAGCAGTGTTCGCAAGCGATAGTCTTCTTACAATATAAAGGGTGGCTTAAAAAAATTCCACTTTTGTCATTGTGAAAAACTTTACAGAAAAAACTTTACAGACTTTACTAATAAAGTTTAACCACTCTGGCGTCATGAACAATAATTAACAAAACAATTTAAAACAATGAACAAAATAGAC
>Ga0209454_1000525_pt1 | contig 20494 bp, 16 predicted proteins | sample WorMetHERISLAND1_2_FD_187400 | JGI IMG/M metagenome (GOLD analysis project Ga0209454, IMG submission 187400) | Marine gutless worms symbiont microbial communities from Max Planck institute for Marine Microbiology, Germany - Olavius geniculatus... | ecosystem: Host-associated > Annelida >... | reverse complement strand
CCGGCCGCCTTAACCACCACCGGGTAGCCGATCTCCTGAGAGATCGTCAAGGCATTGTCAAGCGATTCGATGCTGCCCGAACTGCTGGGAATAACCGGAACCCCGGCTTGTTCCATCATCGCTTTGGCCGTGATTTTATCTCCTGATAGTCGCAGATTAGACGCCGTGGGGCCGATAAACCTGATTCCGCTTTCCTGGCAGGCGACAGCGAATGCTTCTTTTTCTGCCAGATACCCGTAACCGGGGTGAATGGCATCGGCACCGGTGTCCCGCGCGGCTTCGATAATTACCGGCACATTCAGATAGCTTTTGGCGCTGATGGGAGGGCCGATGCAGATCTGTTCCTCAGCCAGTTTGAGGTGCAATGACGCTTCGTCAGCCTCAGAATAAACGGCAACGCTGGGGATCCCAAGCTCCCGGCAGGCTCGGATGATCCTAAGGGCAATCTCTCCCCGGTTGGCCACAAGTATTTTTTTAAACATCGGTGACTTTCCTACAAAAGGTTCAAAGGTTCAGGGTTCATGGGTTCAAGGGTTCAAGGTTCAGGGTTCAGGGTTCAAGGTTCAGGGGTTCAAGGTTCAAGGTTCTGAGTTCTGGATTCAACTTCCCTATTCGACTTTCACCTTCATCGTCCTCTGACCTTTCTCCTTTGGCCTTACTCCTTTCCCCTCTTTCCTTGAATGCCGTGCATCATTTCCTCATATTAAACTTCTGAGGAATGGATTCGATTTTATTATTTTTTTAGACGGGATTTACAGGATTGACGGGATGTTTTCGTCTTCAGCGAGGAGCCCTTTCAGCCTAAGGAAGTTGAATCCCGATTATCCTGTTGATCCGGTCCAAATTTCTTTGAAAGATGAGAATCCAATCCAGCTTTTACCGTATTTTAACAGCGTCTATTTTCGATCGAACTGGTCGCCCTCCGGTGACGGGTAGAATTTTGAGGCCACAGGCTGCACCGACACCCGACATCTGACAACTGGTCATATGACTTGACGCTTCGCATTTGTGACCCACCATTTATTAGCGACAAATTTGTCCTGCTTCGATCAACTTACTTCAATAACAAATATCAGGTCGTCATCTTTCAACGGGGTTTCGTTCTCCGGTAGAACTTCAATGATCTTGCCGTTGGCAGGTGACTTGACTTTCTGGAACACTTTCATGGTTTCAAGCAATGCCAGTATCTGCTTTTTTTTGACAATGTCCCCGACCTCCACATAGGGCGGATCTTCGGGACCCGGTTGACGATAAAATACACCCGACATCGGTGCGCGGACTTCTACGCGTTTGGCTGCCATCTTTTAGTCTCCTAGTTATAGATAATAAATCCTTATCATTCCCCTCCCTTGACGGGAGGGGCCAGGGGAGGGTGACAAGTCCCTAAAGGCATTTTCTTCGTATCACCTCCAAAACTCCATCAAAATTTTCAAAGACATCATTGTTCCAAAACCTTAGTACGGCAAACCCATTTTCAGTGAGGTATTGGTCTCTTTCTAAATCTTTTTCTTTATTTTTCTTGTGATGGCCACCATCCAGCTCGATTACAACTCGTCTTTCAAAGCTAACAAAATCTACAATATACTTTCCAATTGGCTGTTGCCTTCTGAACTTTATCCCTTGCAGCCGCCTCGCGCGTAGTTCACTCCAAATCAGACCCTCGGCATCTGTAGAATTTTTTCTTGGTTGTTTTGCATATTGGGTGAGTTTGGGTTGTGCTGTCAAATTCCCCCTCCCTCAATCCCTCCCGCCAGGGGAGGGAAGCTAAAGGATGTCATACTCAGAGACCATTGAAATTGCCGTGTCTATTAGATGGTTCCATAATCCTGATTTAATATGCAGTCTCGCGTCGATTGACTAGCTCGGACTGGTCCCATGACTCTTTGCTCTTTCAGGCAATTCCTCCCTTTTATTTCTCGTCAAATCCAGGGCTTCGATAATTTTTTTGCGGGTATCGGCGGGCAGAATGATTTCGTCTACCATTTGAGCCGTCCAGCTGTGGGCGGTGTCGAAGACATCAACTTTTTCCCTGGAACGATTGAGATAAGATTCATAAGCATCTTCCTCGATGCCCTTGTCATAAATTTTACGGTAGTCAAGCCCGGATGCCTCTACGCCGAACCGGGCGATGGGCCAGGCATAGGTCAGATCCGTTCCCATGCTCCTTAGGCTTCCCATGATCATACCACCGGTGTCGGCATAGGCCTCCCGCAAAACAACACTTATTTTGGGGACCGTGGTGGTCGCATAGGCCGCGGTGATCTTTCCCAAATGACGGATTAGGCCTTTGACTTCTTCGGCTTCCCCCGGAACTGTGGGCGGTGTGTCCACCAGGTTGACCAGGGGGATATTGAAGGCGTCAAGAACCTGTAGGAACCGATAGTATTTGTCGCAAGAGTTGATCTCCAGAATGCTGCCCGGGTAAGCGGGATTATTGGCAACCAATCCCACCACCTCTCCGTCGAACCGACCGAAACAGGTGATTATATTTTTGGCATACTCGTCTTTGACTTCAAAATATTCCCCGTTGTCAACCAGAAGTTCGACAACATCGTGCATATCGTAGGTCTGATCATATTCATCCGGAACGATCTCTATCAACGCATCAACCACGCGTTGTCGATCGTCTTCGGCCGGCCAGTCAGGCGGTTTCTCCCGGAAGTTCTGTGGCAGGTAGCGCAGCAGCTGCCGGCATTTCAGGATGGTTTCTTCATCATCGTCTCCCACCACATCGCAACTGCCGGAAAGCTGCATATGGTAGTCGGCCCCACCCACGTTGCGGTCGATTTTTTCCGAAGTGGCCGCCTGGGTCTGACGCGGTCCACCCAGCCACATGTTGGCGGAAACCCGGCTCATGAACAAAAAGTCACACAGGGTCGGAAGATAGGCCCCACCGGCGATGCAGGGCCCCATCAGGATAGTAATCTGGGGAATCACTCCGGAGTAGAGGGACTGGGTCCGAAAATACCAGTCAAAGCCGGCCATCGCCACGTCTTCGTAGCCCAATCGGCCGCCGGAGGAATCCAGCAGGTTGATCATCGGAATTCCCCATTTGGCTGCCATCGCTAGAGGTTCGGCAAACTTGGCGATATGCTGGGCACCGATCGATCCCCCCAGGACGGTAAAATCGCTGGCGTGAACCATGGTCAAACGCCCGTTCACCCGGGCCGTGCCAATGACAGCGCCGTCACAAGGCGCTTCGGGTATGCGGCCATCGATCCGCTTACTGGTGGTCCCGACAAATGATCCCAGTTCATTGAAGCTGCCGGGATCAACCAAAATGTCGATGCGCTCCCTGGCCGTCAGTTTACCCCGGCCATGTTGCCGTTCGATATGCTTGAGACCACCACCCAGGAGGTTCTTCTGTTTGATCTCTTCAAATCTCTTGATGGCTTCATCCATATGTTTGCTCATGATAGATCCTTTATGTTGTCGAAATCATAATTCTTTCTTTGATTGATTGCCGACTTAGTTGATAGCCTTAAATTCGAAATCCGAAGCACGAAGTCCGAAACAAATCCGAATACTCAATGACAAAAATTCAAAACAAAAAAGAGTTTTCGTCATTACAATCTTTAATGATGTTTTCATGTAACGTTTGAAACATTAGAGAATTTGAATTTAGAATTTGTTTCGAACTTCGTGCTTCGAGTTTCGGATTTTTTGCCATGTAATGTTTGATCTGACTATCGTAAATCAACAATTAAACCGTATGCTATTTGAGATCATTTTCTTCTATTAAGCTGGTTTAATAAAGCGCCGTTTCTCCGGCACCTTCTCGACTTTATTCCTGCTGGCCCGCAAGGCTTTGATGATCTTGCCGCGGGTCTCACGGGGATCGATCACTTCATGGACGGTGTAATACGTTGTAAAAATTTTACCCATGGTCATGACACTGAAATGCTCGCGCAGGATACTCAGAAAAAAATTATAAACCTCTTCATACTTGTCTTCCTCTTTGGCCTTTGCCAACTCTTTGTGGAAAACAGCCTGAACGATGGATTCCGGTCCGGTGGGCGCAAATTCGGTGCTGGGCCAGCCGTAGATGAAGTCCGGCCCCATTTTGCTGCAGCCCATGACGATATTCGACCCCCCGTAGGAGCGCCTTAAAACCAGGGTTATTTTGGGATTGGTCAGGTGCGAATATCCGTGTAGGTTCTTGGCGCCGTGTCGGATGACCCCCATCCGCTCCCATTTGTCGCCGGGAGGAAAGGCCGGGGTATCCGAGATTGTTAACAGGGGAATGTTGAAAGCATCCAGAAACATAATGAAACGGTCGTATTTGTCCGAGGAATCCGGCTCCATAATGCCGCTGAGTTCATCCGGGTTGCTGGCGGCGATGCCGGCAACCATCCCGTCAAACCTGGCAAAACCGGTAACCATATTGGGAGCGAAATCCTCCTTCAGCTCGAAGAACTCACTGTTGTCGACAATCAGGTCAATGACGTCGTGCATGTCATAGGTAAATTTCGGATTGTCCGGCATCACGTCGAGCAGTGCCTCCTCCTGACGGTCCGGGTCGTCACTGGAAACGATCGCCGTTGGTTTCTCCCAGCAATTCGAAGGAATGAAGTTCAACAGCCGTTTGACCTGATCAATGGCATTTTCATCACTGTCGGCGAGCAAGTCGCACTGGCCGCTTTTCTCCATATGGAATTCGGCCGAGCCGGCGTCGTCTGATTGAATATCGCCGCCCCACCACAGAAAGCCGGTCTTTTCATTGATGATCACAAAATCCGAAAGCACGGGCACCTGAGCGACGGGACCGGTACACGGGCCCAAAATCAAAGAGATCTGCGGAATAACTCCCGAATAGCGGCAGCAATTTTTGACCAGGCGCCCCAATCCATTTAATCCGACATACCCGCCTTGGAAGCTAAAGCGGGATCCGGCTGAATCGAACATACCGATGACCGGCATTTGCTCCTGGGCGGCCATCTGGACCAGTTCGGCTATTTTCCAGACGCCCTGGTCGCCGATTGAACCGGACATTACTGTGAAATCCAGCGCGTAGACCATCACTGGTCGGCCACTTACTTCTGCCATCCCCATCACGACGCCGTCTGAAGGACTCGGTTTGGCCTCGCCGTCCAGGCCGAAGCGAAACTCTCTGACGAGGGAACCGATTTCCTCAAAAGTATCCGGGTCGGCCAGAAGTTCAATTCTTTCCCGGGCCGTGAGTTTACCCAGCTGATGCTGGAGCCGGATCCGCTCCGGTCCGCCGGCCGCGAGATTTTCCTGCCGATTATCGGCCAGTTTTGCCAGGTAGCCGTCCATCCACTTTCCCATGATATAACCCTCCGGGTCGGTTAATGGTTGAATAGTTGATTGGTTAATTAAGTTAACAGTTGATTCGATCTACACACTGCTCAGCTATTTATTTAAGCCTATGAGCTTTCAGCTTTGAGCTTTGAGCTCTTATTTTTTATTCCGCGAAAGAAGAATTCACAGAGCTGCTCGGTCAAATCGTCGGGATCGATTTTTCTGCCAAACGTAATGCCGGACAGGCAAACCTGCTCGATGCTGCCGAGAATGCCGTATCGCATCAACTTGGGAGAAATGTCGTTCCGAATTTCCTTGTTCTGAATACCCTCTTCAATGATCTGCAGAACGATATCACTGTACTCTTTAACCCGTTCGTAGGTTTCGCTTTTGTAGTAGTCGGGATAGTTGCGAACCTCAATCAGCAGCACTTTAGCGAAAACTCGATTGGTTGCATACACATTGATATGGGACCAGATCAGCTTGCGAAGTTTGTTGAAAACGCCTTTTATTCCCTTTAGATCTAGGGTAAGCTGGGTCCGGTACTGTTCCAGGTAGTCGCTCAATATCTGGTGGAGCAGATCGCGTTTGTCTTTGAAGTATTTATATATAAGGGCCTCGGTGACCCCGGCGTTCTTGGCAATTTCAGACGTGGTAATGGCACCGAATTCCTTCTCTTCCAGCAGCGCCTTGAGCGATTCCACGATCTTAATGCGCCCCGGAGGGAGGGGTTTTTCCCTGGAATTGTTCACCGATTTTCTAACTAACCGTTGCATCTTTTAACCTCTGAAATTCTATTTGAGCAAAGCAAAGCGCAAAGGGCAGAGCGCATGGGGCATAGGGCACGGCGAATGGTGCAGAGCGTATATTTCTAATAATACTCAACATTTCAACTTTATGCCCCCGCCCTTTTATGGGCTCTGCGTTATGCCCTCCGCCCTATGCGCTCTGCTCCAAGCGCTTTGCCCTCTGCTTTCTGTTTTTTTTCCCACTTTGTCTCGCCTGAGCTTGCCGAAGGCCGCATTCCGCATTCCGACTTCAATCTAGTATCCTTCCAACTTCGCGATCACATCGCGCATCACCTCGTCGGCTCCGCCTCCGATGGACAATCCGCGGGCATCGCGGTAGTATCTGGAAATGAGCATCTCATTCATGAATCCCAGTCCACCGTACATCTGCAGACAGCCGTCGGCCACCTTCATCAGAACCTGGCTGGCCATGAGCTTGCCCATGGAAATTTCTCGGGTGGCGTCCTGCCCGGCCTGCTTCATTCTGACAATATGATAAATCAGTTGCTGCAAACATTCGATTTCCGTCAACCAGTCAGCCAATCGATGTCGCAATACCTGCTTTTTGATTAACGGCTTACCAAAAACCGCGCGCTGCCGGATATGGTCCAGGGTCATATCGATGATATCCCGGGCGGCAGTGCAGGCAAACGGCAGCAAAGAAAAGCGTTCGTGCTGAAACTGCATCATTTGGTAGATGAAGCCTTCATTTTCTTTCCCGATCAGATTTTCGGCCGGCACTCGGACATTGTCAAGAAATAGCTCGGCCGTATCACTGATACGTATTCCCAGCTTGTCCAGTTTGCGACTTACGGTGAAGCCGGCCAAATTTGTCGGAACCACCAATAAGCTGAAGGAATGGTAGCCGGGGTCATCACTGGTCCGGGCCAGAAGGGTTAAGAAATCCGCCTGGGTGCCGTTGGTTATATACATTTTGGAGCCGTTAATAACATAGTCGCCACCGTCCTTTTTAGCTTTGGTTTGAATCGCGGCCACATCCGAACCGGCACCTGGTTCGGTGACGGCGATGGCGCCCACCATGTCACCGGCGATGGCGGCCTTCAGATAAGTATCTTTCAGGTAGTCACTGCCGAATTCGTCAATGGCCGGGGTTGCCATGTGGGTTTGCACCGTGATGGCCGTTGACAAACCCAGTGCTTTGATGTGCCCCAGTTCTTCCAAAAATACGGTATCATACCAGTAATCCAACCCCTGACCGCCATATTCAGGGGCATAGCGAATACCCAGAAAACCGAGGTGCCCCATTTTTTTGAATATTTCTTTCAATGGCGCGATTCCATCTTCTTCCCATTGGTCGACGTAGGGGTTGATTTCTTTCTTGATAAAGTCACCTATCGCCCGCCGCACCATGGCGTGGTCTTTGGTGAAGTAGAGGCCGTTGCCGGTCTGTAATTTACGTTTCAATTTAAAATTCCTGGATCAGATTTTGTCAGTTATTTTCCTGATAAGGGTTTCAGGTGTCAGGTGTCAGCACAACCGTCTACCTTGTTTAGGTCATTCTGATCGACACGGAGACTTTAGCTTAGCGCCGGCGTAGGGTCGGCCAGTGTGCCGATCCCGCTGATAGGGGACGGGCAAAAGGGCATACCTTAAATTATTGGAATAATACACTAAGTTACTTACCTGGCTACAGATTCTTTGCTGACACCTGACACCCGAAACCTGAAACCTGATTTTATCCCAGCTCTATCCTCGCAATGATCTCACGCATCACTTCATCGGCCCCGCCCCCGATTGATATCAGCTTGGCATCCCGATAGCAGCGTGCGATCAGCATTTCTTCCATGAAGCCCAGCCCGCCGTACATCTGCAAACAGCCATCGGCCACCTTTTGCAGGATCCGGGCCGCATACAATTTTCCCATAGAGACCTCCCGGGTGACATCGAGGCCCGCTTCTTTCATTCTGACGATGTGGTAAGTCAGCTGACGCAAACATTCAATCTCCGTTTGCCAGTCCGCGAGCCGGTGCCGCAGTACCTGTTTGCTGATCAAGGGCTTGCCGAATACGATTCGCTGCCGGATGTGGGCGACCGTCATGGCGATTGTCTCTTCTGCAGAGACATAAGTCATCGGAATGGCCGAAAAACGTTCATGCTGAAACTGCTGCATCTGGTAAATGAATCCTTCACCCTCCTGGCCGATCAGGTTTTCAGCTGGAATTTTCATGTCGTCAAAAAACAGCTCGGCCGTGTCGCTGCTGTGGCATCCCATTTTTTGTAGTTTGCGACTGACCTGAAACCCGGGCAAATTCGTTGGCACCACCAGCAAGCTGAACGAATGATAACCCGGATCATCGCTGGTCCGCGCCAGCAAGGTTAGAAAGTCAGCCTGGGTGCCGTTGGTTATATAGGTTTTGGAACCGTTGAGAAGGTAGTATCCGTCTTTTTTTTTGGCGGTTGTTTGGAGGGCGCTGACATCCGAACCGGCCCCGGGCTCAGTTACGGCAATCGAGGCCACCATCTCCCCGGCGATGGCCGGCTTCAGGTAAGTTTCCTTTAAATAAGAGCTGCCGAATTCTGCAATCGCGGGTGTTGCCATGTGGGACTGCACGGCAATGGCCATTGGGACACCGGAGCCTTGCACCCGGCCCAACTCTTCGAGAAAGACCGTGTCATACCAGTAGTCCAGCCCCTGCCCTCCGTATTGCGGATCATAGCGAATCCCGAGAAAACCGAGGTCCCCCATCTTCTTAAACAAGGCGTGAAGCGGGGCCTCACCCTTTTCCTCCCACTCGTCCATGTGCGGATTGATTTCTTTGTCTACAAATTCTCTGACAGCCTTGCGAACCATCTCATGGTCTTTATTGAAATAAATCTGCGTAGCGGATTTTGATTTTACAGCCATCTAATACCCTCCGGGTAGTTGATTGGGGATTAGTTGATTAGTTGATTGGTTGATTAGGTCAATTGGGTTTCCAAACCAATCAACTAATCAACGAATCAACCATCTTTCTTCGCCTCCAGGAACATCTTAATGATCTCTTTGTGTTCGGGAGTTTGCAACGCGATCGACTGGTGGGCAGCTTCCCAGTCAAGTACATCTTTCAAGGTCATATCGAAACTTTTTTCCAGTCCCTCTTTGATCAGTCTCAGGGCCAAGGGTGGTTTTTGGGCCAGGGCGGCGGCCAGTTTTTCGACCTCTTTTTCAAGTTCGTCTTCCGGTACGGATTTATAAATCAGGCTAATGGATGCAGCGGTTTTGCCATCGATTTCCTCACCGAGCATGGCCAGTTCGCGAGCCTTGGCAAGACCGACCAGCCGCGGCAGAAAATAATGCCCACCATAATCCAGGATGGCGCCAATGTTCACAAAGATCTCGCAAAATCGCGCAGTTTCAGCGGCCAGCACGAAATCGGCGGCCAGGGCCAGGTTTGCTCCGCCGCCTACCGCCACGCCTTTGAGCATGGTGACAACCGGTTGCGGTATCTCACGGATCGCCTTGACGATCTGACCAACGGCTTTCATGGCAACGATCCACTCATGGGAAGCGGTATTTTGAGTGAAAAGATTTAAATCCGCACCGGAGCAGAAATTGTCGCCGGCGCCTTTGAGAATCAAGACCCGTGTACTCTCGTCGGTGCCAATCGCGCTGACGGCATCCCGCAGTTCTAAAATCATTTGCTTGCTCATGGCGTTCATCACCTGCGGGCGGTTGAGGACGATGGTTGCGATGGTATCTTTTCTTTCGATAATCAAATGTTTGGGGGCCATACTCGATTCTCCTTGAGAATGCTGAACTTAGCTATTATTTTCGTTGGTAATGTTGGGTATCATGGCCGACAAAGGTTACCAGGGGCTACCTCTGCTAGTGATTAACTATCGGCTATAGACTACTTAAGATCAGTTTCTGCCCAGGTTGCCAGCCCGCGAATTTAAGTTATAAAGGACGGAGCGGAGCGACAACCATGAACATTCATTTTACAATCTTCAATATTCAATTGTTCGTAGGGTTAGTAATGTTAACTAATTAACTAGATCAAATCAATAATTTATTATTATTCCAGAATGTTCAAAGGTAAGTAAATATCACTAAATTAAATTTTGTCAAGAAATTTTTGAAGCTTGAGACCATGTTGCCACACCGATACGCTTGATCCCCTTTGTATTAATGGTAATTATAAGCTATAAATAAATAACACACTGAGTTCATGATTCTTCCGATCTAGAACGCAATCTCATTTCATAGAGCAGACCTGATCTTCCTTCGCCTCTGATATTCGCCGGCTGTAGTATCCATACGTTGAAAATGTTCACTGTCCCTTCTAAATACTCCCTGGTAAAGGAGGTGTGAGAATGATGGAAGATTTGATCAAACACTGGAAAGGCGAAACCGTCATCACCCGCTTCGACCGTCCGTCCGGAGCCTGGATTTTGATTGCGATCCATTCGACCCATCTCGGTCCTGCGGCGGGCGGAACCCGTATGAAGACTTATCCTGATGTCGTATCCGCGTTGCAGGATGCACAACGGTTGGCAGAGGCCATGACCTACAAACTGGCGTTATCCGGTTTGAACTTCGGCGGAGCAAAAGCTGTCATTGCCGTCCCCGAAAATTTGGCTCCGGATGCGCGTCCCGACCTTCTACGCCGCTATGGCAAGCTGATCCGGCAGCTCGGCGGACTTTTCAACACCGGCGCCGACATTGGAACGTCCGCTACCGACATGGATTTAATTGCTGAAACGGGTGCTCCATACGTATTCGGCCGCACACCCTCCGCCGGCGGGGCCGGATCTTCCGGAGCGGCCACGGCCCTGGGCGTGCTAGCCGGTATGGAGGTGGCCAGTGAGCGGATTTTCGGTGCACGATCGCTCAAGGATCGCCGGGTTCTGGTTCAGGGTACGGGCAGTGTGGGCGGCGCACTGATCGATTACCTGCAATCTGCCGGTGCCCGGGTGATGTTCAGTGATGTTGAAGAGGGGGCCATTTGCCATTTTCGTGATGGACTCGGTTTAGAATGTGTTCCCGCCGAGGAGGTCTATCACATAGAATGTGACATTTTTGCCCCGTGCGCCGGGGGGCAGGTTCTCAACGCCCAAACGATTTCACAGCTAAAATGCCGTGTGGTCGCCGGCGGCGCCAACAACCAGTTGGCGGAACCGAAAGATGCCGAACGCCTACGGCAAAGAGGTATTCTCTACGCACCGGACTATGTAGTCAATGCCGGCGGCGCCATATTCCTTGTCGGGATGGAAACCCATAGCTGGACGCGGCATAAAGCTGAGAATATGGTGACGGAGGGCATTCAGGATGCACTGTCTCACATTTTTGATTTGGCGCTGACCCAGGACATCACAACCGAGGCTGCTGCCCGACAGGTTGCGGAGCAACGGTTGTCCCCCGGTTCCTAGCCGATATTGATCAGCGCGCTCTGTCCGGTTTGCCGCATGTGCCAACTTTATTTTACCCATATTTGTAGTATGTCGAGTCGGTTAGTTGGAGGGCATTGGACAGCCCGTGTATCCCCGCCCACAAGCATCACATCGACCTGTCGATCCCCGACTTTTAGGCCGTTTTAAGATTTTGATGTGTTGGGGTGCCGACTGAGGCGAGGATAAACCCCGCCGCTACAAAAATTGGAAATTTTTCAAAGATAAGCTGATTTGAACGCCTACAGCGCACAGCTCACCCTTCTGCGATAAGTTATTCCCGTAACGTTAGGCTTCGCTGGGAGACGCTATTCAAACGACCGCTCAATCAGTATGCGGCCATGACGTTTATAATAGGCATGACTTCTCCGGCTGAAGTTGCGGCTGGAAGGCTTTGATTTATAGAAGAAAAGATGGGACGGGCAGCGGCAGTCAGAGGCGCCGAAACCCGGCAGCGGCAGGATCGAGCCCCGGGTTTGCAAGTGAATTGTTGCCCACTGATGTTCACGCCGGGTTTGATCGTAGGTATACCATATTTCGCAAACGCTCAAAGCCGGTCGCAGATAATCCAGGTGCCAGTGGGGCCGGCCGCACTGATGAATATGGTGTTTTACGCGAGCCTGCAAACCGCCCGGGCCAAAGGCGCTGCCGACATATACGTAAAAGCCGGGTTCGAGTTTGAGGGTGCCGAGTTTGCCGATGTTGACCGGTTTTTCAGCAGTAGATGAGAGAATCAGAGCATATGTCCCGGGATCTGAGTGCATGAGCTCGGCTAAACTTGTTTAGGGGAATGGTTTCTATTTGAGTCTCAAAAATATAAAGAAATATTTAAAAATGAATCCATTCCCTATTCAGGCAGCAAAATATTTTCGTACAATCGTTTGGTATTATCAGCGACAGCCTCGATAACTTCGCGCTCATTGACATTTTTTAATTCTGCAATGGCTTGGATGGAAACGCTGACATTGGCCGGTTCGTTGCGCGTATTCGGCTCGGGACCTAATACAGGACTGTCGGTTTCCACCAGCAGGCACGAAAGGGGCAGATGTTTGACAAGCTTTTGCTTCTGGCGGGAGCGCACCACCGAGGGCGGAATGGAAAAGAAAAATCCAGCTTCCACTGCCGGCAATGCGGCGGACGCCTTGCCGTCGAAGGCGTGCATTTGTACCCGGGTGGCGCCATTTTCCAGCAGCAGCGCAACGGCGTGGCGGCCGGCCGAACGGGAATGAACGTTGAGGGGCAGACCCAGCTCTTTGGACAAGTTGATAAAGTCTTTTAAAATCTCCTTCTGAAGACTTTTCTCAGGCTCTTCCTTGACGATCCAAAAATCAAGTCCCACCTCCCCAATGGCCGCCATTTTTGAGCGCTCTTGCCGAATGAACGCATGCATCTGCTCCGCTTGATCGAGGTCGAGGATGGTCGGATACAGTCCGGCTCCCGGACGAATCATAGGATGCCGGTCAGCTAGTTCGATGTTGCGCCGGGCATCGGCCAAATCCTCACCTAGCGCGATAATCGCCCCCACGCCGGCCTCGGCCGCTCTTGCGAGTACATCATCTCGATCCGGGTCAAAGGCTGGATCGCAAATATGGGTGTGAGTATCGACTAATTTAGGTTTCGACAACATCATGGGCACGAGTTTTATAGTCTATAGAAAAGGCCAAAATGGTTTCGGGTGTCAGGTTTCAGGTTTCGGGTGTCAGTAGAAGGTACATAGCGATAAGCTTAAAGCGGGAAAGCAAGAAGCTCAAAGCTGAAAGCTCAAGGCTCAAAGGAAATGATCTGAAAGCGGGAAATCAAGGAGTTCAAGGCTGAAATCTCAAGGCTCAAAGGAAGTGATCTGAAAGTTCAATGAGGATGCTATTGGCTGCTCCCACCCTCTCACCTTCTTTTTCCCCTTCCCACCTTCTCACCTTCTACCCTCGGCCCTCAGCCCTAGACCCTCTGCCCTACGCGCCTTGCTCTTTGCCCTCTGCCCTTCACTCCGTGCTCCTGTACCATATTTCCCACTTCGCCACGCCTGAGCTTGTCGATGGCCGCATTCCGACTTTGTCTCGCCTGAGCTTGTCGAAGGCCGGCTTCAGGTCATTCCCCAAAAACGAAATATTTTTTGACGTCTTTTCGAATCTCCCAGGTACAGGACATTCCTTTCGGGAAAGTCACCAGATCACCCTTGCCCATCACTACCGGATCGCCATTCTCCGGAGTGACGATCACATCACCTTCCAGGAAGTAGCAGGTTTCTGATTCATCATAAAACCATGGGAATTCGGACGCTTCCTTGGTCCAGATCTGCCACTCGAAAACTCCCATTTCTTTCAGTTGTTCTTCGGTTGGTGATTTATCTACCTTGATCTCTGTCATATAAATTTCTCCTTTTTAAATCTTGGTCTGGGACCCCAATGAACCCTGCCGGTGCAAAAACTCATTATCGTAGGGTGGGCTGTGCCCACCAAATGGCGCTGAATCTAACTGTCGAAGGTGGGCACAGCCCACCCTACAACAAAATAACAGGAATCAACCAAGGATGAAATCCAGCAGTACCACTCCAATTTCGGTTTATCCTTGTATTTATAGGGATTGATGAACATTTTCCATCACTATTTATGCAACAACTGGGTGAACACTAAGGACCGCGGATCACAAAGTAATCAATTTTTGGTCACACATTTTTTTGCATGCAACCGTTTAAATCTGTGTCCCACTAATTAAAAACCAGATCACGCAATTGCTGGATAATGGCTTTACTGACCTCGATCGGAAATCCGTCCTCGCTGGCTTCCCGCCGCTTGGTGACCCCATCGACACAACCGTTGGCCACTAAGTAATTTGCGGTGGACTCGGGATCAATGAGTTCAAACAGATCCCTGCCAATCAGATCGAAGAGGGCGGCCATGACACCGTACACGCCCCAATTGGATACAGAAGCGATCACCAACTCATCGCAGGGTGTGACAGACGGGATAATGTCGAATTGGCTGAGCGTATTAGCGACATTACCCATGCCGATCTCGTTGCCGCCATCGCCAAAGGCGATACATGGGCATTGACTTTCCTGGAAAAAAAGATCGAACTTGGCCGTAAAATCCGTAATATCTTGCTTGTTCATATTGTAATAACGGCCGTCGGCAGCCACCCCCGGTCTCTCAATGGATAGGATCAGGCTGGGGCTCAAATCAGTCAGCGCTTTTTTGATTGCGGGGAGGGTTTCTTCCCAGCTTTGTATCGGGAGCTCGTATGTATTATATCGATCAGACAGTATTTTCGATATGGGCGGGGCGCAGGCAAACACCGGGGTGTAATTGAGATGGGCAAGCACGCGGTAAAGAGAAATGGCGCTGATGGGACCATCGCTTTCGAAACTGCCGGAAACCGGGAATCCGGTTCCGATAATCACGACCCCTTTATTGTCCCGGATTATCTCAGCCGCCCGGCGGCAATAGCCGGGGGTGAGACTTTTTTGCAGCCGGTCCATACCCCGCGTGCCATGCTGTAGAATGATATCCTCGATTTTTTTAGATAGGTCCTTCATTCCGGAAATTTAATGGTGACTTTTTCGCGACCTTCCTTTTCTTTCAACTTCACCCGGAGTTCAATGCTGTCATTGCGGATACCAAGGGCCAGCGGCGTTTTGCCTTCATGTCCTTCAATGTGCGTGATCTCCCTGACGGTTTCCATAATTTTGGTCCCAACCTCCGTTCCGGGCGAGGGCAGCTCGGTTTCACGGTATTTGGCCGATACGCTGACCTCGCCGCTATCGGACCGGGTAATGGCTATTTCTTTAGCATTGTTATTCACACCGTGCAAGGCTGCCAAAGCCATCCATTTCAGAGCGGCCTCATCTTTGTCGCCGTCGTCTTTGACGACGGACATCTCTTTGAGCGGATCGTTGGTCGCGTAACAGTCGCAGAGTTCCTGAACTTTTAAGTGCACATTGCGCTTTTCTTTCATATGTGACCTCCTTTGTTAATAGATATTCGTTCTGATTAATAAAAGCAAATTATGCATTTCTGGATGAAATGCAAGACTATGGGAAGTGGGAAGTCGGAATGCGGAAGTCGGAAGACTCCGATTGCGGATTTCGGATTGCGGATTGCGGATTGATAGGCATAATAACAGTGCCTGGGATAACCATCAGATGGTGGAGGGTAAAGAGCGAAGCGCATAGGGCAGAGCACTTAGGGCAAAGGGTAGAAGGTTGGGAAAAGAAGGTGAGAAGGTGGCAAGGGGAAAAAGAAGGTGGCAGAATGCGAGCTCAAAGCTGAAAGCTGAAAGCTCAAAGGGGAAAGGTTGAAGGCGAAAAGAAGGTAGGAATGTGAGAAGGTAGAAAGACGGAGCCGTCGTCGCCCGATATGGCGGGGCTTCCGTCTTCGCCAGGCTTCGCCGCGACAAGGTGCCGCGGCAAAAGTGGCAGAAGGGGGAATTAAGGATATGGGTGGCTTGCAACTCTAAACCTTAGGTGCAAAAATCAATTTAAAATGTCGCAGATCCCAGATAAATGCCCCCCCGCTGAACTTTCAACTCATATTCGTACCCTTTGAGCTTTCAGCTTTGAGCTTTGAGCTTTCCTGCTTTGAGCTACGAGCTTTTTTTGCTTTGAGCTTTCAGCTTTGAGCTTTCTCGCTTTCACCTCCGAGCTTGGAGCTTGGAGCTTTTTCAATCCGCAATCCGAAATCCGCATTCCGCAATCAAAATGTTCCTCGTATCCTTTCAACCTAATTCACTAATCACCTAATCAACCAATCAACTGCCTTTACCAAATACATCCCGGTAGGCCACCGTCAGGATGCAGCCTTGAATGGGGATGGTGAACACGATTCCGATGCCGAATGCAATGGCCCCGATACCGCCGATGAATCCGGCTGCTATGGACAGCGCAAAAAATGGCAAAAAGTTGGCTTTGACGGTATTAATACTTTCCTGGGAAGCCGACCAGAAATCCATCTTTTTGTCTACGATCAGAAAAAGGCCGAACATCAACAAGGCCTGGGCACCGTAGATGACCACTAGGGAGGCAAGTTGGCCGATAAGCGGAATGATTCCCACGATCACAGAGCCAAGCAGTATGGCGATGCCCCAAACAGCAATAAATAAAAAGGCCGGCACGAAATAGTCAAAGCCTTTAAAAACCATACCGGCTTCCGGTTTGGGTCGCTTTTTATCGTTAAGCCCCAATATGACCAGAGCCAATCCGGCCAGCATCGGGCCGGCTAAAATAAATGCCGTAACCGTGCTGATTACCACCACAAAGATAGCGGCCAAAACCAGGGTTTTGAAATTTTCTCGATACAGGTTAAATCCATCTTCAATCCATGGGCCGAATTTTACCTGAACTTTTCGCATTGTCTGGCTTCCCCTTTTGATTTGGACACATGTGAATAGCAAATTTGTTCGTGAGCTGCTAAGTCCGTAGGTTGATAAGCTTCCCAGCAAATGAGCTTACGAACTAATGAGCTTATCAGCTTATGAACTCCCTGCCTCCCAGCTTCCCAGCTTCCCAGCCTCCCAGCTTGCTGGCTTTCTAGCTTCTGTCCCCCGATCAACTCTCCGTCAAATCCAATTCATACTTTTGCTCAACAATCGTCTGGCCCCACTGGTCGATCCGGCTTTCTTCGCTCAGACGAAAATCGACCCGTTCATAAAGTCGGCGGGCATCTTCCAGGCCTTTGAAGGTCCACAGAAACAGCTTGGGAAAACGTTTTTGCCTGCAAAAATCTATAGACCGCATAATAAGCTTTTTGCCGATGCCGCTGCCTTGATACTGCGGATCAACGATAAACCACCGCAGGCGTGCGCCCTCGCCCAGGGCATCGGTGCCGTCTATTGCAATCGCCCCGGCAAAACTGCCGTTTATTACCGCAACCCACAGACCGTCGGATTTTGCATCAAATCGGCGGACAAATTCCGAAAGTTCCCCGCCCACCTGGGTTTCAAACGTCACGTCAAAGCCCCAGTTTTCATGGTAGTAAACAGCGTGAAGTTCCGTGATTTTTCCAACCACCCCGGGATAATAGCCCCTGATTTCGAGATCTTTCAAATCGTTCTCCCCAATTGCTTTTTCAGCACGATGGATAGTCTCTAAGCAACCAGTCAAACCGAAAGAAAAATTAATGAACATCGAACACTGAACGTTCAACATCGAACTTCGAATAATGTATTCTTTCTATTTTATAAAAGACTGAGTGGAGCGATTCCACCCTTTGCCAATCTGCGGTTCGATATTCTGCGGCTCGCTGTTCTATTCAAATTCAAGTGTAAGAAGTTGTCTAATTTGCGACCTACTTTCTGGCCTTCCGAGCTTCTCAACTTTCCACTTTCTCGCCTTCCGACCTTCTCACCTTCTGATCTTCCCACCTTCTCATCTTCTCACCTTCCGCCTCTTTTTGCCCTTTGCTCTATGCGCTCTGCGCCTTGCCCTCTGCTCTCTGACCTCTGCCATTTTTTCCAAATTCCGCATTCCGACTTCTCACTTCAATCATCCGACCCTCTCACCTTCTCACCTTCGCACCCTCTGACCTTCTCATCTTCTAACCTTCTCACCTTCTAATCTTCCCACCTTCTGACCTTCTCCCTGCCCAGGTCAGCGGGCTTTCGGCCCCGGCAGTTTGCGGCGCTTGATTGTATCAAGCCACTGGGCGGCCCCGACCAGGCTGATCAAAGCATCATCTATAGCACCCAGCACCGGTATGCTGTCCGGAAATAAATCAATAGGAGAAAGCAGCCAGATGACGGCAATGCCGGTGATGACTATTTTACGAATCCAAACTGCTATTTCATCGAATAGCGATTCCACGGTTAACATATCCGGATAAGGAATCAGAAAAAACCCCCGTTCGTCGCCGTACAGCTCCAGTACCCGGTGTTCGCGCACGAGCCGCTGGGAAATCCCCTGGGCGATCGCCCGTAGGGTAAGGGAATCCAATTCCCTTTGGCGGCCGTATTCACGCTGAACGATTGCCAGGACGGCGTCTTCTGAGATGAACCCGTCCTCTACCGTACGCTTGGCGATTCTCAAACTGCATTTATACTCGAGCCGATCATCGACCGCATGCAGCCGGTGCAATATATTTTGCTGGCCCACAATATCCCCGTATTTATTATATTGCAGGATTATACCGGCCAGCAGGGCTGCAAATCCTAGCCCGAAGGCCGCAGACGGTCGCGGAGTGTGGCTGAGGGTCTGCAGGGTGGGGATGAGGAAGGCGATCACCACCAGCGCGAAACGGCGGTTGGCTTTTTTTTGGGTGAAGGCGATCGCAGTAAAAAAGATGAGAAACAATATTCCCGGACTGCGAAAGACGTCCTGAATCCACAGCGGTATTATGCTTCCCAGGCCGGAGGCATCCGTCAGACTGCCCACATAGTCTTTGAGTTTACCCAACAGGCCGTAGGATGCTTCCGGGGCCGATGGCAGGCCGGCGATGCGGCCGATGAGCAACGCAACCGGAACGATCAGCAGGCAATGCAGCACCAGGTTGATACCGGATGGGCGGCCCAACAGGTAAATCTCCCAGCAAAACCCGGCCACCAGGAGAATTGCGAGGATACCGACAAAAATCCCCTGGTTATAGGTGAAGTACTTGTCTCCATACCAGGGATCCTGTCCCATCAGTGCCATGGCGGCGGTATAAAGCAATGCGACCGCTATCCATTTGGGATCACCGAAACCGATTACCCCGGAAGACCACCGCTTTTTAACCGATTTTTTGGCTGCAGACGTATTCATGGCTTAGCGGCTTTTCCAAGCTCTGTGTTGAGCGCATCGAGTTGTTTCTGAAAGTCTTTTCTTTGGTGGAGTTTGTTTTGGATGATTTGCTGGCCTTCAAACCAGTTCCAGCGATCGAGGACGTGCGTATAAATTACGGCCTTGAGCGCCTGGGCCTCTTTCATATCCGCCAGCTCTTCGCTTTCACAAATGTCCAAGGCCTTGTCCCGGTAGATGACATCGGGGTGCTCGTCTTCTTCAAATCCGCCGAGCTTCCAAATCAGGACGTACAATTTTGCCTGCTCCAGCCTTAATTTTTGATAAAAATCTTCGATAATTTGCAATTTTTCCTGACTGACGCCAGGGTGTTTTTTCTGCGCCAACAAGCTGCTGCAAGTCTGATCCAGTTGACGGGCGACGTCTTCGGCGTTCTGGCGATAGGAGCTCTTGGTCTGCGAGTTGAGATTGTGGTATCGATCTGCGGTTTTGAAAAAAGACCGGGCAAAATAGTAATTGGCAAACGGATCTTCAGGATATGCATCCAGGTAAGCGCGGGTGGACATTTTGAGCACCAGGCTGCGGTCTGCATCCAGCAGCAATTCCCAGTAGCGATAATATAAATTGCGCCAACTGGCACGGTTCTTTTGGGGTGCCTTCTCGAGCTCTAATTCCGCCAGCTTAATCGCTTCACTGAGTTTGCCCTCCTGGAAATAAAGGCGGTCGATCTCAATCAGGGCTTTGAGCCATGGCTTATTGCGGATATCCGATGCATTCTGAGAACCCTCAAGAAATGGGCCGCCGATGCTCATTGACCCCAAATCCTGCGGCGCCGGCTTGAAAAATCGATTCAGCGGGAAAAAGAAGATGACCAGGACAACGGCCACACTAATCATGATCAGGAGGCGAATAATGTCCGCCGGGGTGACACCGGACGAGACCAGGGCCAGATCAATGGCCATGGGGTCGTAGCCCTCTTCCCGGGCAATCTGAATTTTTTCAGCTGAATCAATGCGTTCTGATCCCGGCAGATGCCCCAACACGGCTTGAGCCGCTGTTGCGGGCTGGCTTTGAACGCCGACCGCGTTTTGTTTCACCGGCAACCGCTTGTTTTCTTGATCTGAGGCCATTTCCGATGCTGAATTATTGGGATCGCCAATTTTGTGTCTCTTTATTGAAATCGCATCATCCCGGGCTGTGTTTCAGGCGCAGAATTGCTTTGAATTCAGATATAGCTGCGCTTTTTGGACGCCAATAAAATAGGTAAGATTGCAGAATTAGTCAAATGATAAATGACAGGTGATTGAATTCGGAAGTGAGAATGCGGAAGTCGGAAAGAAAGCGGAGGGCGGAG
>Ga0209454_1000524_pt1 | contig 20523 bp, 17 predicted proteins | sample WorMetHERISLAND1_2_FD_187400 | JGI IMG/M metagenome (GOLD analysis project Ga0209454, IMG submission 187400) | Marine gutless worms symbiont microbial communities from Max Planck institute for Marine Microbiology, Germany - Olavius geniculatus... | ecosystem: Host-associated > Annelida >... | reverse complement strand
GTCCACGAGTGTGACAGACAGACGGACAGACGCCCAGACAATGGCAAAGACGCGCGAAGCATTCTGCTTTCGCGCGTAAAAAGCAGATAGCGCTTACAAGATTTAGGACTTGCGAGTCATGAGTATATCAGGGGCATATCATGGAGTTTCCCGTCGTGTGACAGACATATAAGTCTCTGGTCAGTGACGCTGACCATAGATATATAACTATATATTCAGAGATAAATACGAGACCGAAAAAGGAAAGAGAAAGTGTGCACGTATAGTGCGAACTCACTGACCAGATCGATAAGTTTTGCCGGCTGCGGCTGCCTGGGTGCCCGGCGTGGAGAGCATGCGTACAGCCACACGGTGTTCCAGTAGGTCATGCATGCTGGATGTGCGCGGAATAGCTCCCACTGCAGGACCACTGCTGCTTGCGTTCGATCTGCGAGACAGACTGGAGTGCACAGGACTTGCTAGTTCACTCGACTTCAACTCCGCTGTATACCGACCCACACACACGTACAATGATGTACACTGTTTATTTCATAACCCACTTTTGTCACCTATCTTTCACTGCAGTGTCTGGAGTGTTTTAACTGCGTCCATAATCTCATTCCATTCGAGGTGACGACCGGAACGTGGGTCAGGTCTGCTCCAGCACCCATTCGCAGGCAGAACTCACTACAAGCAACCCATCTGTCGCTAGGGAAGGCTGACCGTACGCTGATGTCCGAAGGCCAGGACATGTGGATGAGGAATCAGTTTAGCACCCCTGCTTGGACAGAAGGAAAAGAACGGCTATAGAAACATTAGATAAAGCATTTGCAAATGTCTATAGCCTGTTTATAGACACCAGTGCGCTGATACAGTTTGACCGTAATACGACATGCAAATTTTGGGGGTAGGCACCCCAATTTTTGCAAATATGTGTCAGTAAAAATCGGCGACGGTACCGTCAGACAAGGCACTGACAAGTTTCTATAAGCCGTCATCAGTAACCATGCCGTTAACTGAAGTGGTTTCGCCACAATTCGCAATGCCAGTATTTAGCGTGCAGTCAGTATCCCCGTTTTGGGTAAAGTAGGGGAGTTGTAGGAGTGTCTGACTTGGTACCACGTGGCAGCCGTCGGGCAACCCTATTTATTTGTTCAGACATTTTTCCGGTGAGAAGTATTCGTTTATCCACAATATATATGTAGAAAGACAGACAACAGACATACATAAAAGTGTAGCAGACGTTAACGGTCGGCCAGTTACTATTACGAAAGATAGGTACATCGAAGTTGGCGGGACTCTGTATGCTGCTGACCTGCGCTGAAGGTCAAGCTGTCCTTGACTTGTTGCAGCTCGGCGGCTAGGTCAACCAGAAGGCTTCCCTTGCACTTGGGGTCTGGCATGTTGCAGCCGTCCAGCTTCTGATAGACGGTCTGCTGCAGGAAGTACTCCTGCTCCGTGTCGCAAGTGACCTTCATCATCTGAGCCATTCACAAGTTCACAACACAACCATGACACCATCTAACCATGATCTGTCTATAGTGCCAACATAGACGCAGTCGTGACAGCGGGTATAGAAAGATTAAAAAAGGGACCGATTACATGAAACCCATCTCAGAGATACGGTGGATGTAGCTGTGGAAGGCTGTGGAACAACCTTCCAGATTATTTTAGTCAAACCGATATTAACTTCGAACAGCTTGAGTGGCTGCTAACTAGACATTTTTGTTGACATCGCGGAGCATTGTGGCTAATAGTTAGGCTATCTGCGGCTTTAAGCTATCGTACTTACTGTACTTGCTTACTTATTTCAAAAGAGGCACACCGGTACATGTACCCGATTTAACCACCCCAGAGGGACAGAAGGCTGAGTTGACCTGGGTTACTTGTTGCATACCGAGGCAATTTGTTTATGTAACCGTCTGCAGTCATCCATCCAAGTAGTACCCAATTGATAGCGACCAGACAGGGATTCAATGTATTTCGAACCTGCTACCTGTTACCTTAATCAAAAGTCCGACGCCCTATTTATTTACTTGTATCAGGCAAGAAGGGCCATAAACATCATAAACACAAACAGGAAAAGACAGACAGACACAGATAACGCAGATAGACAGACATTAAAGCAGTACAGAAAAAACATGGAAACAGTAAACACAATTACCCTAATGCAAGCCACAAAGCCACCTTGTAATGCTGGAAACATCAGCAATAATAAAGTACAATTATAACTTAATAAAAGCAATTTAGCAAGATTTGTGCTAGCAAATCTAACTGTTTTGAAAACCGAGTGCATAAAAAATGTAAAACGCAAAATGGAATAATAATTCGACGACTTTCCGTCACGTTTACAATGTAAACGCCGCAACTAAAGTCTAGCACCAGACAGCTCAAAATTCCAATTAGAATATTTACTAACAAAGTGAAACGAAACCTTAAACTGAATGAAAGGCTTCAAAAGGACGTAAAGTGGCATTCTGACGGTGACGACAAAGTCAAGAAATTTCCACAGTGGAGTACCACCTGAACAACAGTCAAACCAATCATTTCACATCACAACTCAGTAACGTATCTGCAGATAATCACAACAACCTATACACGGGTGTAATACGAGTTCACCAAGCCTTACTCAAGACTAAGCACTGTCCGCGGACATATAGCCGCAGTATCATGCACACAAAAAAACCCCACGTGATCCTGACCTTTGGCTATGACCACTAAATTCTAGAGATTGTCAAAACACATTTCATAAAGCCTAGTGCAGCTATTCATAAATCATTGTGTTAACAAACGTCACTGCCCTATCTTGCTATGGCGAAAGATCCGAAACTGCGGTCCTGTGACCTTGATTTTTTACTCCTTGCACTCTACGTTCCTAACGTAGCGAAGAGGAGTATATGAGATCAGTGTAATATTGACGACCGACCGACCGACGACCGACTTCTATTCCTGGAAAAGCCTTTCTGGAAGAACTTCAAACTACCATATCTCCATAACGGTGCTAGATAGACGCATGGTTACTATGGACCACCCATAGGAAGTCGACCCCCGGGAGTCGGACGGTCACGTGACCCCAAAAGATCAAGGCCGTGACCCCATTATCTTTGAGGTGCCATATCTCCGTAACAGTGCCAGATAGACGCATGCGTTTAGGTATAACAAGACAAATGGCCATTAGCGTCATCGACCATTATTGGAAATTTTTTCCTCTCAATTCCTAAAATCGGGCACTATTTTATGAACTTCGGGGAAAATAACGACCTCGACGCTAGTCACTATTAGCATAATATTAAACGAGTCTCAATTAGACGCCGGGTCTCTAATACAAGCTGAAAGGAACAAAAAAGCTCTTAAAAGAATACAAAAAAAAATTATGCGTGCAAGGAGTACATTAGATTGGTCACAATCTAATAATAGTTCTTGTTGATATATGACCTTGAAATTAAATAGGCTTCTAAAGACTATCGAGACATATGTTCAGACAAAATTTTATCTAGCTAACAGCAGCGGTTAACAAGTTATAGTGGTATCAAATATAACAAATGTAGTGGTAAAGAAACAAAAAAAAACTTTGGAACGATGCTGAAACAATATTGTCGTCGCAAACGTTAAAAGTGTGTTCTATAACTATGAGCACATACATAAGTAAAAAACGTTAAAACAAGGCTTTCTATTTTACAAAAGAATACATTAAAACGTTTATAAACTATGGTGACAACTAACATTTTGCAGTTAGGCTATGTTTAAATACAAACCTAACAGAAAAACATACAAGACTCCTATAGTTCATCGTAATCGTCTACAATATAGTGGACGGAGGTGATTATCAGAGTTGGTGTTGAATTACATACTAAGGTAAACAAAAAGCTCTGCTAACGCAAAGGGGCACGCGCAACAGCCGTGCACCGTCGTAACGCTAGTGATCCGTAGACTTCATCCGTAGATCTCATCCATACAACTTTTGGCTACAGTTTCAAAGAAAGCCCAGTAAAACGAAATCAGTTGCCGGAGTGCGCCAGAGAACCGGCAGCTAAATATCTATAGTGTTTTACTTACATACACCAAAAGGCGCCATCTATCTTGCTCTGCCAACGCCGTATCGGCTAAAAATCGCAAATTTTCCCCACCTCCTCTCATCTAGCGCCTTAGTTCGGGGTAACCCCCTTCGAATTTATGGAAAAGCTTTACTGATCCTGAAACTAGAGTCTTCCAGGCAACCGACGGTAAAGATTGGTGATCCTAGCTTGCACCGTTTAATGTGTGATGGACGAACGGACAGACAGACAGACAGAATTGTGATGGCTAAGACGCGCTACAGCAGTAGCTGCTGTTGCGCGTATAAAGTCTGCTTTACCTTGCAATTTTAAGCCGAGATCCAGGATGCACTTGTAAATACGATACCAACGCGTTGCCAGTTGCTTCTCAAAGCAAACCATCAACAGCTTCAGACCTGCCAGAAAGTCACACGGACATTCACGCTCATTAGCGTCTATTCACAACCAAGATCACAGATTGATCAGCGATTACGGCTAAATTCAGATTATCTGCCAATTGCCAAATGACATAAACATAGCCCACTTCGCAAGTAAAGATCAGTAAATACCGGAAAAGTTAAAAAAAGTATTGCTGGTTTCATTCAAAAGTGATAACTTTAATTCCACTGCACTAAAAACGGTAAAGATGCTGTTTTTTTATTCATTTAAGTCGTTTACTCTTTTAAGTAATTTAACCTGAAATCTCTTGATCGCGAGTCCCACGCCGTAACCACTGCACTGCACAGTGGACAGCTGTGAATGAAGTACTGTATACGTTTCATCACGGCCTGGAGTGTATTATGCGATTGTAACGAAACATAACACACTCTACACTGTGTTGGAACGTACTTATTTTTTGTCCGTGATCGACGGCGTGTTCTGCCTGGACGTGCACGCTATATACACGACCGAGACGCTTCTGAATCACCATGCTTGACTGGAGTGAGATTATGTATTAAGATACAGCACTGCTGGGGTGGGTAAGCCAGTACAAGCTAATCCCACTTCAGACAGTGTGGCGAAAGACGGGAAAATGGACATGAAATAATAACTCACCGAGAAATGCGATGGTCTGCAGCGTGTCTCCTGGGGCGGTGAGTTTAGAGCGTGCGTGATGGGACATGACGCTGGCGGTACGACTGCTATCACTGACCGACAGATGGCGCTTGGTCGAGCCGCCGCCACCAGACGGCGTCACCTGCTGCTTGATCGGCGGCACCAGCGTGTGCAGGATCACTGACAGTGCGAAGTCGATGTCAGCAGAACGCATCGCCGGGTTCTCTGCACATACATTTACACACAGGAGTAGATACAGTAGTCGGACATCTACACTTGTCATTAACACTGTGTGGAACATACAAAGTGGCTCAGAACAAAATACTTTACCAGACAATATGCGCTTTCTCCACAACCAGTAGCCCAATTTTAAAACTTTTTAAAGCTGCTTAATTTTGACATTTCTCCTCGGAATCGAACAGTAGGCTACACAATGTACCGATTTGGAGAAGTGTCAGATTAAGCAGCTTCAAGAATTTTTAAAATTGGTCAACTAGGTTGTGAAGATATTGTCCGCTGGGGTATTTTATTTTGAGCCACCCTGTATATCAAAGTAGAAAGTGGGATAAATAAATACCAAAAAATAGTAGCCTATAAACAGTCATTGCACTATGCGGTGCAAAACCGTTAAACCTACTGATCGTTAACAAAACTGTCCAACAACTAAATAGGCCTACTGCTACTGGTGCAAACGTCAATATTTTGTCAAAGCATTTATTTTTCGAAGTTACTCTGAGTTATACCCCGTTTACACAGTCTAGCAAACGTCAAGCAAACATCAAGCAATTAGAGCACACGTCGTGCACGTGTATTTTGAATACATTTCCTTGACGGTTGCTTGATGTTTGCTTGATCGTGTAAACGGGGTATTAGGCTGATGCACAAAAGTAGCCTAGAAAAAATCGTGAAAAGGTTTGTGGCGGTAGGCCTAAGATGTGGTTACGTACCGGCGCGGTTGCTGCCTCCGCCCATCCTGATACAGAGCGGTAAGATAAGGTTGACCAGTACGCTCATTGTCTTCTCTGCGGTCGGAAAAACAGACATTCCACCACAGATCTGCTCGACCGTGTACAGATCCTGTGCGACAACATCACACGAAAACGCGCTCGCTTCCGATAGCTATATACAGGGTGAGGTGGCCCCCAAAATGGCACAACTTTATACGCCTTAACTTCAATAAATATTATCCGATTTTTAACACTTTTTCACTGTCATAATCAGGAGAAAATCAGTCATAACATTATCGCTAAAGAACCCACCATACTTCGAGTGTGTCGCTACATTACCTTGTAAAATGTCAGTGTCTTCAAAGCAACGGTTGATAAAGACGACTTCTATGACATTTTAAGAAATTAGCAACAAAAAACAACGTGTTTATTGTCTCAATTATTGTGTAAAGTAATTATCGCGTCCTGCATTTTTTGCATCAAATGTTCAATGTGTCAAGCACTCAAGCCGGCGACGCCACTGACCAAAAGCGCGATCAACGAAACGCCGCGTTTCCGCGAAACGCCGCGCAAACATGCAGCGAAGATGAAGCAAACGTATTCAATATACACGTGCACAACGTGTGCTCTAAGTCTGCTTCATGTTTGCTTCATCGTGTAAACGGGGTATTATGATGCACTTATAAGACACATTCCAACTCAGTGATGCCACGAAAATACATGTCTTACTCGCAGTAAGTTAATCTGCAGCGCGGCGAGTTTGATGGTCGCCGAGCAGAATTTCGGCGGCACGCTGACGACCCTCGAGTGAGCGCAGCCGTCCACTTTGAACGCGACGCTGTGTTCACTGCCCCAGTCCACGCCGGCACTGCCGTCCTCCGTAGTCACGATGTTCAGACACGTCATTATAAACGACTGCTCACAGGTAATACACACATTTTCAAGTGCATTTATCTATCATTCAGCTGGACATCCCAGCTCGGCTTAAAGTGTTTTTTCTGTATGTAGGTACAACGATCGAAAACATAGTGGCTTCAACTCCCCCCAGATGGTACAAAAAATTTGTCTAGTTCATGGACTATAACGACCGACAACGCATCAGAATTGCGACACGTATGCTTATAATTATAATTAGTTAGTTTAAAAGGTGTAGCCACAATGCGCCGTGATCTCAACATCTGAACAAAATTGTCTTTAGCAGTCGCTTAAACTGTTCAAAGTTAACGTCAACTTGCCTAAGATGTTTTTACATAAGCCTACAACAAGGAAACCTTAACACATTATATGCTTTTAACTAATATGTAAGTGATATTAATGAGTGAATGATGACTGAGAGAATGAATATCGAAATATGATGAAAGACTTGTGTCAATGAGAAAGACGAGTAAAAATCCAAACCTTTAAATGCGGAAGATGCGCCACGTAAACACAGTTTGCCAGCGTACGCTGCACCGCTGTCAAAAACAATGACAAATAAAACACGCGAGAAGCAAACAATACAGTCCAAATTTACAGCAGTAAACTCGACGGCACACGACAATCATGGTAAACAGAAAAAAAGAAAAAGCTTATCAACTCGACAAGTCTTTTCTTACTCAGTATAAGCGACGACAATATGTGATTATCTCGAAAACAGTACATGTTGATACTCAAACAAAAACAGAACAAAGTAATATCCTGTTTACACGATAAAGCTTGCTGAAAGAGCCAGCTCGAGCTGGTTCGATAAACGCTCGTCGAACACTGATCAAGTACACATCAAGCACTCCTCAAGCCAGCTCAATGTGTGCTTGACGTCTGCTTGATGTGTGCTCGATAAATGCTTGACGAGCTATGCCACTGCAATTTATATACTTGACCCAGCTTGACCAGTGCTTATCGAGCCAACACTGCAAAATGGCTCATCGAGCCAGCTTCATCGTGTAAACTACGTATAAAACATACTATGGAACGTCGCTGCAAACGCAACCATCATATGAAGTAACACGACACAGTTTTAACTTTTGAGATCCAATCTTTGTGTTGCAACTTTACAGAAGGAATGGTATCCTAATTATTTTCTTTCCAGTCTGTTAAACCAGTTATAATAAATGCTTCACGATCACAGCTATAACGAATTAACTTATACGTCCAGCGTGAACGTTTCGCTGTTATGTCGGGTGGCATGCAATCTAAACCTTATTGACATCAGATCACAATCTTCCTATCAATGTAAGCAACGGACTGAACATCAGTAAAATTCTAATCAAAACAGTTAATTTTGTTTAGTTTCATTGATAAGCTTAAGCTATAATGAGACGACAGAACAAACCTTTGACGAAATTTGTGGCAGCATTCCAATTGAGCTGTTGCTAAAATACACAACAAACTCTGCTCATGCTAATTAACGACCAAAACATTTAGATATGACAAAAATAACTTAATAGAGACAGTGATCACGCAAAATTTTTAGATAAAAAAAATTAGTAAGTACAAATCGAAATAAATTAGTGGATTTAATACATTTACGCACAGGTAGTTGTTTATCCTGAACACATTTCATGTTCGAAACATGTATTTTTACTTTAAAAACATCATCTGGAATTAGCTCTCAGCAAGTCCAAACGAACTGTAGAAACGTAGGTAAAAAATCAATATTCAATAATAATATTAATAAAAACCATCATCGTTATCACAATTATCACTATCTCTAAAAGTGCTATTTTAATTAAATTTTGAATGAATATATAACGGCTTTATACGATTAATGGTTGCTTATAAGACGTACCATAGCTGTCATTATAGGCTGCACAGTGGGGCTTAGCCGCATAAACTTCACAATTCTGAGTGACTGACACTGTTATAAGCTTATTGTGCCACATGTCTCAAAATTTTTAAAAGAAAGAAAATGTTTTCATAAGTCCCATGAACTTTTAGACCCAGTACGGTCGACTATTACGGCCATTACGACTATTCGTTAAAAGCGATCATACAAAGACTATCTTTTAGTATACAGCCGAACAGACAATGATAGGAGCACTAACCCTGAGGGATGATTTCTTGTAGATTTTGCTGAACATTCGTTCAAGCCGACGCAGGATAAGATTAAGGGCGGGCCGCGCTGCTGTCTGCGACCAATCAGTCAGCGGAAGCATCTCCATCATGTACCTACGACGGCATCGCCGCAGCATCACCACGCCCCGTGTTTATTACATCTCACTAACAAGACTTGGTGTCATTACAACACAGCATAATGTGACAGCACGGCACACAAACTTCCAAATCACATCAGTTCGGACGAAAAACGACGTCATATTCCACAGTTGACAAACCAAACTGTACAAATACAAAATGCAAATACTGCTTTATGAAGTATATTGATTTGGCCTATATATCCGATCTCTTGCTGGTTAAGACCTACCACCAGGCAGTGTTTCTGAACCAGTAAGTGTTTTTTTGGATATTTTATTTAGAAACCAAGTTCAAACAAACACAATACGTTGTTGTTGTTGTTGTTGTAGCCCACAGCTCCCCTCTTTCGTCAGACTTTGTCGTCGAGCTTGAGAAAATCAGCCCCGCATTTGAGATTGCAAAAATTCGTTGAAATTGTATTTTTTCGCTTGTCAAATGATACAAATAAAAATTTATGCCGTCTGATAAATAAAATATTTTATGAGCGCCAGCGTACTACTCTGTGCTGCCTACTTTATTTTGTATCTTAACAATCACTGTCACTTCGTACAGTTTGGACATACATTCCATAGGGCTTTACACAACATCCTATGCATGAAATGAGTTAATAATTGGGGACACCAAAATGATGACCAATCTAAAAGTCTAATCCCGAAATGGGATCTCAAAATCCTGGGATTAAGAATTCAATCCCGGGATTGCAATCACTACATGCGACTGATAAACGGATATGCACGGAAACAATCTACACTCTACAGACCAGCCATTATGGTTAGCTTTCACTTAGAGGTGCATTGCAAACTGCAAACTACGCGTAGGTTTATCGTATTTACATATTTATAACAATAACAGCAAATATCACTTGACAAATAAAATTATTAGAATGATAAAATTATATACTATACAGTAAGCAATACGACACAAATACAAAATTGCACTCTTTATTTCATAAGACAGTTGTATAAAATAACTTATTTACTGACCTTCTGAGGCCTACGCTTTTCATAGTTGCTGGATCATACGGAGCAATCTTCAGCAGCGTATGCGCTATGTCGGCCAAACACTGCATACAACAAACAAAGATAATTGTTGAAACTAAATGCTCTAACAAAAGAGTATACACTGGCAAATTTGCGATCGTTATGACTAGGTGCGTTCATTATTTTCAAATGCAAAGCTAACCATCTAACAGCAATTAGATCTGTTTGATGACGATGTTTGCAAAATACACCAAATAATATTAATGCACTGCCACTAGTATTATACTGTATAAGTGACGTATGCTAAAGTGTACCGTAATATACAACACCAAATACTATAATTTAGTAAATCTTCATCCAGACACAAACACACAAGATAATATACAATTAACTTTATGATCCATTTCCCATTCAATCACAGCAGCATACAACAATAGTGAGAACAATGCTGACTGTGCCGCAATCACAGCAGAGCCATTGCGATTGCAAAAGCTCACAGTCAGTTCAATTCCTTATACTGCCAAGTAACAGCCGACTCGCAGATGAAGATAAAAGAGTGAAGGGAAACGCAGAAAAAATGTGGAAAGAGGAAATATTTGGAATGTATTGCAATCTCGCACTGTACAGTCCTGTTGTAACTTTCAGAAAATGACTAGGCGCATCTATACGAAGCTTATGGAAAAAATTATTCCACCTCGAAAGAGAGCTACTACATGATCTGACAGCCTGACTGACACTGTGAGCCTTGTGGTCGAGGGTGTCCGGGGCACGTAGTGAGGAGTCGGCCAGCAGGCGGCGCAGCAGACGCCAGCGCGTCACGGCGTGCTCAAAGTAACTGGACACGATGAACAGCAGCAGGTCACGTGGACGCCGGAAACACTTCAACGCCAACTCAGTCTCGTCCTCGAGCGACGCTCGCTTCCACTCCGCCAGACCCTCCTCCATGTGGATGAACCTGCGACGACCAGTGAACTAAATATTATATATTCAATCGATATTTCAACTTATATAACAGTTAGTTCAATGGCAATGACCATTAGCCTACGTCTTTCAAAAGTGCACAAGCGATTTTGCTACACGTAAAATTTAGTCAAGTCGTGTTTACGTTTCAGTTTTTCTCTTTTTAGCTTTTTTCTAGTTTTAGTTATTGCTACTTGTTTCCTTTTTAGTTTTTTTAGTTTTCAGGCAGTTTTTCTACCTTTCTATGCTTTACAGTAAAACTGTGTGCTTTTATTTCAGTTTCTCTCATTCTACTACCATTTAAAACATTTTAGTTCTGTTTACTTTATGTGCTAGATTAAACCGACAGCTCGTCTGTCAGGTTTCAAGTGCAAATCCTTATAATATCATATTGCACCATAAGTAAACTGTGTACTATTCATTTTCTAGGTTGAGGTCTGGCAAGTTTCATATATGAACTTCCCAATTAGAAAGTGGCACGCTGGTTATTGGTTACCACTGCAAGTCGTAAATTTTTTTTGCATCTTTTCGTTTTCGCGTCACGACGAGACCGTACTTGACAGGTAAACTGGCGGACGGACGAAAGAACGAATGGACAAGACCCCGAATGTGGCCGGGGCCGCAGCATAATACATTACGTACCGTATAAGTTTCAACACGGTTTGCAGTGTACTACGCGCATGTATGAGACATAATACACAGTAGACTGTGCTGAAACGTACTTATTTTATGGCCGTGATCGACGGCGTGTTCTGCCTGAGAATGGGTACTGCTGTACACAAACCCGAGCCACGTTTGGTCGTCACGCACGAGTACAGTGAAATTATAGGCAGTGTTATAACACTCCAGACACTGCAGTGAAAGACAGAAGAACTAACTTCCTGGTCGACAACGCCTGCGCTTGTCATCGACCTCGGCACTGGCTGTACCACTGACACGGCTCTCCACGATCGGCGACCGAGCGTTCCCCGTCGCCACGCAGCAAGAACGTGGAAAGGTCTGCCGTCAGAAGTGAGGCCTTCAAAGTGCTTGCGAACATTTAAGACTAAACTTAAGACTCACTTGTTTTCCTTCTTTTTTCCACTATTGACCTTAAATTGACTGCGGTGCCATAGGCATTTTTCACTCTAAATTTTATTATTGTTTTGTATTGCAAATAAGTCATAAAGTAAGAGCAGTGAGAAGTGAACAGACTTGACGTCTGACTGGTCGTCAGTGTGAACTCGGCTGGTCTTGGACTGGAGCGAGTGATTGGCATGATTCTGTTGCTGTTGCTGGGTGGCTGCTGCCTGTGAACGTGCTGTAGTCGCCGTCACTGACTCCCACTGTAACTGAGCGCCGCTGAAGTTTCTGCAATCAGTTGCACGGACAAACATACATAACAGCAGCGGAGATACAGCTGTCTTCAGTGACTTCGTTCTTCTGGTTGGGGAACAGAAATAACCTGTAAAAGTTTAATATCGAGATAGAGCCTGAGAGTCAGGCTAGTTAAAAGCAGGGGCGTCATTTAGGGGGAGGGCTGGTGGGTCTACGAACCCCCTCAAAGATTTATAATTTTAATTTTTTTCCTGTAAATCGTACCTCTAAAACAGTGTTACTGTTGCAAGAACAGCAACACTGTTGCGTAAACTGAGACGGTTTACTGAAATGACGCCACTGGTTAAAAGCAAAAGCAGTATGCCTAAGCATCTACATGTATTTATTGCGTTCAGGCGTCCCGAATTAGCTTTTTACAATCATAAGTATTTAATAGAAACGTTAGGCCTAAACGTTTAGCCAGTCCCATAATATTTCACTAAAATGTTTACGCGATCAAAATAGGGTTAGGTGCTTACGCAACTGCATTGTTAAATGTTGGGCTTATACCAGCCGCCGAGGTGCATCGTTTGAGCTATCTATTAACAGCCACGTTCGGTTTACGGACCTATTACTGTAGTGTTCCGACTTTTTCACTAAGCATACACAAATCAAGCATTACATGGCAAAGACATGGCATAGTCAGATTTTGATCCGTTAACAAACTCTACGTTATTTCTTGTGTCTTAAACGAAGATGAAAAAATGTCAACAAAATGGGGTAAAAATCAAGACAGACAGACAGCACACAGAAGCGATTTTATAATAAGTCCCATAATCCCATAATAAAATCTACAGACATAGGACAGATAAAAACATCTGTGGAAAGAGAGTAAAACATATTCTTTGTTGTTTGTATCAATTGCCTATCCCTTATCTGCATCGCACACTGTCATGGGCATAAACAGAAAAGTGAGCGGAAAAGTAAGCGTAAAAAAGACGAAGACCTTGCCATGGGCTCGCAGCTGGTGATCAGAGTTCTCATAGAGATGGCGAGGCTGGAAATGATTGACATCTCTTCGCGGGCCTTACTGATGCTGTCATTCGTCTGTTGATTGAGGTGACGTAGGTACGAGGGCAGCACGGCAGCTAGTATCGTCTGACAACAAGCACAATCAGAGATCACTCATTACCAGCTAGTCACCACTAAAATATTCATCACTTCACTCTTTCACAGTATTTCTCTTTTTCTTTCTCTCTTCTGATACATCAGCAGCAGCAACTGCTGCAAGAGCATAATAAGAAATGTGTATATTAAATACGAAAAGTAATCAAACAGCGTGCACAGACCTCCACCAAAAAGCTACTGTAGCCTATCTAAAAGATCACACACGTGCGCGGCAAAACGTCGCATGTGATAACAACAGGGCCGTTGCACTATCGCATGAGACGCCACAGTAGCTTCTTGTGCGATGGCGCTGCCAAACCCGAGTCGATTGACAGCTGCGCGGTACGTATCCCGCCCTGTTTTTGTCGCACGCGACGTTTTGCCACACATGTCGACATCCTCTAGCTGTGACAGCGTTTCGACTTTAAGTTTGCCACCAAAACTGTTAGCATTATGGTATGGTGCTCTAGCGAATGCCAGGTGATAATCAAAGCATACTGTAATCCGACCGAAAAAAACGTTACAACTTACAAAGGGAAAAATTGGATCAAAATCTCTATTTTGAAAAAGCTGTAGATCAGCACCATGATTTAATCACTGGTTACTTCAGCCGCAACGCAAAACTCCAGAAAATTTCACCCAAATTAGTTCACAATTTTTTGAGTAATGTTTCGAACAAATGGACAGACACGGTGATTGCATAACCCCCTCCCCATTTTGGCAGAAATATGCTTTAGTGCATACCGAAGGGGTATTGAAATATTTATCAATCAATCAATGAGTAATAATGAAAAGCAGGCATGCAATATTGAAAAACATAATTCGTACGAGCATCTGCAGAGAGCGTGCGGAGTCACAGGCGTACGCAATAACAGTGATACACAAGTTGATAGCATCGATCACCGTGAACTCGTCCGGATCATCGCGGTAACAAAAATCCTACAACACAACGACGTGTAAACGTTATAAAAGTAGTAAGTACAAATGAGAAATAAGAAAAAAATAAAGATATGTCGACGACTCCGCTGGTAACAAACAGACATTGCGGCCGTTCTATAGGCCGCATTACACGTCTTGCCCGTGCGTCTGTCCGTCTGTGTGTCAATAACAGATACCCTTCTAACTCGACAACGAAATAAAGTAGGAAAAACACAATTGGCACAAGCGTTCACCCGGGCAAAAGTAAAATGTAACAATTTCCATTGTTCAGTTCAAAAGGTTTAAGACAAAAAGCCCAGCTGTCGCTAGGATAGCCGATCCTACTGGTTCTCAGTGACCTTCAAGGTCATCTCAGATCGATGATTTTCATGTCATTTAAAAGCCAATATGCGACTTTCTATCAATGATCAACAGCAATCTAGGCCCTATCTTGCACCGTTTAGCCACAATACATCCGTGACGGACGACAAACAGACGGACGACGGACGACAACCATGACAACAGCTTGACTGTTACTTAAGTACGGTCGGCTAATAAAAGTAACTCGACGTCGAAAATTTGACTAAGACGGCGTATGTAGCTCGCGTATCAGGTGCCTGCGGCCACCCGTACGTCGTCCGTAATTCTTGTGAGCAGCAAGATAAACAGTTTACACAATGACAGACGACAAACTGCGAGTGGGAGCAAACCAGCGGCATGAGAGGTTTGTCTCCTTCGACCAAGTCGAGGATATGAAGATCGTCACAAGACTTCTGTGAGAAAGAGAGCAGCAGCTGAAACAACGCCTCCGCCTCCACCTGTACGATTATATACAGACACAAATTACTACTACTACTACTACTAGTAAATGAACAGTCAGTCACTAATATAACATCTATAATCAGCCCTATCAATCGGTTATAACTCGAGTGCAGTTGCAGCAATTGTCATCTATGATGCAGATTTTAAAAAATAATTTTCTGTACGTATTCACACTTTTTCCACAGACTAGCTGTTAATAAAACAAACAAGTTGGTTATAGAATGTTGTAAACCGACCATGTTGCAGTCCCGCTCCTGAGGGAGTTCGTCGACGTCGACACAAAGAATTGACGAAACACTTCCAAACATCTGCAGACGAACAGACAGATCACGTGCACTTGTGCTTGCTCATGGCTTACTTATAGAAATGACACACTGGACAGTTTTCTGGCGTCAGTTGTCGGTACTGGTCGACTGATACCAGTAACTGGTCAGTGTGTCATACTTTTCTGGTGCCGGATTTTTAATGGCGCCAGTCTCCGGCGCCGGACTGAACGTGTTCAGCTTCGTGCCAGTAACCGGCGCCAAAAAGCGGTACCGGCATGCAACTGGCGACATGAAACTGGCCAGTCTGTCATCACTCGTTCTGCAACTACACCGTGGGTCATAAAAAACATGCCACTTCACTTTTGTCCATATCTTCGCCAATTATTGACCAACAATTTGCAATAATGTGATTATTATATATTACACCACATGGTAAATTCCATTCTACACTACCTTGTGAAAAATAAATATAAGCAAAAATTAACGACGATAACAAAAATTCAGGTAAATAAAAAAACGCTTCAGACCAACATTGCCATAAATGATTCGTATGACACTAGACTGTGTTATATCCACACAGTCTAGTGTCATGCAGACCATTAACTGCACTGTTGGTCTGAAGTGTTTTTTTCAATTTTACCAAAATCTTTGTTTGTTATTATTGTTATATATGCATATTTCACTGATATTTCACAAGGTAGTGTAGAGACGCATTTACGGCGTGCTGGAATCTATAATAATCACATTATTGCAAATTGTCTGCAGAGTGTGCCAGTGAAATAATTTTGAAAATCGGTCAATAATTGCCGAAGATATGGACAAAAGTAAAGTGGCACGATTTTTTGGCCCACCCTGTATAAGACAAAATATTACAAGAAGTACGTTTATATGGTTGACGGTTTGGTCTAGCGATAACAACAAAAACCAGCCGTTTCTGTGCGGATTTATTTTGCACTAATACTGCTGGTTGTATCAACGAAGTTACTCTTAGTTAGTTGAGTGACCGTTTCGCGGGTGCACCGGCTTCGTATTCAATACAAAAGCACCCAAATCAACTCAGCCTGGCTATCCCTCCACCAGGCTCCATGGTAGGCAGAATAATTATTGACGATGCTACGGCCACCGCTAGGAAAGAAACGGCGAGTTCTACGTAACAGTAGGCCATAAGTTGGTTAAAGGCACTGGTTGTTATAAAGCCGGCCATCTAGACGATTTCGCTTGTACGCTAGATTAATCGGGTTTAACCGTCGCCGGCTCAAAGCGCCACAAAGGGTATGAGCTCCTACGCACTAAATGGAAAATGTTTTAACAGTCTTTCGAACAGGAAGACAGAGTTCATGGAAGGCACGTGATCGAGAACGAGACCTGAAGCACGAACGGATTGCGATGCAGCACGAGAAATTGTCGACAGGCGAAGTTGATGACGTCACGAACGATTGGGCTGGACATGTTACTCGAATAGACCTTTAGTATTGTCGGCATGATGAACGTGAATCTAAAACACCACAATCCGCACTTTACCCATGCAGCTGTTATATCTGACTCTAACCGGGGGCCGTGATCGTGTTCGGAAAGCGCGCCTTCTCTGTCTGCGCTCAAAACTCATTTGTTTCCCAAACAGACACTTCAATGCACTATCAGCCTAATTGCTGTAGATACAGCACTATAACACTGATTATTGCCATTATAATTTCAGCTGAGAAACAATAGCGGATATACGCAGACAAGTGTCCACGACTATTCTGCTCCAAAAGACGTGCATGTCTCAAAGAGGCTTATGCCAGGTAATTAATTGAAACCTGCATACCGATAAATTGCATTGCCAGAAAATAAATCACAATCTGCTTTAGATGGATGCCTTAATGTACCATCAAAAGCGGTTTGAAAAAAAATTATCTATAGGCCTAGTTACAAAACGAGGATGCCAACTTTAACTTTCAGTATAGAGAACTCAACAGTTCTTTTCACATTTTCCACAGACTTTGAAAAACTAAACTACAGGTAAAATTGCACGAATTACAGTCTACAGAATACACAAACATAACTGCGTGATTATATTACTGTAGCGTATTTTGTGTCGTAATGTATCTTCGTATTTTCGGTAAAATAAAATTAAATTCAGGCTTATTTTTCTTACTAAAATATATTAAGTCCATTTTCCCAAAATTATTTATCTTCCGGATATAAATAATTAATATTTTAAATTAATATCTTTCGTTAAAAAGGTCATCAAACGTCGCCTTTTAGTGTGGTATAAAGCCACATATAGATGCTGTCGGAGCTCCCTGTAAATACGTTATGTAACAATTGCTATAAAATACGTTATGTTATGACCATGGCAGTCACGTGATAGGCAGCCCTAGGCCCTTTTGGCCGACTCCGGCAGTATAAAAGGCGAAACGCAGTGATGACAACTAATCAGTTTGATCGAGCGCTCAAACAGAGCTCATCGGCTGACAAGGTGCCGAGCCTTCGCCCTCCCAAACGAAGCAACGAAAACCAACGAAGCACCCTTCGTTCAAACGAATTCCACTGTTCAATAATAACTATGTCTCTATCCATTCACGGTCATTTGACGAAGACCCTTTTGTCGGCAACCCTTCGTTTAACACGAACTCATTACCAGCATGGGTAACCGCCTATCTTTCGGGGCCGAAGGGACCCATGAAGCTGAGATCTTGCAATCACCCAGTACGAAAGACGAAGCAAACGCAGCGGGTGGTTACATTACTAATACTAAAAATAAAATATTATTTTCTAAATTAAAGAAAAAAACACGTGAAACGCAAACGTCAGGCGAACAGCGCGAGTGTGGTAAATAATGGTCACCCACCCAGTGGTGGCGAAGACTTGTTTGAAGTGTTGCGAAGCGTTGATAAACGTCGCGAAGCAGAGACGTAACATTGCCGTGTCATCAGCGTGCAATAACAGCGTGCCGTTGACGACATTCAGAAACAGAGGCAGATCACCGGCATGCGTTATAGTACTCGACATTCCGCAAAACATGTTCGCAACCAGCTGAACGACCAAACACAAAATCTATGTTTTCCTTCACGTCTTAAGACTATGCATGAGACTTGAAATCATGGACTGCAAATAAGCATCACAGCTCATTAAACTGCTTTTTAGTTCATTATCGTTGATTTTCAGTCAAGCACTCGTTATCATAAGGTTCACTCAACTCATCACTATGTATTCAAAACAATCGTATAGCTACTAAACCAAGTATTTATTTTTAGTTATCTTGATACGTTGTTACGCATAGGTCGTAGATAGAGACAATAATTGAAAAAAATCTTTCACTGCTTAAGACCATTTCTGCGCATTTTTGGTATTTTATATTCTGTAAGTTATCTGTATGTTTATAAATGTGCTACATTCTGCTGCATGCTTTATATGATACAACTGAGTAAATTGATAAACCTATAAGGTAACTAAACGAAGGGTCATATGCTTGACCTATGGGGTGTTCTACGCATTACAAAATACTTCTGGCCTGACTTTTTTGTACAAATAAACATTTTCTAATGGGTACGTTTATTTATACACCTACACAAATACTTAACAATTTATTTTATATAATCTTTTGCGATTAAATAAAAAATACCGTTTTAAATCATATATCAAGTTTCTACTGCAAACCTTGGTCCATGCATATTTGTGAAGAAAGTCAACTCCGGCAATTTCCTGTCCAAAATACATGTACACATTAGTCACAGATAAAAATGTATTGTATAGCAACAAATAAATAAAGTGTTATCTTTACCATTGCCCTATTCGTTCTGAAATGCAAATTTATATGAGTGCAGATAAAGGTAAATACTAAATAATCGATATTAATATAAGGGAGAACACTGGCTGACTTTTTCCATGACTCCAGTGTGAAGACCGAATTCGGACTCAAGAGCTTTGCGTGGGAATGAAGGCAGCTTCAGCAGCTCTTCGTGAAGAAAGGAAACGTGACTTTGAATCTGTCATACAATCCATACACTAGTAAAATAGCATCTTTATTAGACCTATTCCAGATGCTCGTGCTGCAAAACGGCATCACAATCAACGCTGCATAAACCGTATTTTTATATTATCACTAAAAATGTTAAGCTAAAAGCAACCACGCTGAACAAAAATAAATTGCAAATAGGCCTAGGATGAATTTATATCGCCGTGCCGTGGTCAGCGTCTGGAAATAACGGAGAAATTAGAAAGAAAAATTATGAATAAAATAAACTGTCGAGTTTACTGACTTGCTGTCCGACGCAACTTTCAACAATGGACAAAGAGAAGAGAGTTTTGCCCATTTCAACGCACTTGCGCGTCAGCGCCTAAACCAACAACAACAAAACAGTATCTTGTGCAAAAACAAACCCAATGCTTTTCACAGCTACCAAACAGACAATGCTAAATAACAAAAAGCGCTATCTAACATGTACACTGTATGCAAGAAAAAAAAACTAATTTTCACAACTAACTTATAAACTCTTTCTCAACTGTGTGATTTCTGTCGCTGATTTCAGTTAAACTTTTATCCCAACTGAGCATACATAACCGACAGCGCAAAATCGGATTATGTTTCAGCATGTCAAAATGCATCATGCAAATATCGCCTATACTGCACTCTGCTCCTGACTAATAGAAATGTAGATCTCATCCGTACGGCTTTTGGCTGCAGTTTCAAAAAAGCCCAGTAAAACAAAATCATTCGTTAGAGGACGCCAGACGACCAGCTGCTAAATACCCATAGTGTTTTTACGCGCGAAAGCAGCTCTGCTTTCAGCGCGTCTTAGCCATCGCAATTCTGTCCGTCCGTCCGTCCGTCCGTCTACGTCTGTCTGTCCGTCCGTCTATCTGTCACACAGGCGGATCAGGCAAAAACGGTCCAAGCTAGGATCACCAAATCTTCACCGTCGGCTGCCCGGAAGACTCTAGT
>Ga0209454_1000523_pt1 | contig 20526 bp, 13 predicted proteins | sample WorMetHERISLAND1_2_FD_187400 | JGI IMG/M metagenome (GOLD analysis project Ga0209454, IMG submission 187400) | Marine gutless worms symbiont microbial communities from Max Planck institute for Marine Microbiology, Germany - Olavius geniculatus... | ecosystem: Host-associated > Annelida >... | reverse complement strand
CAGTTATTTGATGTTTTATTCATTGCCGCTGTGTAATATTACACAGCGGCAATGAATAAAACATCAAATAACTGTAACATCTTTATTATTACGTATTGCTGCCAATGTCTAGAGTAAGAAAATTCATCACTATCATTATCACCATCCTCATCAGTGACATATCAATTCAGAATTTAGTTAGCAAAGCAAAGTTTTTGCTATTATTTTTTCTCTCATCGCGTTATTTCTATTAAATCCCTTCCCTTTACTTCTCTTGGTTGGTGGCGTGGCGTAGTTGGTAACGCGTTTAGGATGAAACAAAGTTACTCTATGCTGGGCCTGGTTAGTACTTAGATGGGTGACTGTCTACAGTACGGAGCCAGCCAACTAGGTCGACTCAGCCTTCTACCCTCTGTGGGATGGTAAAATAAGTACTGGCAGTGGTCAAGGCCATCGCTAGGGAAGAAACGGCGAGTTCTGTGCAACAGTAGGCCCTGTGGCCAGGACTGCAAGTATACCGATCCAGTCGGTTAATCCGGCCAACTTGGGCTGTATGCTGGCTTAATTGGGCTCCGCCCTCGCCAGCTCAAAGTGCCGTCAAGGGGATGAACTCCCACGCAACGGGCCTAGTTCAACTTTGCTGCCTAGTGTCTATGCGAAATCTTCTTCTTCTTCTTTACTTCTCTTCCCTTCCTCAGGAGTCTGAGGCAGAGCATTTAGTGAAATGGGTCAGAGGATATTAACCAGCAACAAGTATACCAAAGTAATTTAGCAAAAGCCGAAATCACTGTGACAAGTCCATCTAACACGTCATTTGTATTTCCCATCCTGCAAATAGTACTGACAGTTTGGTTTCGGTCCCAAATCTTACATTCTCCTGGGGGGGGTCAAAAACTCCCATCTAACAGAATAAATCACTAGACCCAGAAAGTTTACCTGCCAAATGGCATTTAAATCCATGGAACAGTTTAAACACGGTGCATGAATGTGACAGACGACAGACAGATGGACCACACTACAGAAAACTGTAAGAACAGTCAAATTTATTTTTAAAAACTACCATGCAATTTTGTTCATTCAGATGCAACTTAGTAACTCCTATGCTCTCCAGCTTCCGTTTGTGAACAAAATCTGTCACAAAACTGTACACAGCTAGTGGCACAGATTATTTGCTGCACAGTCTTAAAACAAAAAATCAATAAATAATCTCTAAAAAAACTTTTAATTAGTGGTAGTACAAGTGTGCTACAGACGACCTTATAGTCGACACGGACTCTCATGATGCTATCGTCATGGCAGCGTACTTCTAACGTGTAGTCGCCGGGGTGAGTGACTGACTCTCGGACAAGAAACGAATCTACATTTCCACCGTCCATCAGCAGCTTCTCCGCTACATTGCGTTCTATGCGTCCATGGTACCATCTGTAACGTTAGTTACAGATTACAGGTTACAGGCAAAAAAAAAACAAATTCGTGCATCTTGGAGAAGGGAAACTCGGGCGTCGACAAGAGTTTGCTAGCAAGCGTAAAAACAAGAAAGTTGAGATATTTTGGACCAGTGGCGGTTCTAGCCTGCAATATCTGCGGGAGTGGGGCACAGCCCCATGGCGAGCACGGTAGCGCGATCTTATAACGGGAGTTGGGGCAGAGTCCCCAGTAGGGTCCAGGGGCTGAGCTCCTAGTCAGGGGTCAAGAGGGCGAAGCCTCCTTGAAACTGAAGCACTAATTGGTTTTTAGACGTTTAATAAAAACTGCAAATTTGCCCACTTTTCTAAAATTTGGAAACACAAACAAATAGAGTACTTATGCTATATTTGCAAAAAAAACATGGGTGACCACAAACCTGGAAGGGGGGGCTGGAGCAAAACTGGGGGACCTGAGAACCCATTCCGGCCCGGGCCTAAAACCGCCACTGTTTTGAACATACTAAGCAAAGACAAATCTCGAAAAAACATTATTCAGCGAACACTGCCACCTTTTTGTAGCATCTGTCTGCTAGTTTTCCAGTCCAAATTATGTGTCATGCCTCACATCATATCGAACATGGCCAAAAATATATGAATACCGTTCGCTGGTAGGATCAGAACAGTTCAGGGGTTGCTTCAGCAGAATTTGATGTCCGTTCTTCTCAGTGAGATCTTCGTGTCTGTTAACATACGAGTGAATGAGTTCTGACAGTGTAGCAAATGTCTCGCCACCTTTCACTGCAAAACCTTCCTCTTCATGCTTGATCTTAACATGAACTACTTCATCTCCACGCCTACACAGCAACAGCAGCACCGGCAATCCCGCATATATATACAGACAATACATGACTGACTCACTAACAGTTCTATTATTCAACTTGATTTGTCACTCAATGACAGCAAATGAACAAAGAAACAATTAAATAGACAAAAAGCAAAAACAAAGATAAAGAGATGGTTAGACAGCTAGACCAAATCATTCAATTCAATTGTCGATGAATTTTGTCCAAAAAATTTCACCTACAATTCCCAATTAAACTGGACGCAGACCTGCTATTGAACACGACACAACATTTGTGTACAGTATCAACAGATTTACTTAAACAATTTCACCAACAGTCATGTTGGAAATAAGTTAAGTGATCACTTGTCAACAACGTGGAATGGACAGCGTTTTATGTCAAGTATATTTAAGCAGCGAAATTTTTCAGAGTTCCTACGTGTTAAGCAAAGGTCGTCAAAAATGACTTGCTTGGAACTGAAAACAGAGCAGAATTTGCACATGATGGACGTCATTCTAGTTGCCTGCAGCTAAACCAACAACACCAAAATACTGCAGGCAAGCCTGTTGAGAGCCACAGCGGGGCCCGGGGAAACTTTCTCACGAAGCCCCAAAACATTATCATGGGGCCCCTCTGGGGAAAAAAATTTTGAATTTTATTTTCAAAATGGTACATTCTGACATACTTTATGTTTATGGCCGATAGTGGGGCCCCTCAAACGTTGTGGGGCACAGGGTAGCTAACCCCCTACCCTACCCTCTCGACAGGACTGACTGCTATTGGTTCATTGACAAGAATAGTTGGTTCATTGACAAGAATAGCAGACATATCATATCAATGATATTATATCATATCTCACATCATATCTCACACCATACAAAAAACCTGTTGCATTCTTGAAACCTGTCTAACCTGGAATAACTACAAAAAGAATAAAAAACAAGCATATGTGCTACATGGCTGTATTAAAATTATAGCAATCAATATGGTGACTATGAAAGTAATGAAAATATATTAGACCTGACGGACAGTGAATATGCTCCTTTGGTGGATTTGCTGCGACGTACAAGAAAACTGCCATCAAAACCTTCATCGAGCAGCAAAGTCTCAGCAGTCTTCAGATCAGGAACATTGGCATGAAACCAGCTGGCCACATGGACACAATATGATAAACTACTGGCATCTGTGATTCATGACATTTAATCCAAAGTAGAAAATCGATGATGCCAGTCATTCTGACTATCTCTTTTGCTTGCTGCTCAATCTGAGCCGTATGGACAAGGTGTAACTCATTGGATTTTATGGATTTTTGTAAAGTGTGAGTCAGTGTACTGATGCCACATGGACAGCGTTTCGATGGTTTTAAACATATTAACTGTCTCCTTCACTCACTCTAATTTACTATGTGTTGTGTTCGTCGACAAAATTATATTATCTACACTTCCGCTTCAGGCACACGCCCTAACTATTGTCGAGCATACTGCACTGTAACCTGAAGTCCACAATATGTTTTAGTTACAAGAACATGCATCCATACTGTATATAAGTAAAACGCCGATATTACCGTCTGTTAATCATAACTGCAAAACTTTAGATATCTCTGGGAACAATACGTCAACAAGACACAACAAAAAGAAACTACTGACGGTAACTCCCAAACGACTGGGAAATCCCAAGGCAATGTTTACTGGCGTTGCCCAGTGCCTGTTTGATGAAAAGTAAGCAATAGGCTACAGCTTTTGCTCCACGACGAGTGACATTCAAGCCACAGTTGCCACGGAACCTTTTTCTTTCTTTATGAGTATGGTCAAATTGGAACAATTTGAAGAATTTTGAACCAAGCAGTAAATTGATGACGAAAAACAACTAAAAAGCCGATACGCTTAAAAATTAACGGAATTAAACCCCATCGCAGGTGTCGATTGGGTGGAGAATGGGGAGCAAGTTGCCTCACCCAGCTGACTAAAGGGTTCGGGAGCGTCGTTAATTCAGACACCAAACCCCGGCCAAAAGTAAATAAATTTGGCGCATTTTAAAGAAAAACATGTAGGCCTAACCCGGTATATAGACCTACTTCAACGATGGCGCAATAAGCAAACAACGACGTTTTTGGTTTTTTCATGAGAGATGATTTTCAGTAAAAGGATTGCGACATTCATCCTAGTTACACTACCGGACACCGAAGGACATATCCACATATTGGCGGCTGGCTCCCGGCCCCATGACGCCTTCGACCCCACAATAGCTATATGAGTCTGGAGGAACGCTGATTATGCTGTAAGCCTATACTCCTCCAGCGCCCGACTGCAAGCGTATTTTTTACGCACTTTGGACCCTCAACAACATTTTTGCCGTTTCATACGTGCGTCGAATTGCCGTATCCTATATAGCAGCGCTAACACAGCGTAGACGAAACTGTAGTCACTTTTAGGAAATCGCTTTCTCTCCGCGTCCGGAAGTCGATCGCTCGCTGGCCTCCAGACAGGCGCGGTACGGTCGGTCCATCCTAGCGACAGCTGGGCTTCTTGTTTTAGTTGGACATGGATATCGAGATGGAGCTTTGTCGCACATGAACGCCTCCGCCTAAACGAACGAACAACTCCAGCTACCGAAGCCTGCTGTGAGTGTAGCTTCAGGTAAGTAAGTAAGCGTTTGATCGGTAGTTAATGTACGTCATATAATGCCCTGGCGGGCGGTCGACCGGTCGGTTGGCCTTCACCCAGTTCCTGGCAGTACGCACCGCGCTCGCCTGACACGTTAATGTTGGCGCATCCGTCTGCGTCTGTAGCTGTTCTGGGAGCATCTCTATGACGTCAGAGCATCGTATAAATAGACGCCGGCGCACCGCTGTTGTTCCGGCGAGTCTCGATCTCCGGCTATTTATACGCGCCGCCGCTTCTTACCTGCAATACTAGCCACTTTAACTAGATTGTGTATCGGACCGAATAGATCGCGTAGGCCTAGAGCGACATTCAGTCTAACTCTGTTGGCGCGAGTTGTTCGACTATCGCTGCTATTAAGACTTCGTCGATGTCGTTCAGCAAGGTAAAGACGCATTTTGCTGATTTGATTCATTGCTACTATCAATATTATTGGTCAATTAATCAAAATGTGTGAAAATGCTGCACGAAGAAACTGATGAAGAGGGCTGAAAACGCCAGGCGAAACACGGACGGCGAAACGTCTAAAAAGTGAGCTGGTTTTTTTGATGGTGGAAAAGCGCTCAAAAGTGGTTCGGACAACAACTTCCGTGACAGCCAAAGAACTCTCACCAGAACGACTTGCTAAACAGTTTCGTCACAAAAAAGTATCTGTTTGCATGGAGCCGACCTTTTTATGTTAATGATATACGTGAAATGCAGCACTCAGCAGCAGTGACGACTGACGACGTTGTACACGTTTTCTATCCAGACAACGCAGACGTATAAGTGTTGTGCCTAATACTTGATTTAGCCGGAGCTGATCCCGAATTCCCGATCTCCGGTAAATCCGAGATGATCAGCGCGTTCAGCAAAGTCGTGTGTTAAAAAGGAGTAGACGAGAGATAAAGTTGCAATTCTCCGCAAGGCACTGCAAATTTTCGACGGAGTGCTTAAGATTATGGGTGCTTAAAACTTTAACTTTGCCCCTAAATTTTCCCAAAATAAAGAGTTTCAGGTCTAAATATACTAAAATTTTCCGACAAGAAAAGGATTTTTCAACAATTTTTCGACAGGTTGAAATTTTGTGGAGACAATTGTCATCCACCCAATGCTCTTCTTCTGTTTTTTTGCCGTGGCGCCACTGGAAGTGATTTAAGCTTACTGTAGACTGGTTAAAAATCCAGCAGGAGGCTGCTATTAGGCCTACTTTCTATCAGGCTCGAGATTTAACTTTCTACCTTTCCAGCCACAGAGAATCACTGCCCTTTGGTCGGTACAAAATTGGACTGCTTCGTGATAGTCACACTTGTGTAACTGTAAACCACTTTTACTCACAGTCAGTGCCTCGCAGCGGAACGGCCGGTGTGGTAGACACCGGAAGTCGAACCCGCGAAATCGTGATCGCGAGTCCGACGCCGTAACCATTACCTCGCCAAGACACTGTATGCATCTGTTGTAATTTGCGTGCGTCCAACAGGTAGCAACTGATCGACGGAAAAGCTTGGACAGACGACTGAGATGACGTAGTGCGGGGGACACCGTGTGACGTCATGGCGCTTCCCGGTGACGTCATCACGTCGCTGACATTGATAAGCGTGCTATATATAGCCGCAGCAGGTGGCCTGGCGGAAGATCCATCGTTGGTGGTGTCCACTCGCATCGGTCGTGTGCGCGGTCGACGTTCCTACATTCCATCCCTGGGCCGCGATGTGGACGAATTTCTCGGGATCCCGTACGCGCAGGCGCCGCTCGGTGAACTTCGGTTCCGTCATCCGCTGCCGGTGCGGCCGTGGCGCGGAGTCCGCAATGCCACTGCCCTGCCGGCGTCCTGCTACCAGAAGCCAGACACCGAGTTCGGAGAGTTCTACGGCTCGACGGTCTGGAACTCGCCGACCCCGGTCAGCGAGGACTGTCTGTACGTGAACGTGTTCGTGCCGCGGCGACTCGGAGGCCGGGGTGGGCGGTCTCAGACGGGCGGCAGCGCGGCGGCGGCGGCGGTGACGCGGCGGCGGCGTCGACGCAGAATGACCGTGATGGTGTGGATCTACGGCGGAGGCTTCTACAGCGGAACTAGCACATTGGACGTCTACGACGGCAAAATACTCGCTGTACTTGGCGACGTCATCGTCGTCTCGGTACGTCTAGCATCTAGCATCGCCAAACAGTACGGTTGTTGATTTTTGTTGATATTTAGTACGGAGTTTAAGGAACAAATGACCAAAATAATTCCGTAAGACGCGAAGTTGCCGATCGGTGCTGCTCAGTAGTGAATCACAGGTAGACAATTGCAAATTTTGGCTGCGGGATCAACCTTTAAATTTTCTGTATCCTGTGGACCAAGGACCTTATTTAACACAATGCGTCATTGGACCCTGCAAGTGTATTTCCCAATAGGCATGTAAGACCGTCGAACGATTTAAGCAGAGTGCAACGATGTGATTGTGACAAACGATCGACAGACGGACAGACAGACCACGCTACGGAGCAGTGTGTAGCTATATTGGCAAAATTGCTTGCATTAGATCGATCTCGCCTGTCAATGTCGGGTTAATTAATTTATGTCCAAGTACACTCTCCACGGCAGTGTAAAACCCATTAGGTCTTTGACATCCTGCGGTGACGTTGATTTTTTAATTTTATTTTTGAACTGAAAACTAGTACTCCGCTTGCAGTGTTTACTTCTGTCCAGGAGAACGATCACACGGATTTTATTTTTTTTCTACAGAAAACCGCATAATAACAGTTAACAGACATACCGGTTTACTATAGCCTAGTGATCGTTGTATGATAGATTGGCTATCGTGTCGGTGCGCTTGGTTTCCTCAGCCTGGGTGGTAACTCGGAGGCACCAGGCAATGCCGGTCTGTACGATCAGCTGATGGCTATGGACTGGGTTCAGCAGAACATTGAAGCGTTCGGTGGAGATAGACAAACGGTCACGCTGTTTGGAGAGAGTGCCGGATCCGTATCAGTTAGCCTTCATCTTCTCTCTACTCTCAGCCACAGCAAGGTTAGTCAGTTTCAGTTGTTACCAAACCACTATTGCCATAGTACATTTTTTACTGCGTGTGCGTTTTAGCTCATTCTCGGTTTCTGCGTTTAAGCGTAATGTCAGACGAGTAAACTTCGTCGAGTGCCTTTCAGTCGTCTTTCGTTTTATGTAATAGTTTTTTTTACAAATTGTCCGTATTGTGGACTCGTGTTTACCTTTTTACTTCTAATTTTTTACGTGTTTATGTGTGCTACATGTATGTAATGGTTTTTGCGAGTTGTATTTTGAATTAATAAAATATAAAAGTACTGTCATTAACTGATAGATGAGAAATAAAAGATATTGGATATATTTTCTGTGAAAATGTAGGCCTGTACAGGAAGTCACTGCTGGTTATAAACAGCTGGTAGGCCTATTTATGTCATAACAGTTGAACTAGAAAATAATTATATGCCGACATATTATGCGGCCGTCCGCTTACAGCTGCACAACTCTAACCCCTTTTCACCGTACTGGTACACTCCAGGTCAATTTTGGTACTTAGGCCTATACGTGTTTTATTCTGCCCGTGTGGGACAGATGGACAGACAGATGGGTAAGACCCGTAATACGACCTATCAAGACGGACGAGTTTAAAACGGTTGTGTGGTGTGTTTTCCGTATATACAGTTTCATCGGGCGATAATGCAGAGTGGATCAGCCAACATGCCGTGGGCGACCACTAGTCAGGCCGAGGCACTGCGAAGATCTCTCGAACTCGCCTTTGATTATCTGCACTGTCCACGTACGAACAATATGTCCGAGGTAGAAAAAAAATTGTCACTTGCCGCACAAAAATAACGCGCAGTTATCAACGACAGCAGTACGTCATAAATGGCAGACGCTTATCTGTGCTAGTCAACTAAAACATGGTGATAACACCACAGTTAAACTAATTGTAATATTGCAAAGAAGAAAACAGCAAAACTGGTGCCACGAACATTACCGCAATAGATGTTGCCAACAGATATTACAGTCAGCCAGATTAGAACGATAAACAGTAACAAGCAAAAAATAACTCAAAAGTCTGTGCTTCAATGCAATTGCACTGTTTAAAATGTTTCTTTAAATCTTTCGGTATAAGATTCCACAGATTACACACGGCCTTTAATATTTGTTGCTTTACACTCCTAGGTGGCGGCATGTCTGCGCTCGCAGCCGGCGTCTCTCATCGTCCACGAGCAGTGGGTCTCGCGCGGCATAGTCCAATTCCCGTTCCTCCCAGTGGTCGATGGCGTCTTCCTGACGCGCCGGCCTGACGTGCTGCTGCGCCGAGCACAGTTCAAACACTGTCCCATAATGCTGGGCAGCAACCGCAACGAGGCTTCGTTCTTCCTGATCTACGAGCTGACCAACAACCTCGGCCTGCACCGGATGACGATGTCTCGCGAGGACTACCTGGACGCACTCAGCGAATTGTTTCACTACTATCCGCAGTACCGACCCCACCATACTCTGGGCAGCACCGCCATGGACGCCATCAAGGTACGTCTACCGCATTGTAGCTTAAAAGGTGAAAGGTTTTAAAAATAGTTTTTCGTGGGAATCCAACCCATCTTAGAGCTGTGGAACGTCACCTGCCATATGTAATCACACAGTGTTACTTGCCACCCGTCGCAGGTGAACGCGTCCTGCCTTAACCCCAGCCAAGAAGGCCAGTGGCTTACTCGATTTACCCACCCCAGAGGGATGGAAGGCTGAGGTTGATTAGACCTATATACTAAGATGAATTACCGGTACCTGTCCGCAGATAGTCACCCATCCAAATAGTAATGAATGAACAAACGTTTATTGGTGTTGCAGCAAAAAGCCTGTATACGTCTGTCCTATTATGCTGCAAGCTGGCGAATACATGGCGATTCCGCCATTTGCCAAATTACTTTAGTTCTCGTTGGTGTAGTTTCAGTACACATACTGGTTGGACCCTGAGGACGACGAGAAGAACGTGCACGCGCTGGACATGGCGACCAGTGACAGTCAGTTCCTGTGCCCACTAAACCAGTTTGCACGTCGCTACGCCGCGGTGGGTCTGCCGGTCCACGCCTACTACTTTACCGAGCGCTACCCTTCCAACCCGTGGCCCGACTGGATGGGAGTGCTGCATGGCGACGAGATCTTTTTTGTGTTTGGCGAGCCGTTCAAACATCGAGACAACTTCACGGACAGCGACCGCGAACTCAGTCGCCAGATGATTACCTACTGGACGAACTTCGCCAAGACCGGGTGAGCTGCAGGCTTTCGACGTTGTAAAATTACTTGTGTAGGCCTACTTTATTTCACTCTAAAACGTCATCGTCGTCATCATGTACACAAGACAAAAGTACAAATAGATTATATATCAGTAAAAATCCGGATCAGGGCTCAAAGAGTTCGAAAACTGATTCAGATTCACGAGTAGTGTTGCTGTTGTTATGTCTCTCCGACGAGGATGTTTCCTGTTTGATGATCTTGTTGGCCAGTTAGGCCTAATATTGCAGACAGGTTATGTTTCTGGCTTTGTCAGTACTGTAGGATATATGTGTCCAAAATCACTGAAAATGTGAACGGATTAAGTATTAAGTCCGTTGTTCTCGACGGAAGTTTGAACTTTGAGATCTCTGATCGCTTCTAGTTGAGCTGTTGTTGTGCACTGTGCCCGCAGTGATCCAAACCGACAGTCAGCATCCCGCCGACCGACCACAACATCATCATCTTCATCGGCTGGTACAGAGGCAGGTCCGTGGCCTATACACAGTCCTGCCGGCAGAGAGTACCTCGAGCTGAACTCTCGCTATGTCGGCAAGTCCAGGTCCAGTGGCTCGGTAGGTCGAGGACCTCGTATCAACGAGTGTGCATTCTGGACCGAATACCTGCCCGACTACATCAACTTCACCGACACACGTCAGTACCGTCGACCGTTTTCAACAAAATTATCCACTAAATGCTCAATAATATTTTTTTCAGTTTAACGGCTTCAAACGTTCTTAAATTGATTTTCGGTTCTATCTGATTTCCCATTTCTGATAGGCCTACTCAGCGTCTGTAGTTTTAGTTACGTTTTTGTCTCTAAATTTGTCACTTTGTGTAAAGGCCTAAGTGCATGATTATTTCGTGATTCATTTACTGATTTCACGGTTTGGTGAATCAACGAATCAGGTTTGTTTACAAATACGGCAGCGCGACTGCTAAATTGAACGTAATTACAACAATCCGTTCATAGTTAAACCAGTGAGTATAAAAAAGCCTACATAAAAAATTAAAAAACACAATAAAAACTAAAATCATGGAAGTAAGGCTGAAGAACAGAGTTATATTAGTAAACCAGCAAAGATATGACGGCGTCTATACCGGTACGTATGCGGCCGTCCACTCATCAGTAGTCAGGCGTTGTAGGCGCTGACGGTAATAGGCCTAACAGCAACAAATAGGCCCAGTTTACTGTCGTAACTCGACACATCTGACACTATATCTGACTGGTTGATGCGTGATTGCCAGTGAAGTTTTTTACGCGCGAGGGCTAGCATAGCTATAGCGCGTATTAGCTACAGTAATTCTGTCCGTCCGTCACGACCTGGTACCGATTCAAGCCCAGGTTAGAAAGAGTTCGGGTTTGCATCGTATGATAGCCTAGAGTCTCTAGTATTTCGCGACAAAATTTCATGCCGCTGGGTGAAGGGGGTCCCCACAAACGAAGGGGCGAAAGAGGGGAACCCCTATTGGCTCGTCTAACGTGAAAATGGTTGCAGATAGGCACAGACATATGCTACTTGTCATAACAAGCACTGGCGACGAGCTTCCTAGGAATGTCAACATCGATGACCTTGAATGACCCTGAACCCCCAAAATAGGGGGTTTAGTGAATTATTTGCGATTTCTGGCTGCGACACGCATTTCAAGAGTGAATTGGGCCGAAATGGCTGGAGCTAGACCAAGACAACCTGCGCATGAAATTCACCATTGAATGTAAATTTTAGCAGTCCAAGTCCGAACTCTCTGGGTTCAAGGAGGCCTGTGCATGCGGTTGTCAAAGAGGGGTACTCCTCTAAAAGTGGCTATTTATCCGTAGTTGCAGATAGGCACAGACATGCTGCTTATCATAACAAGCACTGGCAATGAGCTTTTTAGTAATGTCAATATCGATGATCTTGAATGACGTTGAAACCTAAAAATATAGGTTTTTAGTGATTTTTTGGCGATTTTTGGCTACAAAAGAGTGAATTGCGCCGAAAAGGATGGCGATAGACCAAGATTACATGCGAACAGGAACTGCTATGGGCTCTCGCGCATCTCATGAGCGTTAGCTCAGATTTCTTGTTTGATGTCCAGTAACATTTTGAACTGATCGAAAATTGTCATATTGATTACTCCTGCTCCGGTTTAGAATTTTTATATAGGCCCTAGTTCGCCTTAATTAGCCTGTACCGCTACTGCCCGCTATGTAATTAGATCGTGTTGTTTCAGAGGCGGTATGGATGACAAAGCCGAATCGACCGTCACATAATCACGAGACGGTGAACGTGCGTGAGGAGAAGACAGCAGATAAGATGAAAGAGAAGATGACTTTACCGAGTAGTGGCGAGCTAACAGCAGACTGTGTCAGCAGGTCTACGCCCATCACCACTCGGCATACGATGACGATTATTGTCACAGTTTTTGTGTTTTTATTCTACTGCGTCTGTACTGACAACAGCTGAGATGCACGGTCGACATCGTATTCAACCTGCAGATTGTTTTTCTTCGTTTTCATTACTCAAGTGTAAGCCTGTGTTCACATAAACACGAGTACGAGTCCGGTACTGTACGGGTTCCCGCATACGAGTTATGGCAAACATGAGTTTGCATGTATTTCAATGGCGGCCATTCACATACATACGAGTACGGGTTACCTGTAAATTTCACTCGTACAAGTTATGAAACTAAACTGACCTAGGGCCCTAACTGCAGATCGGATTGGTACAAGCGTTATACGATGTATAGTTCCGCGCATCCAAATGTGTTTGCCAAAACCTAACACAAAGTTTAGCAAATAAAACTTAAACATCCTGCTGTACACAACATGAGTGTTCAGAAAGCAAGATATCTGTCCTGTGTACATAAACAGATGGGTGCATGAACACAACATATCTGCTGTTAACACAAAACTGCTATAGCTGTGCTTATAATCTTATTCCGTGGTCGCCGTCTTAGGATATCTCTTATCATTCTCTCTGCAGTGACAAAAAAAGCAAAAAAAAACTGTGGTAGGCCCTATAACGGGTCAATAACTCCATAGGTACGGTGATGCATGATCAAACGAACAGCAGCTAGTGTGGGCTTACACCACCAACCGTCGGCGACTGTGGAATAAATGTATATTAAACCACTATTACATACTCTTACATGAACGCACGTAAATTTTTCTTTTTTTTGTGAATGATGTGCATTGTACAGGCATAGCATGTATGTGTTATTAACTCAGGAATGGTTACTGTTATCTAATTCACTGTCGTACATGTACATAGAACTGAGTGTACAAATGTGTACACAACTCGGCTAGAAGTTACGAGTGAAGAATATTCTATAAAAAGCAGTTATCATCGTCTGAAATTGTGGCTTGAACACAGCCAGCTGAAACTATGACCAGCAAAGCATACAAGAGTTTGTTTTTGTTTGCACAGGGGGCTAACAGCCTCCCTTTATTTACCTTGCCCTCCCCTACCATTTCTTCCCTGCTGCACAGCACCCCCCCCTTACGTCCAGTCCAGGGTTTTGGGGAACACTCTGCAAGCATACCAACTCAAGAAACGTGTCTGTAGATGACAAACCACATGAGAAAATTGAAGTACATGTGAATAGTTTGAATAAGATTGGCCTGCTAGAGTGCAGTAATCTGGGTCTGGAGCAGAAAAAAACTGCAACAAACTTTTAACACTTGAATGTTTTGTGTGATAATTACATCAACGTCAACATGCCATGCAGACATTCAGCTGGTTCCACACATATGCCAATATGCCAATGTATACACGGGGCGAGTATAGCTCAAGTTGCCTGGCCATAAGTAAGCACGGGCTACGCGATATATGCATCATTTTTATGTGAGATTTTTGACATGCGGTGGAATAATAATTCAGAGATCTGACATCTAGCAACAGTTATTGACATCAAGTGAGAAAACAGAGAAATAAATAAACTGACCTCCGTTGACTAAACCAGAGTGGCCAAATTTTGGAGGAAGAAAATTCAAGGAATTTTCAAAGACTTCCAAGGATTTTTTCGATACCTCATACTGAAATATTTTAACCATGTACAGTTTCTGGCATACCAGTAATATAAAAAATTTCACATTGCAGTCATGATGTTTTTGAAAACCTGAAATTCAAGGAATTTCAAGACCCTTCGCCACCAAATTCCAAAACTTTGAGGATCATTTTTAGTTTTCAAGCACTTTCCAGGTCTTGGAAAATGGAAACTTTTTCAAGAATTTAACCTTGACTTTAAAGGACATGTGGCTACCCTAATAAACTGAACATGAAAAAAACATCTCTACACCTGTTGATATAATCACAAAAGTTACAACACAACAGTGACCAAGTTTGATAATATGATGCACGGTGACAAAAATTTCCAGCAATGTGAAATTCCCGGACATTTCCTGGACACTTTGTGGTGCTGTTCCCCACATTGCAGTTACCCGCATCATGCTCACAAATGTTAAGGAAGAGAGTTATAGCAGCAAAACAGTGCGATCATAGTGCCATGCAATGAACCAAAACATGCAAGATCAACAACTAGTATGCCAATATTATGCTATCAAACATTAGTATAGCCCCAAATTTGAAGACTAGATTGTTACCAATAATCTCCATAGCTGTGAAATTACAGGACATTTCCAGCTTTTTCACAGACAAGTGGTCACCCTGTATTAAACACCTCGGTCATTCAAGCTAAATCGGATCATCTTAATGAAGACCGTTTATGCATACAATCAGGCAGCCAGATCTGTGTTTAGTGTTAAAGGTCCATGGACACCAAAATTAACATACAGATTTTATCCATTTTTCCAAAACTGCGTAATGTTCTGATAATTTTGATGGTAATATCAGCGACCAGCATTTTGTCAACACGGAGAAACTTACATTTATAGTCGATTTACAGACATGATCTAAAAAACACGATGCCACATTGGCTAAGCTGCACATCAGGTGACGTCACTGGCGCGGCCCATCAACATCATGAATAATTATGGCTTAGCATTATCTAATGACGTCACTGACTAGGTCATTAACATTCATGACGTTTATGGGCTGCACTGATGACGTCACCGGACGTTGACGTGCATGTGCCTTGATTTTTTTTAGCATAAGGTGACATACCAGTAAGGCCATATTTTCGTCACAATCAGGCGTTAATTTCGAATATTTATAAAGCTTAAATCAACATATTATATATCCAAAGTGAATGTTTAATTAAGAGTTACATCAATTGCATGAGTGGGTTTGACCCTGGCCACTGACCTTTAACAGTTCCATAGCAGATTAATGATGACTTTGCAACAGTATCACTATGAATAAACAAAACATCATCGTTAATCAAGTGCGAGTATGATCAATTATTGCTATCGTTTGTGCTCTGTTTGTAATGCCTGTATTCCTCTTTCAGTTCCCACATGTTCTTGTGCGGCGCCTTCATGTTGTAATTACAGATCTCTTTCAACACCTCCTTCAGAAACGTCTGCAGCACAGCCACACACAGTTCTACTGTCAGGAATCGACGTCTTCATGAAATATCTTATGACACTCACTGAATAATCCTCACTCGTATAAAAAGTCAAGTTACACAAACCAGACTTGAGCTTGGACATAAAGAAAGTGACAAAAATTCTAAATACAAGAACTACAGTGTGAATCAGAAAATTTTACGCCCTTTCATTCAATTATCTTTAAATGTGATGAAGTTATGCCATATTATGAGTGCTCACCCAGAGAATTTTCCATTTTCACTTGAATGCCCACTGTATGGACTGCATAGTAAACCATGAATGGCCGCCAAATACACCAGATTCTAACCACTTAGCTATTAATGTGTGTGGTGCAATGCTGCAGACATTTTACATACCTAACTTAAAGCCAAAGACCATTTTGGAGCTTTAAAAATGTGCTGCAGTAGATACGGGATGACTTAAAGCAGACTTTTGCAATATCATCTGAATGCATGTGCTTTTGGTCACTGGTAAACATTTTGAACATCAGTTATGAACTTTTTCAAGAAATATTTTATTGAATGTGCTAAGCTGTTGTTGTAATTTTAATATCCCAGCAATTTGTGCACTTCAACCACTTTTTTGTTGTCAAATATCAAAAGTTTGTGTTTTGTGGTAAATACATTGTGAAAATAGAAAATTCTCTGGGTGAGTGCACATAATATGGCATAAATTCATAAAATTTAAGAATAATTAAATGAAACTTCGTAATTTGGCGTCGATTTGAATACTGAATATGCCTGTAAAATATGGCTTTAAAATTTTCAGTCTATAAAAGTTAAAATTTAAAAAACTTTAAAGGTGAAAAATTTTTACTCCTCGCGTGCTACGTTCCTAATGTAGCGAAGAGGAGTATATAAGATCAGTGTAATATTGAGGACCGACCGACCGACCGACTTTTGTTCCTGGAAGAACTTCAAAGGGCCATATTTCCACGGTGCTAGATAGATGGATGGTCAGTATAGACCACCCATAGAAAGTCAACCCCCGGGAGTCAAATGGTCACATGTCCGATGACGTCAGTTGCACAGTTGATGCTGTCGGCGAGGTGATGCTGTCTGCACCACTATTCAGGGTGTAAAAAGAAAAGAACTAAAAAGCAGTTACAAGAATACAGAAGAAAATAATGTGCGCGAGAAGTACATTAGATTGGTCACAATCTGAAATATTTCTTGTCTGACTTACACTGTAGAGTTTACATGCAGCTAGTTGGTTAAAAGTTCATCGAGATTTTAGTACTGATGCTTAAAACAATCATACCGGTAAATCTTCAGTAAAATTAGAATAACAGGTAAAAAGGAGAAAGGTCAGGTACCTTCTAGGTACTATAGTGCAGCTGACATAAGTCAGACTCACCATAAAAAGCACTTTAGAATCTCAAAAGTGGCAACTGACTGGCATGAGCTAATGACACTAGGACGGTTATGCAACCTGCATCAACAAACAATAATTTTCCTCCTTCTTAAGCTGATTGGGGCTTAGATCCAATTAGTGGACATACTGCCGAATCAGACCCATGCTGCATCCAGTATGTTACTACCATTTTAAGAAATCCATGGTTACTACTCATTTTCCGCTGAGGCTGCTGATTTGGCCTAAGCACATATTGGGTTAGCAACATGCTGAAGGTTGCTTGCAAATGATCTGCAGTGAGATTCAAACTACAAGCTAAAGTTACAAGTCTGATAGTCTAACCAACCACAGGACAATAATCAGCACCACAGCAGAGGGGAAAACATTGCTTACAATCGGCTGGTTGGTAATGCGAACGAGATCTTTGACGTTGTAGTACTGGTGCTTCTCAAACGCTGCAAACAGAAGTTCTTGAACCTGTTCCTTCTCCAGTCTTGTCTTCTTACCTTCCTCCTTCTTACGCTGATTGTACTCCAGCTAAGAACACACAAAGCCACAATGGAAAAATGCACTCTTGTTTGTATCGTTGTTATTATTATGGAAAAATAAGTGTATCATTCAAGTTATTTTGTTATAACAAGTGACCAGCAATAAATTTCAGTTACAACAAAGTTTTACGTATCATCTTGGATAGTACAATATTGGACGGCAGCGTACAAGCTAAAGGAGCAAGATTCTAATGCATATGAAAGACAGACAATGAAATGCACCAAGCGAGATGAAACAACTGACAAACTCTAAAAAATACAGACACAAAGACATGCAAAACTGAGAAACAGAAAAAGAGAGAGAGAGAGCAGTTACGAATGTCAGATTTATGAATAGAATTTTTTAAACCATTTCATCATTAGGTAGAACACAGAAAATGACAAACTAAGCAAATCTAATCTAATCTAAAAACAGTTTGACATAGCACCAGCCATTGTCACATAACAATTGCAAATCAGAAGTGCTGTGTTGGTGCAGAACTGTCCTAGGTGCGGTAGGCAGGTAGACAGTTTAGCTTTGAGCCTAGATTTAAAAGTTCCAAAAGTACTAGCTGATCTAGGGTTTGCAAAAAAATAACAATGGAGACAGATATATGCGTACACAAACAAAGAGACAGACAGACTGACTGACAGAGAAAGACAGTTACGTACCTCGGATTCATGAATAGACTTTGGTTTAACGCTGACAGGTTTGGTGAGTCGGACCACTTCGTTGCGAGGTCTGTTGCCAGCCTCCAGCCGACACCTTTTCACACAACACAACACTTAGTGCCTCTGAAAGTCTTTCTAACTGTACCATACAGACATTTTATAAGCTGGATAATTATTATTATTATATTATTATTACTATTCTTCCATTAACTTAAAATTCACTTCCTGACAGCCTGTGATTCAGAACTGAGTCTAAACACCTTCAAATATCAGCTGACACTATATACATTTTTGTTGTGAAATACTGACCAAAAAAATTTGCAAAGCATGCAAGATTTCTCCAGTATGCGCTAACACTAAGCTTATACAGGTTGACACATTATTTTGAAATTATGGGCCCAAGATGGCATAGATAGCCCAGTCAATACATAAACATCTAGCAGAAACTGGCAAACTACTGATACTATGCTGCACTAAAAACAACTTCGTTGGATGAAGGCACACACGATGCCTTAAACATCAATGTGTCCAGCATTAAAACCACCATTTTATGAATCCAGAAATGGCTTAAATCACGTTGCACTTAAATACAGAAAATGTAGAAACTACTAACCGTTTGAGTGCCATGTAGCCGGCGTTTTCAACTGGTCGACACTCGGCACGTTGGATCACTTTGCCTTCCACGGCCACTTTGTATTCTGCACCGTCATACAGCAAATGATCTCTTAAACCGTCACAATTCAGCTTCATGGTTGGCGATATTTTACACCGACTTAATGAAAAAATTTAAAAACTTTGTCATCTTCGATAAAATTTCCTAAAAAAACCTTGTAAAAATTTGTAAAAAACCAAAAAAGTAAACAAAAATTATAATTGTAAATTTACCGCATATCTGCTGCAAATTGCGTTGCAAATTCCCATCCCTAGTAGCCTGCTGGTGATAATAATTACAATACAACTCCTAGTTTTAGAAAAAAACCTGCAAAACTAATGCTCTAATGTTTTCTTGACAGCATTTTGAAAACCACCAACATCAAAGACAAATTTATCATTAGTTTACATCAAAAAGTAAATGAAATCAATAAAATTCAGTTACCTGAAATAGTGGAATGTTGACTGCTGGTGGCTCCTGCATCAAAATCATCATACACTCTCAAACGACATGTTTTACAAACTACATGTATTATAACACAACGAATTTACAGTTATTGCACGGTATCAACATAAAATCTTTCACTTATTACAGGACACCTGATTAGTCTCTGTCAAGAAGCAACAAAACACAGACAAAGCTGATGGTATCTCGATGACAAAAACACAGCTGGAACTGTACTGATGTAACAAGTTGACAGACAGTGGTCGGTGAAAATTTTCAGACCACCTCAATGACATTAAACTGCTAACACTTATAGATAAAAGTCACTAACTAAGACTCTGTTGTGTTTAGTGTTCGCAAGCACTGTTCTCAGTGGAAGTTAAAGAACTTGAGTTACTTCGGATAATATTACTAGCACCGAGTTAATCTCAGCTCATTTCCACCAAGCAACAGGACTATATGAACCAATTCCATTACTCACCCACTGACACACACACTAAGACAAGGAGTTAAGATGGTACCTGGCATAGACTCAGTGGAGAGTACAGACATTGACTGGTTTGCAATGCCAGTCATTGTAAAAACGTGATCTGTTGGAATCTTTGTTGGTTCGTCGGCTGACAAAGCATCAGTTGTAGCAAGACGTTCATTGACACTGAACATTACTTCACTGGTACCTCTGTGACAGAACAAAAAGTCAAAGGACATCAGCACTAAAGGTAAACATTAAATTACTTGCAGATTATACCAAATATGCCACATTAATGCTGACTGATATAAAGCTAAGTGACACTGACCAAAGACAGTTATGTATAAAAGATAATATATGGTCTGAAAATGCTAGTTAAACAGAATGCTTTAGAAAAATGTCTAAAATATGAGGGTTGTTCGACAAATAAGTTTACAAAATGGCGCCATTCCACTAATTCCTGAAATATGAAAAATAGGAAATATACATTTTGTAGGGAATTTAATTCTGAGTACAAGTTGTGAGTTTTATGAAGATGACGTCACTGTGACATCATTCATAAACATTAAATGCAGCAACGTTGCACTAAAATTATCCCATAACGAAAAGCGTGCTGTTATTTTTTATTTTATGGGCAAAAAGACTTTAATGCAAATCAGATTCACTTTGCGATGCACCCAGTGTATGGCGACAAGTATTTTACAAAGTGAACAGTACAAATTTGGTGTAAGAAAATTCTACATGGGCAGAAATTTGCATCAGATACCAAGGTGCAATAAGTTGTTCATCAGT
>Ga0209454_1000522_pt1 | contig 20550 bp, 9 predicted proteins | sample WorMetHERISLAND1_2_FD_187400 | JGI IMG/M metagenome (GOLD analysis project Ga0209454, IMG submission 187400) | Marine gutless worms symbiont microbial communities from Max Planck institute for Marine Microbiology, Germany - Olavius geniculatus... | ecosystem: Host-associated > Annelida >... | reverse complement strand
ACCATTTGTAGGTTTTGCCATTTTCCCAAGGTAAGACAGTTGCACTAAATAGATGAGGTGGGAAATGAAACCACCATTCGATGACATATAGTCTCATTAATAAGTGTGCCAAAAATTATTATAATCCGACATTCATTGTTCAAGTTATTGCAAAAAATGTAGTCACATGCTTTTTTTTGAGACACAGTGTATAATGCGAGGATAGTTTGTCTGTTTGTCTGTCATACGCCTCTGGTGCCTTCTGTGTTGCATGGTCGTGGACCCCGACTGTGGTGTTTGAGTCCTTGGGCCTTAGGTACATGTGCCCCCATGTTGTCCCCACCTCACCCCATGAGCAGCATGAGGGGGAGAAAGTTGTGTTGCTGGGTAGCAAAGTAGACTCACCCACAACAGAGCAGCTCCATCTGAAGAGCGGGAAGTTTGCTACTGGACCGGTATTTATTATAAAGTTGTTGACCTCAGATAACATGTGGCTTAATGCAGACTTCAGCCTAATTTTCAAAACTTCCTGGGTATTCTTGTAACATATTCCCAGATTCTTTCTAGGTTCAATAGTTCACAATTTCCTAACCATTTTCCTAGAAACTGACTTCAAAACGTTTTTCCTAAAGCATCTCAGGAGCTGCCCTAAATTTTTCTGCATAAATTATTCCTTTTCCTAAAAATTTTAAAAATCACATGTTATTCCTAAGATATGTCTATGTCAGACTTTTTCCTGGATTTTCCTAAGAACAACCTGAAAACTTTTGTAAACTATACACCAGATTTGTAACGAGTCTGTGATAAACTAATTATCCAGAAAATTGCCAATTCGAAAATGCCAAATTATGGTTAATTATAGTGTGCGTAAATTCAAGATAATAATACCCAATAGTGAACACTTGTTTATCACGAAAGCCACTTGTCACAATTTTTCCAAACCATCTAATGATGTCATAATGGTCTGAAACCCCAAAACTTCCCTCTGACATACCCAATTTGTAACTCATATCTGCAAATTCGCCATGACAAGTAATAGACTTCTTAGAGACATCCAGGAATTCTAGTTTAAGTCATTCAATATACACGGTATTTCATAAAAAACCCTTTATGTTTTTTTCATAATTCACTCAATTGATAATCAATTTACACAAACTTTGTACCAGTTGTAGCTAAAGAAATACTAATTCAAAATAATGCAACAAAATGTGGCAGTTAATTAAATATTCTTTCCTAGTCCTGATGTAATGCTGACGTCTGTGTCATGGGTACAAACTGGATAGTCTCAACTGGTGCTGTCAGTTGCAAAATTTACTGAAATATCACCTATTGCTGTGACACTTAAAAATTCAGCCAAATATCCAACAATATTTAAATGAAGCTCTTTTGGCCAGAGAAAGATAGGTTTGACAATGTGCTTAACAACATTAAGACTAAGTCAAAGTGACACACACAACAGTGAATTGACTGTTACCAATAGTAGATCTGTTGTTAGCCACAAGGAAGGAGTGGTATCCAAACAGCGTAATAACACAGATGATGAACAGGACGGACACGATGAATACAAAGACAACGTGAAGTCCACTCATACTCGACTTTTTACTGCCCACCTCCTAGATTGATAGACACACAGACATAGCTATGACCTTGATGTTTGACCTTTTGACTTTGAATGTGAGACAACCTTGACCTTGGTGTTCGACTTTGTGACTCTAAAAGTTTTACACATGCGCACAGTACACAGACGGTAATTCGATAAGCACATCAATCTCAGACTTAAGATGAATTCTCTGACCGTTATCTCAATGCAAAGACTGCCAAAAGCCACCCACTACACTACTACGACTTTCAAATACACTAAACTGCCCATTTTCTCAGTTACTCTAGGTTAAAAGCATCCTCCAAACAATAAACTTTTGGGAATTGTTGAAAAACAATTGTACTGGACAATGGCATACTAATGTGGACGATTCCTACTGCCCAACAACACCATTACCGTACTGTAGGGTATTGTGGTCAATTAAAAATAAAAGAAAATAGAGTTTAAAAAATACTATTTTATTAGCAAAGCAATAAAACCTTTTTTGAGTGCTCGAAAACTGTCAACCACAGGATGGCTTTAGTCAATACTTCTAAAGTTACGAGCCATAAATCAAAGTGGCACCATTTTTGGAGCCATCCTCTAGATGGCACAAAACATGCATCGTGTAACAAATCCTTCAACAATATCTGGAAATGTACTTGTGCAAATTGGCTTAACTTGGTAAAGCAGAAGCTCCAGAAAGTGGGCCGATCAAAAAAAGTTATAAGCAGCAAAACAACAAAAACCATTTACGCAGCAGTCAGTAGCTAAATAAAAAAAAGATACAGAGACAGTTGTTCAGACAGCTTTCTGGTACGATGTACCGTTTAGCCACAATACATGTGTTACAGATGACAGATGATGTTGACAGACAGACACTCCCAAGGCTCGACATAACAGTCCACCATAAAAATAAACAGAGTTGAGTATCTTACCAGCCAAAAGCTGATGAAGTACTGGAGTGATGTGCAGCCAACGTATGTACAGTATGCCAACGTGTATACAAGAAACAGCAGAAAGAACTTGTAGTTTGAGAAGCACACACAGTTGTTTATCCTGTACACAAATCATGCCAATGCACACTGGGTGAAATAGTCTAGTCAGATGTGCTAAGGCCACAGTTTGCTACTAATAAAAAACGAAGCTTAAAGAACATAGAATCTCCAAGCATTACCTGCCATCTGACACAGATGAATGCCTTAACCCCTGGCCAGGCAGGCTGGTACTCAATTTACCTACCCACAGAGGAATAGAAGGCTGAGTTGACCGTAATGTTGGTAATACTGAGATGGTTCACCGGTCTGCAGACAGTCAGCCATCCAAGCTGAAATTACAGCTGTACTTGATAGCAACCTGACTGGAAGTCGAACTCCTGACTTTTAGACCATAAGTCTGAAGCCTTATTGTTATGCCACCAGGCTACCTCAATGATGCTACTATTATAACTAGAAAGCAGTCAAAGCCCGCACATCTATGCCAAGGCAATGTTGTTCGCTAGGCGGCAGCACCATCTTCGGTTTTGCAGCAGTTTCCCTTAGGCCCCATTGACAGCAATGTTGACAAAAATTTCAAAGTGATCCAGAATCCAGAATTCCTTCCGGATCACCCCTAAAATTGAATCACTGGTAGTTTGCACCATTCCCGACATACCCTCAAAATTTCAGAAACATCTGTCCATAACTTTTTGAGTTATCTTGCTGACACAGACAGACAGACAAAGTCTGGCAAAACAACCTCCTTGGTGGAGGTAACTAATGCTAAGTATTAGGTGCTTTCACAATTCTAAACTATATTTTGACAATTATATTTTTTCTCAATTATAGACCAAGACTACTCACAATACTGCATGAAGTGTCACTCTTTGATCAACCTACTTTTGCAACATTACTCCTGGGTAAGCTAGATTTAATAAGCTAAATTTCTGCTAGCTGCAACTTAACTTACACACAATATGAACACTATAAAACTCGATAGTTTACAATGGTTTTTCATTCCACAACAGTGCATACACAGGTTTAACTAAACCTTTCAACACAAACTGCATTGGTTTCACCATTATGTCTTGTTTTTATTGATAAGTTTTGGTACATTTTCAGGCTGTTGTGCCCTCCAAAAGCAAACAAGTGAAAATTTTGGAAGATTTTTATACAATGTATATTATATAAAAAGTGAGGCTGTGTAACGTTGAATAAGTCAACAGATCAATGATAAAATTCCAAATTATACAACAATGCTTGCAAGTATAAATCATAATAAGAAACATGAGGACTCAAACAAAAATTACCAGGTGGACCCCCCAAAAAACGTCCCGAACATTTGCATGCATTATGCAGTGAAGTAGTTGAAATAAATCAGCAAGATAACACGTATGTAGTGGGCAAACATCTTCGAATATATCTAGAAATTTTCGCCTAAAACACTTCTGTGTTAGCCAAGATACAAACAAAATATTGTTACACATCACAAAGCAAATTTTGCAAGTGGCTGATCATTTGCATTGCGTACGTAGCTACATCAGAACGTCACAGTAGGCCTAATGATCAGTCAACTGATAAACAGAAAATGTGATGAATAGCTTCTTTATTCTGCTTAGCAGCAGTAGCAAAGCAGAATAAAGAATAAAAGTGCCCATTTTTACTGCAGTGAGGTTTTACGGATTCTGACTGTCTGATGTCGACATCATGCCATTTGCCTCTGACAACATTCTGAAGATCTTTGAGGATCACAAATGGTTCACGCTTTCCTTCATAGACAAGTTCTTGCAAGATATCCCAAACTAAGTAATCTAGTGAAGTTAAATCTGGCAAACACGATGTCCATTCATGTGAGTCAAATGTGTTGTCTGGAAGAAAATTTTGAGTTGCTTTGATGTGGTCTGATAGAACGTTGTCTTTACATAATTTGATTTTCAACTCGCCTTACGTCACTGAGCAGCATTCAGTGGCATCATTAATGACGTCACTGAAATTTATAAGTAAGTAAGAGTACATATTGATCTACAAAGGCGTAAAAAGAAATTTATTTCCATAAAGTATACGCACTGTTATAGTTATGCAAACTTCGGGACATTTTTTATGGGCCACCTGGTATTCAAATGACAAAAGATAAGAATGAACGCTGTCATACCATGGACAATGATGGTCCATTTTTAAGATACACCTGTAAAAAAATCAACAGCAAATTTTAACTCAACCACATGTCTGAAAATTCATTACGATGATGAACATAAGTAAACTGCTGGGATGGTGCAATGTTATACAACTTGATGCAAAGCTCACAAAATACTAAACTGCTACCACTAATGATGACGTAACTACTATTATCAATGCTGCAGTAACTTCTAGTTTTACGTTCTATGAACTTCTATCAAACGGGGAAATTGTTCCGAGTCATCCACATCAGGATGGCCTGAAGTAAGACTTTCTGCAGGCCCTATGCCTTTCCTACAGACAACTAATAACATCTAAACATTGCTAATAGCCTAATATACTACTATTCACTTTTAACCACTGAATGAAAAAAAAGAAGAAAAATATTTTGCATGGGCAGCTAGATCCATTCGTGGGAGCTCATCCCATTTGAAGTGCTTTCAGCCGGTGAAGGTCAAACCCAATTAAACTTGCATACAGCTTAAATCAGCTTTAACTGACTGGGTTGGTATACCAGCAGTCCTGGCCACAAGGTGCACTGTTATGCTTTCCCTAGCAATGGCAGTAACCAGCAACTCACCATTTTTGGCCAGGCTGCATTGCCCTGAGTTGTTTGATCGAATACAAAGACGGTATACTTGCAATCAGTCAACCATCTCAGTACTATCCCGGCTCAATGTCGAGTAACTTCAGTGACGTGACCGACGACGTTATTGCAAGGTTAAGCAATCATGACTGCTGCGTGCTACTATTTCTGCTGAGCTATTTGTTTCTTTAACATGCCTGCTATCATATAGTCACAAGTTAAGCAGACCTGCAAAACGATACGTGATATTCACAAAGGCATCTTTTGCTCAATTTATAGAAGGGGGTTGATATTTCATAAAATTACTAAATGCACATTTATAGAAACATATAATAAGTAAGGGCTTTAGCTGTAAGAGTCATGCAGTGTAACACAAATGAACACATTTGCAGCAACTGTTAGATAGTAGCAATATTGTTAGTAGCAGTGGAATGCTATATAACCAACCTGCCACACACAGAACAATGATGTGCACGATCAGGTTTCACAGATTTGCATATGTTGCAGTATCGTATTTCTAACCCACACATAACATTACATTATCTAAGGCAACCATCATCAAATACTCTGTGTATAAAATAAATATGATGACAACATACAAAGACTTAAAACTATGCCAATCAGTAATCATAGAAACGACACGATAGCAAAAAAAAAACAATATACATACAATTCAAACGACAGTTGCAATACCTATTCTGCTCCTATATTCCCTCAAAATGGGGGATTGCAAGCACCAAATTACATATTTTTGGAGAAACATTTTCTGACAAAAAAATTTCTGGCAGCCCAGCATTTATGTGAAAATTGCCCACCACCACTGGCCCTGTCATGATGCCAATAATTAGTATAGTTTAAAAAAACCAAGATATGCTTTATATTGTGCGTACTCTACTGTTCAAAAAAATGGCATAACTGCTGCAAGCAAACTGCCAGAATGCTGCAGCCATCATGGTAAATATCATCCTTGTGTTAACCGTGAATCAATTCATCTCAAAAAACAAACTTCTCCAAACAGTTAGAATAACACTGAAAAAAACAAATGCCTTCAAATAAACTCATAGGCCAAAACAGTTAATAAGAAGGCCAACGTCAACTAAACAAGTGAAACGTAATCAAAGAAACATCAACGCAACAATTAAGGGCTATAATTTAATGAATAATCTATAGGCAGGTAAGATATAAATAGTGAAAACCGACCTCCCGTGATCGAACGGCACTGGACAGGCAAGTTCTTGGCAACCTGGTCCAGAATCTCCTTCCTGTTGGCTCGATCAACATCTGATTCATACCGCTGAAGATCCGAGCTTGGCAGCAGGTACTGCACACCATAACATAAAGGCTAAAAAAGCTGTGTATAGCTGAGAAACCCACTGCTGAGCTACAGAGCTTCACCTGCCATATGAGATCACGCAGATGAACATGGCCTGCCCCGGATGGACAAAACGGTACTTGATTTACCTACTCCAGAGAGGGTGGAGGGATGGAAGGCTGAGTTAACCTTGGTGTTGGTTATATACTAAGATGAATTACCTGTTTGCAGACAGTCACCCATCCAAGCACTATGGGAGTCTTGTCCGCAACTTCTCAATCATCGGTCCAACACCCAACCAATACACCACCAAGCATCACATTCAGTAGCGTCATGGCAGGGGTGCGGTAAGAAGCAACTGACCCCTAAATGTTAGGCTGTCAGAAAATTTTCTTCTTCTCCGAAAACGTTCCTCCAAAACTACAACATTTGATGCTGACAATAATCCATTTTGGGGAATGTAGGAGAAGAATTGAAATCCCAAACGACCAGAACCTCCTCTGCTGGAAATTTCCAGCTATCTGGTAACAGCAAAGAAATTAACGAGAAAAAGCTCCCAGACCATCATTTATATGGGAAACTTCTGCGTAATGCAGTAAAGACCTAATGCAAATTTTTCTATCACCAAACCTAGAGCATGGAATCAGCACATAGATAAAATTTGAGTAATAAACAGCAATTAGCAAATAATTGAAAAGAAATGATCAGAGAAACCTGAGATGGTGTGGTGACAGCCGGTGTGAAGATTGCCTTCCAGTATGACCACGACAACATTATCAGTAGTATGTGGTAGAATATTAAGTATGTAACTGGACATAAACACAAAAACTGAGCAGTTATACAACATTAGCTCCTGCATAGTCGGTCTATTTTCATGCTACATAAAGTAAGTATAAATGAAGCACTCAATTCGATTGAACTGCAGAAGTGCTGAAGAGGAAAGTATGTTGTCCAAGACATAATGACACTGAATTCAACGCCATGTTAAAATTTACATCATAAATAATTATTGACTGTAAAAATAGCAGGAGTCTCAAAATACAAGTATCTTAAAGATTTACCACAGCCAATGCTGTACTCAGATCACATCAAACAATGATACACACTTTACAACTAATCCCCCTGTCCTCCAATGGACAGCATTATGAGATCGATGACTGCGTGGAAGATAACAGGGGAGATTATTAGAACTGCCATTATCGATACATATGCACAATTATAATCAGCAGTTCTTACAATTGTAGGTTTACATTGTTTTTTTTTTGTGTTTCGTGTTTCATAAAGGTTAAACTTTTTGTTCCATTATTATGTGTATATGCAATTTTGCCTGCAAAGGCCGTCCCCAAAATGATCTATACTGTGTCGAGCGGAACGTTAAAACCTACTTACTTACTAACTCACTTTACCACCAAGCTACCACTGAAGCAAATAACTAAATTTAGTTAAAATAATTCACATTTCTTGAGTCTTAATAGTTCATCAATCACGTTAATATCAAACAATGATACACACCTTTCTCAACTGTACTTTCAACTGTAACTGCAAACCAAACCAAACATCACTATATTATCATTCACACTATGAACTAGCAATATCGGGACAGGTAACATTGCATTTAAAGTTTCAAAAATACTAATGTCACAACAACTGCTACTACCAAGTATGATTTTTATCTGTCCCATTGTGATAGCATAGCATAGGACAGATTACACAAGAAATTTGAGCTAATGCTCATGAGACGCGTGAAAGCCTATAGCAGTTCCGGTTCAGTAGTTTAGCTGAAAACTGGGGTGTTCACGCTAAGTTAATACACAAATACCAAATTCTCTATCTGGATCACATAACGATAATAGCATGGCGCCACCTTGTGAATGATATAGACTTGTGTCGCAGCTCGAAATTGCCAAAAAATCCATAAAACCACCTATTTTTGTGTTCAAGGTCATTGAATTCTGCGCTAATCAAGAGTCAGTGTACGATTTCCTGTTAGTGATTAATAGTAACCTAGGCCCTATCTCGTTCCACCCGTGTGATGGATGGATGAACAGACGGACAGACAGACAAACGGACAGAATTGCGATGGCTAATTCAGAATTTCAAGTTAGGGCTGACATATAAAGTAAGTGGTCGGGGGACAGAAGTTCCCACTGCGGTTTAGGGGCAAAGCTCCAGTAGGGAATATGGAGGACCAACGTTGTTTGACTATAAGAACATTTTTGTTGCAGTGGTATAGCTAGGAAACTTTTTAAAATCTATATATACAGCAAAAACGACTTTATTCACTAATAATATAAAACATCAGCATATATCAGAAGATATATAATTTATATTCCAAAACCGAAGGCGAGTATTCTACCAGTGTTAAGTAGAGCAAGTGGTCTGTGAAAGCAATTATATCAAACAAAGTTACGTACACAAACAAAGCTCCACAACGTAAGCATAGTAAGACCACACAATCAGCGCCGTGATAAAAATCACTGGAATTGATCTCAAAGATGCTAAACACAGCCAGAGCAATCGAGATGACATTTTTACACCAAAAATACTATTTGTTTACATTCGTCATGGAACACTGATATCATAACGTGGTACTTCTAATCACCGGTAAAGACCGAAGCCAAAAGCCACCACCACCAAAGGCCGACAACATTGTGGTCAAATAAGTTGTAACGCATTTATTGTGGCTAAACCGTACTTCTTAGGGGGTTGGCAATAGTGCCGTTGGATAAGGCGACGACGAGATCCTATAGGCCGTAAATAGTATCCATGCTCTTATCGGCAAAAAATGTAAAAAGTTGCTCTGGTGCGTTAATCTGCTGTATGTCATATACACTGTACATCCTGGCGTTGATTTTAGCGTCTGATATAGCAGCATCACCATATCGTGTACTCACTCTCGGAAATCACTGGCTTTCGGATATAGTAGGTACGGTCGGCCCACCCTGGCAACAGCTGGGCTACTTGCCACCTGTGTCTTAAATCCTACTGTATGTACTCTCAGCATGTAGTGAGTGCAAAAGTAAAGCGTTTGGCAGTTAGATTTTGACGACTAATTATGCCAGAAATAATTGTAACAAAACATGGAATAATTGTAGCAAAAATTCTTCAAGTTACAAGTGATAATGTTAGAAATATTTACAAATGATAATGTTGTTAAGACACAGCGTACCTACATTATTATATTCAGAATAAAATCAATTTTCTACTAGGCAACTAACATCTTGCAGACTTTTCTATCACCAGACAAATCAGAGAATACTGCAATTACTGCAAATAAATAGTATAATGCGCAAGCTAATCAGTTTTCAGGCTACATACCGCATAATATGCAGTAAAGCTCATTCATTATGCCAAATTATTGATGCTGTAGGTACAATGAAATGCTTCTGTTTTCGAGCACGATATCTTCACAGGAATAAGCTCAAACAAAACAGAAACCAATAAATTAATTCACAACATATTAAAGTGTCAAAGTTTAAACCGTGTAAAAATCATTTTCAGTATTATTTGTTATTATTTTTGCAAGTCTGCTGTTGTCAATCCAAGTCAAGAACAAGATTTGACAAGATAGTTACTGGTAGTAATAAAACTTTTTAGTAAATAATAAGAGTGATTATAATCATTCTATAAACAGAAAGATATGCTGTATAAAGACTAAAAACACATTGCCATTTACTGTAGCATTTTTACTACCACACTACAAACATTTAGCACAGCACATATTACAATCATCATAAAGCATACTAGGCCTACAAAATATAATAAAACATAGCAAACACAACAAGAAATCGGAACTAATGCTCATGAGACGCACGAGAGCCTATAGCAGTTCCTGTTCGCAGCAGGTTGTCTTGGTCTATCTCTATCCATTTCGGCACAATTCACTATTGAAAAGCGTGTTGCAGTCCAAAATCGTGAAAAATTCACTAAAAGCCCAGGACTATTTGGGAAGCTCAAAGTCATCGATGTTGACATTCCTAAGAAGCTTGTCGTCAGTAGTTGTTATGATAAGCAGCATGTCTGTTCCTATCTGCAACCATTCTTACGGTAAGCGAGCCAATAACGGTAAAAGAACGCCTTTTTAAGAGGGTGCCCCTATTTTGCCCCTTCTTCAATGGACCCCTCACCCAGCTGCATGAAATTTTGTCACAAAATACTAGAGAAATAAAGCTAATACGGTGAAAACCTGAAGTCTTTGTCTCACCTGGTCTTGAAACGGCACCGGGTTGTGGCAGACAGATGGATGGACAGACAGAATTACCATAGCTAATCCGCGCTATGCTAGCCCTCGTACGTAAAAACTATTCACACTGCATCGCAAAACAGTTCCACGACAGAACTCCCCTTTATCACAAACTGCATCGCGAATTCAGCTACACATAGTACGCACAGAAACGTACCACTAGTTAAAATCAATGCTAGTATAAAAGACGAGGTAAAAAAAAAACATCATATCAGTTGCAATACCATAGAATCCGTATAAAAGAACAAATACACACACAGTAAAACTGTTAAAAATCACGAGAAATGTGGATAATGCATATCACAAGCTGATGTATCGAGTAACACACATTCAGACACGAACACATGACAGTGTTATAAAACCTTGTGAAACAAACTATGAACTGCTAGTAACACCACTGGAAACGTCTAGCATTAACATCTGTTCCTAGCTTAGATGCATAACATAAGAAATATGTTGTCAGGGCGTAAATTATGTTAAATAAAAAAATCACTGTAGAACTACATGTACAAAGCTATACAGATAACACTACAATCCTGCTAATGTACCACACAAAGTACAATAACAAAAAATAATGCAAGTAATTTGGTGGAGCAGAAATGTTTGTAAATTGACAATCTACCAAGTAAGATTACCGCATTGTGATTCCAAATACAGTGAATATCAACTCCCACGATTCTGAACAGCCATCACAGCAATATTTGCCATTACTGTAAAATCATTTTACAGCATAATCACAGCACAACTGCAAAGAAAAATCCATCTCGATATACACAGACTACTTATCCACAATATGCAAATCAGAAGCCCTCGGAGAACGCAAAATAATGCCGACATTTCTGCTGTTTTTGTATCATACGATGTAACACAGTTGCAAATTCAAACCCGCCATAAAAAACAACATGCAATTCAGAAACTTCCAGACCTGTTATGAAACAGAGTGCCAGAAAATTTTCATCCATAACTATCGTGAATAAGCTTCTGAACCGAAACAGAAATATGCTTTTTTTATTCAATTGAAGGTAGTAAGCTCGGGTTCAAACTCATTCAAACAGTGATATTCTTGTTACTTAATGGTAACCACACATCAATCGCTAGACTTATTTATTTCAGGTTAAAAACACAAAGTAAGAGCTCACTCCCATCATCACTAATCATTACGTCTAATGCACATCACATTACAACGAACCGTATTCACAACTAGCTGTCATCAAAGAAACAACCACTTCAAACAATCGACCATTAACATAAATCAAGTCTCAAGTCCCATCACTAACCATTGCCGAGCAGGCACTGGGGCCATTCATCCGAACACATGCCACGTGGCAATTGGTAAATACATGCAGATACAGTCAAAGGATTTATGCCTAAATCTTATTGCGAACACAAATTGAACATAAGATCGCAGAATGTCACTCATCAGCTGTCAGCAGTGGTTAAGCCACGAGTCCACTGTTTGCACACGGCCTCGGACGGCTGTATCAAGGATACCTCGTGATATCTGCAACAACACAGAAGTGATTTAATTTACTTGCCAGTCAAATGACAGCTTGAACAATTCCATCCAATAACGTGAATAAAGTGCATGGATCCGTAAACCAAATTTACAATCAAATGCATTAAATATTTTATTCCTTTTTATCCACTGCATAATACAAGATACACACGTAAAATGTTTACGGCACAGACATTTTGATTTTAAGTATCTATTGGTGTGACACAGTATTGGTAAACAGCAAAAGCAAAAAGGAAAATTATCATGAAAAAAATTGCTTTAGATTAGCCAAAATACAGCTAAGCATTACTCTCCTAGTCAAACTGGCCTGTCATTGTGGCTTCATGATGAAATGATCACCATGGATCATTAGCATAAATGATAAAGTAAAAGAAAAGCAAGAGGTTCAACAAGTGTCCTGTGTAATCTACAACCCATAGGCCCTCTTAAGCTATGACATAAATAACAATAAACCTAATAGTTATATAAAGCCTATTAATAGTGCTAAAAGTCAACTAAAGATTTCTGTGACTCTGTAGCACAACAAGCACAATTTTTCTAAGCCTTCAAACTTTACAAACACAACAGGAAGTTCTGAATAATCAGCAAAGAACAAAGAAATGCAAGAATATCAGGGACAGAAACTCACTTGGCGGCTTTGTACTTTTCCCTGACAGCTTGTTGCGGGAGCGAGGGAATTTTGTTCAGCATCAGAATGAGATCCCGGAGACACTGTTGTATGTCATTCATTCTGTACTCGGTTGACTGTGCCAACGCCGACGACTATACACACAAAAAACAATGTCACATACTGTACTGTATAAATCACGCTATGCAAGACTTCTGCTTAATATCCACTTAATAGAAGGTTAAAAGTCAAAAAGGCAACTAGAAAACAGGTTAGCATAGAAACTGGGCACTAAAACCACGTTCACTAATTGTTACAATGAAAGCAAAATATGCAAACTGCGAAAAAAATGACATTTGCTGTTCCAGCCTACTCCGACTCTGCTGTGTAGCAGAACCGACAATCGGCATCTATGAAGCGCTCTTCAAACAATAACCCAAAACAGTCACTAAATCCATCTCCAAGACTGAGAACCAACCTAAATTAAGTTCCGAGAATCAGTTGACGTGTTATCATACAGAAACTAGAGCTGTCACAGTATTAATGTTTTAATGCACTATTAACGCACCCAGGCCCGTCGAGAAGAAGAGTAGGGGGGCAAGTTACCCGGGCCCCGCAACGTTTGAGGGGGCCACCTGTAGAATATAGAAAGTTAGAAACACATTTTAAAAGTATAATCAAAAATAACTGCCATCATAGCAATCTATTAGCCTGTCATCGAAATAATTATTTATTTACAGTAGTGATGGAACCGCAACTGTACAGTTTAGCTACTTGAATTCATTTGATTGTCAAATAACCACAGATTAACAAAATATTGAAACTTTGCTTCACTGAATTTAGTAAATTTACACATGAGTGTTAATTTTTTTAACGTGCATTAATTTAGTAACGCATTAATTAATGCGTTAATTTGACAGCTCTAACAGCAACCAATCACAAAAGTTGAGCTGCCTTACCCACGGCTCTGTGGAGCCCAGCATGAGGCGTGCAAGGCAGATTGCAGATGATGCTGTTATACTCGGAAGATATTGCAAGAACACGTCGCCATCGAGTAGGCTGCACTCTATCAGATACTGCAACACCCACGAAACAAACACAATTCAGTCGATACACGATGCTGACACCAAGGAATCATTGGAAACAAAGAACAAAGTAATTTATTTGGCAAAATGCGGAATCGCTGTCAACAATTCATCTTATCTGTAGATGTCAGCATAAGACCAACAGTCTGGCTGCAGTGCATAACTGCAGTTTTGGGCTGTGCAAGTGGGGGACAGGGGGGTTCAGCCATCAAATCTGGCATTACTCGCTGTACTCGGGAAGTAAGAAACATCCACCTAAGACAATCTCGTTGAACTGCACAGGTGTACCTGCCAGATGCCATCTAAAAACAGCTTAGGCTGCGTTCACATAAACACTAGTACGAGTCCGGCACTGTACGGGTTCCCGTATAAGAGTTTCGACAAACACGAGTTTGCGTGTATTTCAATGGCGGCCATTCACATACACACAAGTACGGGTTACCTGTAAATTTCACTTGTACGAGTAGTTTCTGTGCAGGTCGTGTTTTAGTCTAACTCTTAGAAAGTAAACTACTCGTAAATAGCATTAATATAAGTTACAAAAACCGTGGCACATATTTGTCAGAACTGACGTCATCGTAAAATTGTTGATCGTAAGAGATGTGCAGTTTGTAAAAAAAAGCAACTTTGTAGTGGAATATTGTTGTTTTAATGGCGAAGCATTTCTTCGATTCAATGTTATCCAATATGGCTGACACGCGTTGAGTTATGTGCTTGTACAAGTGACTGTAAACGCTCCACTCGTACGAGTGAAGCTTCCACAAGCTGTAAACCGAAACCCGAACTCGTACTCGTGTCTGTGTGAACGCAGCCGTCACTAAGAATAAATGTGACAGAGCCCACATTACGGAAAATGAGCAGAAATACGTCTAAAAACTAATGCGGTGCAAAAAGCAAAGTGTCAACTCAAGCATCATGTAACATGTCAATCTAGCAAGATCACTCTGCCTCGATGTGAAAGAAAAAACTGCCTGCAACACCAAAATCCGGGATGTAAACAGAATTTGCATAGAACTGTTGGCTCATGACTTCAAAGACATGAACTAATAAAAAAAATGTATTCTGATTATGATAAACATACGTAAATAAGAATGCGCTAACCAAATACCTAGTAAATACGCACCATGGCGAGCGAGACAGTCTTCTCATCGGCTTTGGTTTCTTTGAGGTAACGATCACAGAAAGCATTGACAGTCGGCACGGCAACGTCAAACCTGAGGACTTTCAACAGCAGGTGCTCCATTCTCAACACCTGCAGCAGACAATTGTACAAACACAGCATTTAGACATAGTATACCAAAAACCAATAGTGCACAATGCTCTTAAGGTTCATGGCAGCCTCTAAGAGCTCTTTACTACTTAAGTCCGTCAGAGCAGTGCACTGAACCCATGTTGTGGCTTCAGCATTGGAAGGTTGTTTGCAGCCTTCCGTCCAGCAGATAAAGATACTAACGGTGCACAAATGATAGACTTTCGAACCAAAAACCAATGGCACACAAACCATCAGCCTAGAGCCATTAAACGTGAGCCAGACATGTGGACTAATTGACCTTTTACTCTGGAGAATGGTGACAGTCGGTATATGCAGAAAGCAAGCATCAAAATTGTAATAGGACAAATAGTAATAAACAGTTTAATAAACTGTTAGCAAAACGAAAAGCAGAACAAGGAGCACCCAGCAATGGCAGAAATTACTGGGATAGAATCAACAAAAGATGAAACCAGCAAGTGAACTCATAAGGTGCAGAGCAGTTGTAATAATAGCAACACACAAGTTCTTAAGCAATAACTGAACAAGAAATTTGAGCTAATGCTGTTCCGATTTAGTAGTTTAGCTGAAAATTGGGGTGTTCACGCTAAGTTAATATACAAATACCAAATTCCCTATCTGAATCACATAAAGATAGTAGCGTGGCACCACCTTGTGAATGATATAGACTTGTGTTGCAGCCTGAAATCGCCAGAAAAAAATTCATAAAACCTCCTATTTTGGCATTCAAGATCAGTCAAGGTCAATAAATTCGGCAACAATCGAGATCCAGTGTACGACTTCCTATTAAGTGATTAATAGTAACCTAGACCCTATCTCGCACCGTTACTGAGATACAGCGACTTAATGACCAAAAATCACAAATGTTGCCCACCCACCTCTCATTTAGCGCCCTCGTTCGGGATGACCCCCTTAAAATTTATGGGAAAGCTTTATGGTTCCTGAAACTAGAATCTTCCAGGCAGCCAACAGTGAAAATTTGGTGATCCTAGCTTGCAGCGTTTTTGACTGATCCACCTGTGTGACAGACAGACAGACAGAAATGCGACTGCAAAAATGCGTTGAAAGCAGCTGTTTTCGCGCATAAAAAGTGAAAATAGCACAAATGTCAGACCTGCTGTTTCGTGTAAGTGTCGTCCGTTATGTAGACAAATTCTCCAATGTCTGGAGGATAGATCTCCTCATATTTCCTGCAACAGTTCACGAAACATGCAGCATTTAACATACTAATTCATGTTCATTTTTCAGTTGTTTATAGACAAATAGCACTAAAATCACATAACAACTCAGAGAGCACTGCATTGATATGAAAAATAATAATCACAAGCCATTTATAAATAACAGACAGAATGCTAAAGCAAAAGACAAACTTTCATCATGTGAGCAGAATACCAAAGCACTGAATGTAACTAGTAGTTGAAACGTCACGACAAATTACCTAACTGACCAGAAGAAAATTAGCATATCACAACATGTAACTGAAACTGCAGCAGCTAAATGCTGCTTATGATAATTTTCCTCCAATACCACTACCAACATTACTGCAGCAGCTACAATCCAGTGAGCACTGGATTGTAGCTGTAACTAGAATAGAAATACAAATAGACAGGCAAACAATCAAGCAGTCACAGCTGCTAGTATAAATATCTCAATCAAATCATCAGACTGTTCAGTTTCACCGTTTAAACAGAGATATCACATCGACCTATCTAAGGTCAGATATGAATTCAAATTTTAACCAGATTACCCTACAATGGTATTTCTGCACGAAATTCAGCATTTTTGGAAAATAAAATCTCCGACATGTAATTGGCAAATACTGCAACTAATGCTAAACAAACACCAAGCGGCAAACATACGCAGCAATGAACATTGCTGAGGTGCCGACAAGCTGCAGTTTACTGCGCTGCACGGCCATCACAGACAGAAACCGATCGACGTAGTTGACAGCGAGGAACAGAGTCTCTCGGTGCAAATGATACTCGTCAGCAACCTCAACCAACCAGTCCACGAGAATCGTCCGCATGTTGGACGTAACGTCTGTCTGCCGCTGCATGTAGTTTGCACGCGGACGATTTGACAGCTAAGCGGCACACACATTACATCGTAATCTAACTGCGAAGAGGCTTCAAAACTTGGCTAGTACCGGTAATGAAAAAAGTGCATTCAGAAAACAAATACTTCAAGACTTGGCTACTACTGAACGAAACTGCATTACTATTCAGACAACAAATGTTAAGTCAAAAATGTTAAATAAAATTGCAGAGCTGTTCATCGCAGTTTGCTTCGATGACATCAGTGACTCCGATAAATTACACTACAAATGTGTTCAAGACAATGACAACCTGGCGGAATTCCTCATCTCAACGGGGCATTGCCCTCACAATTTACATAGCCAGCACCTGATGAGGTTGTCACGACAGCAACAACTGCACCTTAAGTCTTGAGCAGGTTGTAAATTTGTGTTAACTCGTAAAAAGTTTGCGATCTACCATGCGTGTTAACGTAATAGTGCAGTAGGATTCAGCATTTAAGCAACTGGCCACAGTATTTGATAGCATTCATTACTTTCTTTTATAACTACAATGCTTTTACTTCAAATCTAACAATACTATGCTAAATCGCATAAAACATTTTGATCATTTTCCTGCCAGACTCAAAATAATTTAAGCAGCATGTCCAATTATGTCACTAATAAATATGCCTTTATTTTACTGCATGATAAACCGGTGACGACTGACAGAAAACAAAAAAGCAAACAAACTGCTCTTAAAACACGTCCCTTCTTAATGGAACAGACCTCTGATTTTCGGAGATATTCGTAAATCTCATCGCGGTATTCTGCCATCGACATCAGTCGATCTGTGCGTTCTTGTGCATCAAGCTCTGCAGCCTTCGTATCAACGTCCTCGACTGTATCCTCGTCCGAGCTCATAGCATCCAGCAGGATCACTGAGTCTAACATCAATGCAACGCTCAGATTGTTAACTACAAACTACTTCTGTCACAAATGGACCAAAAACCCAATACTACATCAGTAAATTACAATCACAGAAAAAAAACAGCATAAGATGTCAATCTGCGCAACACATAATAAAATACTTATGACATAAAGCTATGTTCTGATCTTGTCCTCGATGATTTCAGTAGCAAATCAGAATCCCGTTTTAATAATTCCTTTACAGGAAGTCGAGAATAAAACAGTTCTCCCTGACTGTTAGTTACCAGGCACCAGCACTTGTGTAATGTGTACGATACACAATATTACGCAGAAATCACAAATATCTACAAAATCAGAGGCTTTCAAACTTTTAACAATCTGCTAGTTATAATGTAATACTGTACATTACGACATGCAAAAACTTTGGTTGCCACAAAGGAAACAGATGAAAGAAATCGTTGGCAGTAATTTTCACGACCAGTACCTTCAGAATCTTCCATGGCGCAGTCACCTGTGGGCCGTTTGGCCGTCATGGCTGCACTGTAATCCATGCTCTCGTCCATCTCATGACAGCTGAGATCAATTGGCTTCTGAGACGGCAGTGCATGCTGGGCGAAGCCTTGCAATGGCTGCTGAAATAATGGTGGCACCGAGACACCAGATGTTGAAACTGGCTCACCAATGACCATAGGTCGACACTCGCAATTCTCATCCTGTTTTCCAATGCAAACTTCAAACTCAGCATTTTGTGACATAACTAGATCAATGCATGTTACTTCTACTTATAAATGCAAAAAAAATCTTATTCACAAAGTCAAAGGTGGCCAGTGTTTAATAGAAGATTATGAAGACTTACTAAATTATCTGTATCATGTCATGGATAATCTTTCTGCTAGTTAATGAACATCTGATGCATGGTAGGGAATAGTGATGATTCGATGTATCGAAAATATCGATATATCGTTTTCGACATCGATACACAGTATCGTATTGTTGAAAAAATATCGAATTTTTCAGTATATCACGATATTCAAAAATATTGTGATATTTTTGATAATTTTTTATCGCGATATTTTCTACAGATTTTTCACTACGCTGCATGACTGGAAAGAAAGATTACAAATGGGATGAGTTAATGGTGGTGTATTTAACTACAATCGAAATATTTCACCTAAAACATATTTTATTACCTAAATAGAGCATACTTGTTCAATGTTCACGTCTTGATCCTATGCTTGTATAAGAGTTACATACTTATTATTTAAAGATATCAATATCGATATCACGATATTTTGTAAAATATCATATCGATATCGTATCGAAATTAAAATCCTGATATCAAATCATCACTAGTAGGGAATTGAAATGGAGCATAAACTCCATGCAAAAATTGTCAAATACACAAAATCAAGAACAGAAAATAAGACACCTAGCGAAGATCTAGTTTTACAGCCAGATGCATAACAAAGCAATCTAACGTTCACAAAGTGCACAGCACAATATTCTCCTTTCATTCCAAACGTAACTGGTAGACTGTAGGGCGCAAGCATTCACCTAATAATGGACTGTAAATCGGATGTTTATGGTATGCTCGCACCAGTTTCCTGTCGTTCTTCTTCAATTGATTAACAGTCTGGTTTCTAGGCCTATACATTCAGATAATCATATCGCATAATAAGACACTAATTCAAGCAAAACCACTGATGAAATCAATGTAAAAAACGAATTAGTCTGTCGTTTTAACCTGCTTTGGTTTCTGCGAGACGTTGGTTAAGGGTTTGTTGGTCAGCGTCCCGAGCACCGTCCGCTTTCCTTGCGCCGGCGGCCTCGTCTCGCGAACTTCGCCAGGCTTTGCACGAACTTTCGCAGTTGCATCTTGGTTCTCGCTGTTTTCTACGGAGCTGAAATAACCGGCTTGAACGGCGTGTAACATCTTTCTTGCCGCGAACAGAGCAACAGACTGGTAGACGAACAACTGTTCGGCGGCCCGTTTCGTCTCTGTCAATGAAGGAATATGACTGACAATGGACAGACCCCTCTCGCGCCGGCCACCGCCCCTCTCAGTCTACCCTTGAATTTAGCGCGAGAGGATATCAACCAATCAGCGTCCAACACTCTGGCTCGTGGCACTCCCGCCCATGCTTCTATGGACCGAACCGACCAATCAACACCACTAATCTTGTCACGTGATCATCACATTTGTTTATTCCGTAAACGAAAACAAACTGTTGCCGTAACGTTAAAAACTGCAAAAGTACGTCATTAGCAAAGTATATTATG